>CAJHYD010000025.1_pt1 | contig 35676 bp, 26 predicted proteins | sample 9198701 | NCBI WGS metagenome assembly CAJHYD01 (sample SAMEA7708365, study PRJEB35096) | sediment metagenome | biome: marine neritic benthic zone biome [ENVO:01000025]; feature: sediment [ENVO:00002007]; material: shallow marine sediment [ENVO:03000034] sea grass bed [ENVO_01000059] ...
ATCAGCCGGGGGCCAGCCCCAGCACGTGCTCGCCGTAAGCTCTGACGTCTGCCCAGTCGGTGTAATCGATCACCGATTTGGGGTCGGTCGGGCCCTTGGTCATCTTCATGATCAGCTGGATCATCAAGGTGTCGTACCAGGACCAGGACGGGTAATCCACCTTGCCGGCGATGACCTTCAGGTCCCTGGGCCGCCAGGGCGATCGCTCGAGGAACTTCTGCATATAGCGGTTGCCCTCGACCGTGGCCTTCTCCGGGTTGCGCGCCACGACAGACACGTTGAAAAAACTGTTGGGCCGGCCGTCCAGCTCGGCCTGGTTCTCGGTCACGAACCGGAACACGTTCTTGTGATAGCTGCCGTAGATCACCGGCGCTCCGACCACCACTACGTCCGCCAGGCCCCAATCGACCCCTTCGTAGATCGCCTCGTTGATGGGCATGAGATGGCAGCGGCCGCCGGCCCCGTCGATGCTCTCTCCGATCCGCCGCGCCACCCGGGCGGTGTGCCCCATGCGGCTCTGGTACAGCAACAATATCGACGTCATCCGCCCAACCCCCGTGTGCGCTCCAACATCGGAACGATACCGTTGTCCGGTCCGCCGGACCTATTATAGAAACCGCGGCCGGCGAAAATATTGACGTGGATCAGCCGTGAAGACCGGGCGAGCCCCGGCCCGAGTCAGAACCAGCCCTTCCAGCGGAAGAACACTCCGATACCGATGGCGGAAACCAGCATCAACGCACAGGTGATGATGAATCCGAATGGGTTCCCGGTCCCGGGCTGACCGGCCACGTTCATACCGAACAGCCCGGTGAGGAACGACAGCGGGAGGAAGATGGCGGCGACGATGGAGAGGATGTACATGCGCTCGTTCTGCTGTTGTGCCAGCCTGCCCAGCAGATCTTCCTGGGCCACCATGGCCCGCTCCCGGACCAGGTCCAGGTCCTCCAGATAGCGGGTCACGCGATCCCCGTCCTCCCGCAGTTCAAAAGCCTGTTCGGAACTCAACAGGCCGCCGTGGTTGCGGGACAGACTCTGCAAGGCGTCCCGCTGAGGACCCAGGTAACGTCTGAATTGGGCGGCGCGTCGGCGCGTCTGCGAAAACTGACCACCGTACGCGGTAACCGAGCCCTCGCTGAACCTGGCCTCCGCGGCCTCCAGGTCTTCATCCAGTTGCTCTACCACCGGGCCGACGCGATCTCCGATCGCCCAGGCCAGCCTGATCAGAAAGTCCGCTGACCCGGTCGGTCCCTTACCGTGACGGGTCTGCTCGGCAAGCGCCCTCACCGATTGCAGCATACGCCGCCGGGTGGTGATGATGCGTCCCGGCTCCAGCCAGATGCGGATCGCCACCATGTCCTCCGCCTCGGCGCCCGGATTGAGATTGACGCCGCGGAGGATGGCCAGCACGCCGTCCTCGTGCAGGACGGAACGGGGCCGTGTGTCCTCATCCAGCAGGGCATCGACGATGGTCTCGTCGATACCGCTTCGGTCGCGCAGCCACGCCTGCGCCCTCGGACTGGTCAGATCCAGGTGGATCCAGGGTCGGGTCAATCCGGCATCGGCCGTCTCAAGATCCGCCCAGTTCAATTCGCGTCCGCCGCCTTTGCCATCGAGCTCGCAGGCGAATATCAGGCCATCGTCTCCGTTCTCCATAGGGTCATGCATCGGCAGTCTCCGGGCCTTCGCGCTCTCCGTCCCATCTTAGCAAGCGCTCATCAGGCAGGGCGAACGGTCTGCCGTTACCAGCGAGCACGCGAAACTCAGCGTCTCGGTGCGCGAGCCAAATGGTACTTTGCGGATAAGGTCTTGGGACCCTGCGCAATACCGATTTGTGGATCTCGCTCCCCGGCCAGGGAGTCTGTTCGTGGCTCGACAAAAAAACCGGGCGCGGCTGGTGCCGGGCCCGGCTCGGATATCGCAACCTTACGATCAGCCGCCGGCTTTGAGCAGCTCCACCTCGAAGATCAGCACCGCGTTGGGACCGATGTCGCCGCCGGCGCCACGCTCACCGTACGCCAGCTCAGCGGGGATATAGAGTTCCCACTTGGCGCCCTCGTTCATCAGCTGCAGCGCCTCGGTCCAGCCCGCGATCACGCCGGTGACCGGAAATTCCGCCGGCTCACCGCGCGCGTAGGAGCTATCGAACTCCGTGCCATCGAGCAGGGTACCGCGGTAATGAACCTGGACCACGTCCTCGGCCGTCGGTTTGGCACCATCGCCCGGCTCGACGATCTTGTACTGCAGACCGCTCTCGGTGATGACGATGCCGTCCTTGGCCTGATTGGCCTCGAGGAACGCAGCGCCTTCGATGCGATTCTGTTCGGCCATCCGGTCGCGGTCAGCCTGAGCGGACTGTTGCCGCTCAGCCATTTTCGATTGCTGCTGTTCGACAAACGCCTGCAGTGCTTCCTTGGCCTCGTCCTCGGTGAGACGCGGCTCGTTGCCGGCAACGGCATCGCCGATGCCAGCCGACAACGCGTCCAGATCGATTTCCAGTCCCTGGGAACTGAAACGACCGCCGATGTCCGTGCCGATCACATAGCTGGATTTTTGCGTCAGCGATTCCAGTGCCAGCGCCTCATCAGCCGGGGCAGTCTCGCTGCCCTTGTTCATAAACGTGGCGATCGCCGCGCCCGCGACGACTCCGACCACCAACCCACCGATCAATTTCCCATTGGACATGTTTCTTCCTGCTCGTTTGACTAAGAATCGACCATTATATGGCTTCTCGTGCCGCGCCGCCTGCCCCCGTCACGCTTATCCCCGGAGCCCGGGTCTGAGCGCCGCCGGCGAATTGTTCGGCCTCTCTATCAGCTTCTGTATCAGCGATAGCCGGCCGCCTGCAGCGAGAACAGATGCGCGTAGTGGCCGTCCTGGGCCATCAGCGCCTCGTGGCTGCCGCGCTCGATGATGCGACCGTCCTGGATCACCACGATCTGGTCGGCCATGCGCACCGTCGAGAAGCGATGGGAGATGAGGATGGCGATGCGCTGGGTCGTGAGGCGGCGGAAATGCTCGAACACCGTGGCCTCGGCCGCCGCGTCCATCGCCGCGGTCGGCTCGTCCAGCACCAGGATGTCGGCGGTCGAGCGCATGAAAGCTCGCGATAACGCGATCTTCTGCCACTGGCCACCCGATAATTCCTGGCCGTCCTTGAACCAGCGGCCGAGCTGGGTACCGTAGCCGGACGGAAGACCTTCGACAATCGGCGCGGCCATGCCCATTCGCGCGGCCTCCTGCCAGCGCTTCTGGTCCTCGAAATAGCGCACGTCGCCCGCGCCGATATTCTCACCCACCAGCAGCTGGTAGCGGGCAAAGTCCTGAAAAATGACGCCGATGCGCTGACGCAGTGCGCCCTCGTTCCATTGCTCCAGATCCATGCCGTCGAGCAGGATACGGCCGCGGTCCGGCGCATATAGCCGCGTCAACAGCTTGATCAACGTGGTCTTGCCGGAGCCGTTCTCTCCCACCAGCGCCAGCGACTCGCCGGGACGGATGTGCAGATCGATATCCTGTAGCGCTGGCCGGCTGGCGCCGGGGTAGGTAAAGCTGACGCCCTCGAAGCGCACGCCGTCCTCGGGGCTGGGTCCGCGGACGATCTCGGCACTGCGTTCGGGCACCGGCGTCTCCAGGAACTCGTAGAGCGTGGACAGATACAGATTGTCCTCGTACATACCGCTGATGGACGAAAGGATGGCAGAGACCGCTGCCTGCCCCTGGCGGAACAACATCAGATACATGGTCATCTGACCGATGGTGATCCGCCCGAGCACCGCGGTGCTGGCGATCCAGGCATAAGCCCCATACAGGGCCACGGTACCGATCAGGCCGAGACCGAAGCCCCAGGAATCGCGGCGGATGGTCAGAGCCCGATCCTCCTTGTAGAGCCTGCGGAAGATGTCGCGATAACGATCCATCAGCAGCGGACCGAGGCCGAACAACTTGACCTCCTTGGCATGATCCTCCCGCGCCAGTACCGTCTCCAGATACATCTGCATGCGGGTTTCCGGCGAACGCCAGCGGAACAGCCGGAACGCATCACCCGAGAATTTGGCCTCGGCGAAAAACGAGGGCAGACCGGCCACCATCAACACCACCACCGCCCACGGAGAGAATTGAACCAGTATCACCCCGTAGCTGAGTAGAGAGACGCCGTTCTGGCCCAGGCCGAAGGTGCGCATCACCAGAGACAGCGGCCGGCTGGAGGCCTCGCGCCGGGCGCGGGTGAGCTTGTCGTAAAACTCGGAGTCCTCGAATTGAGTCAATTCGAGAGTCTGTGCCTTCTCCAGGATCATCACGTTGACCCGCTGTCCGAGCTGGGCACGCAGCAACGACTGACACAGGGAGATGCCACGTTGTGCGCCGGCCAGCGCGGCGACGATCACACCCTCCACGGCCACCAGCATGAACACCCGTTGCATGTCTGCCGCACCACCCTGCTCCACGACCCGCATTGCGGTCACCACCGCGTCGATGACCAGGGCACCGACCCAGGCCATCGCGGCCGGCAGTACACCGGCCGCAAGTGTCAACAGTCCGAGCGCGATGGTCAGCGCACGGCTGGTCGACCAGACCAGCTCGATGGCGCGGCGACTGTAGCGGAATACGCCAAAAAAACCGCGGGCGACATCGCCGGCGGCCGGGGGAGCAACAGGACGGGAGCCATGGGGCATAGGTCCGGCAATCCTACCCTATCCGCGCGGTTCACGAGCCTCGTCCAGGCGTTGTGCTGGCGTGGGCATTTGACTTAAGCGCCACGAACCGTCGCAGCAATTGGTGGCGATCCCTGACTTGCGCGGCTGAATACGTATACTGTTTGGCAGGGCATCCAGGGATGGCGGAACGCGGTTGACGACGCAGCGGATCAGCTTGGAGAGGACGGCTATTTCGGCGCTGCTGCGGCCGGATTTCGTGTATTCGCTGGTCCTGTTCCTGCTCGGGGTAACGGCGCTGACTGCGTGTCTATTCAGTCGTGAACCGACGCTGGCGCCGAGTCCGCCGAGCTACTTCCTTTTCTTCCTGCTCTATGGCCTGTTCACCATCGCCATGGGCTACGAGCACCCGCGCATCGGCTATGTCTCCTTTGATCGCGTCGCCCAGGTCGCGAGCATCCTCGTGCTGGGACCCGTGGATGCGGCCTGGATCGCTGGACTCGCCTCGCTGACGTTTCCGTTGACGCGGCTGGCACGCGGCGTACCGCTGATCTCGGTGTTGACCGCCGCGTTCCACAATTCGGGCCTGATGGCGCTCATGGTGTTGGCCTGCGGCTCGCTGTATGTGCGTATCGGCGGTCCCGCGCCGCTGGGCTGGATCGACGCAGGCAGCATGCTCCCGCTGGTGCTGCTGTTGTTCAGCATGCAGGCGTTTAACGACATTGGCATGCGCGTGATGATCTCGATCCGTGACCGCAGCCTGCTCAAGGAGGTCAGCTTCTTCGCCTTCCTGGTCGAGGCTTCGGCCGGGCTCGGCGGCATCCTGATGGCGATCGTGATCAACCGCATGGAGCTGCAGACGATCGTACTGCTGATCGCGGTGATGAGCCTCGGCATGTTCGCGTTGACACAGTTCGCCCGGCTGCGCATGCAGCTCGAAGCTCTGGTGGATGAGCGCACACGCAAACTCAGTGAGAAGAGCCGGGAACTTCAGCGCTTGGCGACGCATGACCCGCTCACCGGTCTGTTCAACCGGCGCTACGCCGATGACTATCTGGACGAACGTATCGAGGAGTTCAAGCGCTATCAGCGTGGCTTTAGTATCGCGCTGGTCGACCTGGACCACTTCAAACGCATCAATGACGACTTCTCCCACGATACCGGGGACGAGGTGCTGCGACTGATCTCGGCTTTGTTGTCGGATCGCTGCCGGGATTCCGATATGGTGGCTCGCTATGGCGGGGAGGAGTTCATACTCTGCTTCCCGGGCACCGATGTGGCCACCGCGCGGGAGCTGTGCGAGGAGTTGCGTGTCTCGGTGGAGGAGGTGGACTGGACCATGATCGCGCCCGGCGCGGTCGTCACCCTCAGCGCCGGCGTGGCCAGCATCCGTCCCGGCATGAGCCGGCGTGCCTTGCTCAGCGAGGCCGACGTCCGCCTCTACGAAGCAAAATTCGCAGGTCGCAACCAGGTCGTGCCGCGCAGCCTGGCCTGGCGTCAACACTGAACGCGTCGAACGCGCTCACCCGCACCCTGTCGGACCGCCGGCGTCTTGCGCTGCACGATTGCGGCGGCCCGAAGTCGTCGTCTATAAGTAGATTGCGGCTGCAATTTTCGCGTCCCGCAACGACGACGCTGAAGGGGGATACATCGTGGCTCTCCGCAACATGGGCAAGGCGCTGCTCGGCAATCTGCTTGAAGGCACAGGTGTGGAAATCGGCGGCGACCGGCCCTGGGACATCATGGTCAACCACCCGCGCTTCTACACGCGCGCGCTGCGCGGCTCGCTGGGCATCGGCGAGGCCTATATAGACGGTGACTGGGACTGTCGGGCCCTGGACGTGTTGTTCCGGCGCGTGCTCGGTGCGCGCAAGTGGCAGAGCCCGCTGTTACGTTTCGCGCGCGCGTTCAAGGTGCTGCAGGCCAGATTCACCAATCTGCAGACCCGGCCACGCTCGCTGGCCGTCGCTGACGAACACTACAATCTCGATCACCGCATGTACGCACTGTTCCTTGGCCCCTGGAATCAGTACACCTGCTGTTTCTTCGACGGCACACAGGACCTCGAGCAGGCCGAGATCCACAAGCTGGAGATGATCTGCGACAAGCTCGAGATCGACCGTGGCGATCGGGTGCTGGATATCGGCTGCGGCTGGGGCGGATTTGCCAAATACGCCGCCAGCACCCGCGGTTGCGAGATCACCGGAATCAGCCTGTCCAGCGAGCAGATCGACTATGCCCGCAGCTATACCGCGGGCCTGCCGGTGACGATCCTTCAGACCGACTACCGCGACCTGCCAGCGTCGGGTCTGCCACCCTTCGACAAGATCGTTATCGTCGGTATGATCGAACATGTCGGCTATAAGAATTATCGCGAGCTGATGGATGTCGTCCACCGCATGCTCAAGCCGGACGGTCTGTTCCTGCTGCACACGATCGGTAATCGGGACGAGACCGCGGTGGTGGACCCGTGGATCGAGAAATACATCTTCAGGAACTCCATGGCGCCGGCCATGGGTCAGCTGTCACGGGCCGCGGAGAAGAACCTCGTGATCGAGGACTGGGAGAATTACGGACACTACTACGTACCGACGCTGCAGGCCTGGTACGAGCGATTCAACGCCAACTGGTCGCAGATTCAGGCCCTGGATGCGGAGAGACCCTTCGACGAGCGGTTCCGGCGGATGTGGAATTATTACCTGCTGTCCTGCAAGGCCGCGTTTGAGGTCGAAGAACTCTATCTATGGCATCTGGTGATGACACGCCGCGGTTCCCGACGCGGGGTCTACGACCGGGTCAAACATTACAGCAACCGCCCGCGCGATGCCGAAGCAGAACAGCTGTCGTCCGGGGCATCACGCCGCTGACTGTGCCGGGACGCGGCCCACGTCGTCCGCGTCATTACTGGCTTGATCGCGCCACAATCTGACGCCCGGGAAAACATCGGACCCGTCAGGGGTCAGCTGGCGTCGTAGGCCTTTTTTAGCCAGGCCTTCAGTTCCGCGTCGACAGCGCTTTTTGTGTTCAATCGCACCCGGTGGCTGACCATCGCGTTGAAGCTGCCGGATGCTTCCAGACGCGGCCCTGGGGACGTGTCTTTCAGGTTGATGCCCACATCGACGCGGTCTTTGGTCGACGGCTGAATCAGCGCGAACTGCTTTTTGCGCCGCAGGCTGACATAGGCTTTTTTGGGCGCGATCTCGACATCGGGGCCGAACTTCTCAACCGCCTTGATCAGTGCATCGTATATCGGCCGCAGGCCGGCCTTTGGGCCACTGTACTGAGCGGCAACCGGATCCGCATCTGCCACGGTACTGCCCGCGGCGAGGTGTTGGTGGGCGATAAGATTCGCATAACCGTGAGTGACGCCATGGCCGGATTTTAGATGCCTGACGATTTCTCCATGCTTGGTCAGCGTCGTTCCGGCCAGGGCCTTCAACCACTGTGCCAGAGACTTGCCGGTCTTCTCCGGCAGCTTGTCTATCATCGACTGGACGATTTCTTCCGGTGACTTTGCCATTGCGGGTCCCCCTGGATTGTCGGGAACGCCGGGCCGCTCCCGAGAAAAGAGTGTAGTCGTCGTGGTTCCGCCACGCTAAGTTGCAAACAGATGGGCTATTCCATCGGCAGACCGGCGGCACGCCAGCCGTCGCCCGCCGGGAAACCCGCCATGTGATGCCCCTCATAGCCACCGGGGAACACATAGACCTGGGTAAAACCTGCCTGCTGCTGCAGCGCATAGGCCGCCTCGGTGGCACGCATGCCGAGCGAACAGAGGATGACGATGGTCTCGTCCTTGCCGAAGCGCTCAGGCACCGTCTCGATAAAGGCCTCGTTAACCCCGGCCTTTTGGCCCTGATAAGACCAGGTCACGAGCTCGGCCAGCGGTGCGTGACCATCCTCACCGAACTCCTGCTCCGTGCGCACATCCAGGATACGGAAACTGCGATCCTCGCCATACCATTCGCTGATGGTCTGAGCGTCGACCGCCTGCACCTTGCCCGTGTAATCGGCATGTTGCCCGTGACCGTCATGACCGCCGCAGGCCGCCGGACCACAGGCGATCGCGAGGAAGACCATCAAACGCATTATGTGTTTCATCTGTTATCCCTGTTCAGCCAATAGACGATCCTTGCGCTCCGCCGCGGTGCCGCCCAAGGGTCTGTCCCGCGTGGCAAAAGAGCGGTGAAGGCGCCCGGCCCTTGCTTCGACCTCCCGGCATGCCCGCAGTTGCACGCCATTGGCTCAAGGCGGCGCATCCACGCAGCGGAAGTCTTCTGAAGCGAGGTCGGTCAGACGCGCGCCGGTGCTGTCGAGTACCGCGGTGAACCTGCTGTCTGGCCCGGCCGCCACCCGGGCTTGGTCCAGGGCCGCCCGGGCCTGATCCAGGCATCCCTGATCGGCCCTCAGATTAGCCAGATTGTTTAGCGCGGCGGTGGCGAAGTCGGGATCCATGGCGAGGGATTCGTACAGCCCGGCGGCCTCGTCCAGTCGACCGCTGGCGTACCGGACGTTGGCCAGACCCAGCCGTGCCGCCCCGAGTCCGGGATCACGGTCCAGTGCAGCCGCATAGGCCCGCCCGGCAAGCTCCGGTGACCCGGTCGTTTCCAGGTCGGCCACTGCCGAGAGATAGCTCGGCCAGTGCGGATTCGCCGGCAGTTCCCCGGGCGCGAGGGCGACGATGCCCCAATACCCGGCCAGGCTCCAGCGGCGCAAGAAGTCGTCCGAGGCCTCCACCCGGCGACGCTCGGTGCCGGACCGCAGCAGCACTGTCTCAGTGTCCTCATCGGCGCCGATCACCACCGCGTAATGCCACACCGGCAGATGATTCAAACCCAGATTCTGCAACACCAGCACCGGATGCCCGGCAGTCAGCTGGGCCAGCAGGTCAGCCAACTCAGGGCGGAGCGGATAAACGACGACCCCTCGCTGGCGGGCCGCGGCGACCATCTCTGGCTGCAGGCTGCCCTTGCGGGCCGGCACATAGACCTCGCCGACCAGCGTCTCGGGAGTCACCCGCTGCCCGGCAGCGCTTAACAGCGTGGCCAGCGCAGCCGGTCCACACTGGTAGTCCGTCTGCGGATAAAACGGCGTCGCGGTCAGCTCTATGCGGGGCGGGGTTGCCGCCGGCCATTGATCCTCCAGCAGTGTCGGACCGGCGCAGCCGGTCACGACGGCGGCCGCCAGGGCCGCGATCAGACGCGCGCAAATGCTGCGCCGGATCGATGAAAAACGGATCAGAATCTGGAAAAAATATTGATCACGCCGGTGACCTCGAGGATCAGCAGCACCAGAAAGGTGATACCGAGAACCTCGAAAATGCCGATGCCGCCCGCCGGCAGCTGATCGAATTTCTGCTCCAGCGCGACCAGTTCATCTTCGCTCAGCGCAGCGACCCGCGCCATCGCGTCCTCGACGCTCACGCCGTGGGCCACCAGTACCGATTGCACGTCGGCGCGGGCCAGCACGGATTCGACCGAGGACAGCCGCTCGGCCCGGGCCGCTGTCTGCATGGCCTCGTCGGTGCCGATGATGCTGGCCGAGGCGACCTGACACAGCGAGAGGTTGAGCACACTGGTGGCCAGCAGCATGGCCACGCCACGAACGAAACAGATCGACATGATTCGATACCCCCAAGGATCAAGACAGGCGCCAAGTATACGGTTTTCCGACAAATCGACCACAGCCCGACGCCTGTTCTGCGGATACCAACGTCCCGCGCTCCAAACCTCGTCACGGCTTGCCATACTTGCTGTAGAGGCGCCGTTTTATGCGAGTTCGGATCCACCGGCTGATGCTGGCTATCATCGCGGTCGCCGCGGCGGGTTGTTGGGCCGCCGCTGCAGCAGATGACATGGAAGCCCGCCGCGCAGCCCTGCTCGCGGAAATCGAGGCCGACGTCCGCCTGACCGCGGCGGCCCTGGGCACCGCCCGGCTCGACCCGAGGGTGCGTCAGGCCATGGCCACGGTTCCAAGACACGAGTTTGTCCCCGCCGGCGAGCGCCGCTATGCCTACGCCAACCAGCCGCTGCCGATCGGTCATGGGCAGACCATCTCCCAGCCCTACATCGTCGCCATCATGACCGACCTGATCGAGCCGGAACCGGATGATGTGGTGCTGGAGGTAGGCACCGGGTCCGGCTACCAGGCCGCGGTGCTGGCCCGCGTGGTGCGCAAGGTCTGCAGTATCGAGATCATCCCGGCCCTGGCGAAGCGGGCCCGCCGTGATCTGAACCGACTGGGCTTCGGCAACGTCGAGACCCGGACCGGTGACGGCTATTACGGCTGGCCGGACTGCGGGCCCTTCGACGCCATCGTCGTCACCGCCGGCGCTGCCCACATACCGCCGCCCCTGATCGAGCAGCTCAAGCCCGGCGGGCGCATGATCATCCCCGTCGGCAGCCGCTTCCTGACCCAGCAACTATTGCTGGTCGAAAAGGACGCGGCAGGCGAGGTCACCACCCGTCACGTGTTACCGGTGCGCTTTGTGCCGCTGACCGGCGAGCACTGACGACAGCCCGGTGAATGCGCCCATCGAAAACGCCAGCGGTGCCCGTGCCGGCCCGCCACTGGTGTCGCTGAGTCTGGCCTCTGCCGCGGCCCTCGGCTATCAGATCCTGTTGCTGCGTCTGTTCTCCATCATCCAGTGGCATCACTTCGCCTATATGGTGATCAGTCTCGCCCTGCTCGGTTATGGCGCCAGCGGCACGTTCCTTACCCTGGCCCGGCAGCGATTGTCCGGACATCTGCCCGCGGCCTACGTTCTCGGCATCGGGTTGTTTGCGCTGTCCTGTCTGCCGGCGTTCCTGCTCGCCCAGTACCTTGCCTTCAGCCCCGAAGAACTCCTGTGGCGGCCACAGCTCATCTGGCGCCTTGGCGCGGTGTACCTGGTGCTGGGCCTGCCGTTTTTCTTTGTGGCCTGCGCGGTGGGTCTGGTCCTGATGGGCTGGGGTCGACTGGCCGGCCGGGTTTATGCAGTAGATTTGGTCGGTGCCGCCGCCGGCGCCACCGCGGTCATCGCCGCCCTGTGGCTGATGACGCCGACGATTGCGCTGTCGGCGGTGACCGCGCTGGGACTGCTGGCGACGCTGATCGCGACATGGGAAACCGGCCACGGCCGCTGGCCATGGACCGTGGTCGTGATCCTGGCCGTCGCCTTCAGCGTATTCGTCGCGGACGGTCTGCGACCGCCCCTTGCACTCTCCGCCTACAAGGATCTCAGCCAAACCCTGCAGATCTCCGGCGCCCGGATCGAGACCACGCGCTCCGGGCCTCATGGCCTTGTCACCGTGGTGGCCAACAGCACGGTGCCGATCCGCGACGCGCCCGGCTTGAGCCTGCGCAACGCCTCGGAACCGCCGGAACAAAAGGCGCTGTTTATCGATGGTAATCAGACCTCCGCGATCACCCGCGCCGACGGCACCGCGGCGGATCTCGCCTTCCTCGCCGCCATGCCCAGCGCCTTGCCCTACCGTCTGCAAAGAGCCGAACGGGTGCTCATACTGGACGCCGGCGGCGGCTTGCTGGCGCTGCAGGCCCGGTACTTTGGCGCCAGCGATATCACCGCGGTGGAATCCAATCCCGAGGTGCTCGATCTGGTGCGCGATGACTACGATCGCTTTAGTGGCGGGCTCTACACCGGTGCCGATATCCACGCGAAGCGTGCCAATGCGCGGGCATTCGTGACCGCCACCGAGGAAACCTATGACCTGATCCAGGTGCCCGCCGCCGGCGCCCTGGGCGGCGGCGCGGCAGGACTCTTCGCCTTGAGCGAAGACTATCTGCGCACCCTCGAGGCAGTGGTGACGCTGTTCTCGCGACTCGCCCCGGACGGCTTGCTGGTCATGCATGCGTGGATGCAGCTGCCGCCGCGGGACAGCCTGCGCCTCGCCGCCACGCTGATCGACGCCTTGGCGTCACAGGGCGTCGCCGCGCCCGGGAAACAGATGATGGCGCTACGTGGCTGGCAGATGGCAACGCTGGTGGTAAAGAACGGTGAGTTCAGCCCGGTCCAGATTGAGACGCTCGCACAATTCGCAGATCGACAAGGCTTCGACCTGGCCTGGTACCCCGGTATGCAAGCCACCGAAGCGAATCGGATTAACCGGCTGACGCAGCCGTATCTCTACGAGGCGATCACCGCGTTCGTGGCCGGTGACGGCGAGACCTATACGCGGGATTACAAATTCGATCTGACGCCGACCTCGGATCGCAGGCCCTTCTTCCACAACTTCCTGCGCTGGCAGACCCTGCCCGAGGTATTGCCGCTGCTGAGGAGCGGTGGCATGCCGTTACTGGAGTCCGGTTATGTCCTGCTACTCGCCGCTCTGGCTCAGGCCATTGTTTTGGGCCTGGTGCTGATCGTGTTGCCGCTGGCCGCCGGCGCGACGCGACGCAGCCTGCGCAAGGCGCCTGCAACCAGTCGGCGCACGATCGTGTACTTCCTTGCCATCGGGCTGGGCTTCATGTTTATCGAACTGGCCGCGATCCACCAGTTCCTGCTCTATCTGGAAGAGCCGCTCTACGCCGCGGCCATCGTGCTCACCGCGTTTCTGGCCTTCGCCGGGATCGGCAGCTACGCCAGCGCTCGTTTCGCCGAGGTCATCGGCGAACGACATACCAGCCGACTCGCTGCGCTGACGGTGATCACTCTCTGTCTGGCAGGGGCGCTATTCCTCGATCAGTTGCTCACGCTGAGCGCCGCCGCGCCGCTCTCGATCAAGATCTGCCTGTCCTTGTTGGTCATCGCGCCGCTGGCCTTCGCCATGGGTCAGATGTTCCCCACCGCCCTGACCGCTCTGGCCAGCCGGGGGCCGGCCCTGGTGCCATGGGCCTGGGCGGTTAACGGATGTGCTTCGGTGGTGGGTGCGGTCCTCGCGACAGTGCTCGCGCTGGCGATCGGGTTTGACGGCTGCCTGCTCGCGGCGGTGGTGATGTACACGCTTACGCTGGTGAGTTTTCCACGCTGAATCGTCAGCCAGCGTCGACTGCAGTTCCCGACAACAAGCCGAATTCGCGCGGATTCGACGCTGAGCTGCCGGTCTATTCGGGCAGCGCAACCGCAAAATCGATGGCCGCCCGTTGTGCCGGCGAACTGCCGACGCGGTCGAGAAAGCGCGCCCACCGCGGATCATCGTGCAGCGGCGCGTAAAACGGGATCAGGAACTGATGATCAAGCCCGGCCTCGTTCTGTGCCACGGCCTTGTCCAGCCATTCGAACGTGGCATCGGCATCGCCGGCGATCGCGTAGGCCTGCGCCACCTCCGAGGGCCATTGACCGCCCCAACCTGCCTTCAATTCCGCCATGGCAGACTCGAAATCCGCCTGTCGTCCCAGCGCGTGCGATGCCATTGCGCGACCCTTGACCCGATACTCTTCGTCCTTCTCCAGCGCGAAGGCCTCCAGCGCCGCCTGCGCCTCGCCTTCCATCAGCAGGGCCGCGCCGATCTCGTAGTGGGCGGCGATATATCCCGGGCTCAGACGCAGCACCGCACGGATGGACGCGACGGCCGCCTCCCAGTCTCCGGCGTAGAAATAGTAAAGACCCAGGTTGAAATGGCCGGTGGCATTCACCGGATCGCGAGCGACCAGATATTCCTGTAACGCGATGACTTCATCCATCCGGCCCAAGCCGACGAGCAGTGCGGCCGCATTGGTGATGATCCCGCGGTTGGTCGGATCTTCGGTCAGCGCGCGTTCGAAATGACGCGCCGCCGCCGGCAAATCGTTGTCGTAATACATCGCTATCCAGCCGAGCTGGGAATGGGCTATGGCGCTATCGGGATCCAGGGTGAGCGCACGCTGAGTCATCTCTCGAGCGAGCGCAAATCCCTCGGCGGCAGGCAACAGACCATTGCTGGCCTGGTTATTGTAATTCCGGGTCAGCCCGTCGATGGCGGCCGCGTAGTCCGGATCGATGGCCAGCGCCTGCTCGAACAGCGCATTGGACTGCTCCATGCTCTCCTTGGTTACGCGGCGGCCCAGGCTGCGGGCGCGAAGATACAGCGAATAGGCCCGCGGATCGGTTTCCTCGATTGTGGGCGCGGCGCCGAGGAGTGTGATCTTGAGTTGCTCCACGACCCTGGCCGCGATCTCGTCCTGGATGGCAAAGATATCGTCGAAGGTGCGATCGTAGGTCTCGGACCACAGATGTGTATCGGAACGCGCCTCGATCAGCTGCACCGTGACCCGGATACGGTCGCCGACTCTGCGTACCGAACCCTCGAGGATATTGGCCACATTGAGTTCCTGCGCCACCTCGGTCAGCTTGAGGTCCGTGTCTTTGAACGAAAACGCCGAGGTGCGGGAGATCACACGCAACGCGGAGACTTGTGCCAACAGATTCAGTAGCTCCTCGGCGATTCCGTCGGAAAAGTACTCCTGATCCTTATCCGCGCTCATGTTGACGAAGGGCAGGACCGCGATGGACTTGTCTCCATACGACTCGAGCAACGCGTCGGTTCGCCCGGCTGCGCGCGCCTCTTCGACAACTGTCTCCATCTGCTCGGTCAACTCCTGCTGCATATTCGCGGCGCGCTGCGGGGCGAGCACGAATTTGTCGAATGCGAAGTACCCCAGGGCGAGCGCGAGCACCACCATGATGATGCGATCCAGCTGTTTACCGGTACGCGGTGTGATGGACTGGCCGCGAACCACGTCCTTCTCACGCTTCAGCCCCTCGGGCGTCAGTTCGAATGCCCATGCGAATATGACCACTGGCACCAGACCGATCGCCAGCACGATCACCACGGTGCGAATCGCGGCGTCGGCAAACCCGAACGCGGGAAAGATCGTCTCCACCACCTGGATCACCAGCCAGGCCGCCACGATATAGGCGACCGCGACCCGGATTACATTGCGACGCTGGAGTTCGAAGAAAAACGACATGGCGGACCCTATAGCTGTTTACAGCGTTCCCGAACAGCTGATGATAGTTAACTGCTGGCTGTCGCAAGCATAAAACCAGCCACCGGCCGGACGCCAGGCTGCTTAGCCACTGCACTCGCGCTGCAGAACGGTCAGCATCAGGTTCAGACCGAACCCGCTGTCACTCAGGGAACGCGCAGCGCCCGGCCCAGGGGCGATAGCCATGAATCCTTCATGGGCGCCAGAACAGCTGCCGGACCAGGCTCAATCTCGCAGCCAGTCACGCACCTGCTCATACAGATCGAGTCGATTGAGCATCGCCAGATGCCCCATCTGGTAGCCGATCCATTGGCGGCTCTGCGAGATCGCCAGCGTCCGTGCCTGATCCGGATGTCGCCCCAGCGCGCTGTCGAGCGGCACCAGCCCGTCTCCGATCAACCGTTCGCTCAGCTTGCTGCGGCGAGCGCCAAGTGTCGCCGCCGCCGCATAGCAATACACGCTGGTCGGCAGCGGCACTACCCGATGCTCTCCTTCGGTGATGCTGCCGTGACGCAAGTCGGTGATGCCGGCACTGCGCCGCTTACCGATGCGCGTAAACGGCGCGGAGTAGGGACTCAGATCCATCAGGTCGTCGAGCCGCTGGCCGCCGCGCTCGAGCGGCGCGCCGTGATGTGGCGTGCCGAGGAACACCAGCTTGCGCAGCGACCGCAGCCAGACGTGCTCGGTCTGTTGCGCGTGGTGGCAGGCGCTGCGGGCGACGAGCCCGCCCATGCTGTGCCCGATCACGACGAGTTCCTGCACCGGCTGTGGCCAGCTGCGGACCAGTCTTTCGAGTAGTCCGGCAAGCGCTGCGCCGTTTTGCGCCACGGGCAAGCCGCTGTTGTAGCGAAGATAGAGCGGCAAGTAGCCAAGATCGCGGGCCAGCGCAGCGCCGTGATCGTGTCCATCACGCTGCCAATGCCCGTCGCTCAGGCACAGGCCATGCACCATCACCAGCAGTCTGCCCCCGGAAGCGTCCGGAGCATCGTCGTCCACGGTGCTGATCGGGCGATCGGGATTCAACGGTCTGCCCCGATAACGCAGGCTCATCTCGATGGCGAGAGGGTTGTCGGTGTGGGCCAGATAGTCGCCATAGACCCCGTTCAAGGCCGACAGGAACACATCGCGGCCCGGCGTGGACTCGGTGACGGGTAACAGCCCGGCGACCGGGGCCAAACCCGAGTCGAGGCCCTGGCCGATCAGACGCATGGTGCCCTTTATGCTGCGATAGACAAGGCCGGTGATTCCACGGGTCGGATCCGTGGCTGCAGCCCCCAGCGGGCCTGGGCGCTGCTGTATGGTCCGATGCATGCGCTCAACGATCTCCGTGACACCCACCGTGGCATCGAATGCCAGGCGAGTGGCGCCGCGGAGATCCGAGAGATGTGTGCGATTCGGTACGGGCATGGGCAGCGTCCTCGAGCGCGGCTAACGCTTTGTGCATCCGCCCCGGCCGAGAGCGCCAGGACGATGTCCTCGGATGCCGGATCGTCGCGATCAGGCGAGGGTAGTCTACGCGACGATCATATAGGCATATCGGCCGGATAGCCGTGCCCGTTCCGGATACCGATCAGATAACCCCACGGCAGCAGCAGCGGGCTCGCGTCAAACGATATCGCGGGCATGGCCTGTGTCCGGGAGTGCGAGGCGTGCTCGCAGCGGGGATCGAGCGGCACTCGGAGGATCTTCTCCATACCGTCCGTGACCCTTGAATGCCGGTCGAAACCTGTGGCCAGGGGTCACCAGCACCCGCGGCCGGTCGGTCAGTCGAGCGGGCGACTGAATTCCTTTTCGCCCAGGGTCTTGACCGTCGCGGTGGGATTGTCGGAGACATACTGCTCTTCGAGCTGGCTGTACTGACCCTGGAGCCGCACCACCTCGTTGTTCAGCGTCGCCACCTCGAGCTCTCGCTTGCGCAGGGCGTTGGAGAGGATCGCCACGGCCTTCTCCTTCTCGCGCAGCTTGGCTACCAGCGCGGCGGCGCCTTCTTCGGTCGACTTGGCGCCGGAGCGACGCAGATCGGCCACCTCATTCTGCAGCGATTCCACCAGGGTGACGTTGGATTCCACGGTACTGCGCAGGCGGCTCACCTCTGCCTCACGCTCACGCAGGTGGGCGCGGATCCGTGACAACTCTTCCACATCCCGCTGCAGGCTCTCGATCAGCGCCTCTTTGGAATGGCGCTCTTCCTCGTAGGCATGAGCCTGTTGCTCACGCTCGTCGAGATCATGCTGCAGCGCGCGCACGTTCTTCAGGTCACTCTGCAGGGTCTCGATCAGCTCCAGCTGTGCGGTGACGTTGGTCTCCAGACCACGGATCGTATCGTCCCGTGACGAAAGCCGATTCTCCAGATTCTGTTTCGCGGATTCGGCCGCGCGCATCTGATCATCAAGCTCCTGATTCTCGGCCTCGCGCCGTTGCAGCGTATCGTCCAGCCGTGTCGCGGCCCGGGTCTTTGCGTCAAGCTCGGTCTGCAGACGGGCGATAGTGGATTCCTTTTCGGCCAGGCGCTCCGCCGTCCCACCCTCCCGGAGCTTGGCCAGCTCGGCCTCCAGCTCGGTGTTGCGCTGCTTGTATTCCTGGACCCGCTCTTCGATCGAGGCCTTGATCACACGCAGCGTGTCTACGCCGCGTTTGAGCGCGAAGTTGTTGCGCTCATGCCGCAGGACGTCTTCACGTAAACGCTCGAGTTCAACCAACTGCTCGCCGGCCTCGGCCTGCTCGGCGCCGAGGACCTGCAGACGCTGCTCCAGCTCCCGGACACGCTCGCGGGTGGAATCCAGCTCGTCCGAGAGCCGGGCCACGCCCGCTTCTCTCTCGGCGAGGGTCGCCTCCAGACCCGTCGCTTCGCTGCGTTCGTTGTCGAGCGAAGCCTGCAATGCGTCGATCCGCGCCTGACCCGAACTGAGTTCACTCTCCAGTCGTTCTACCTTCTCGCGCTCTTCCAGGGACAGGTGGCGGTCACGCTCTTCAAGCGCCGCGACGCTGGACTCGAGCACCGCGATCTTGGCCGATCTGGCCTCGAGATCCGCCCGCAACCGGGTCAGCTCGTTCTGCTTGTCTTCGAGGTCGCGCTGGGCTTGATTGGCACGGTCATGCCATTGCTCCAGCTGAGCCGTCTGAGACTCGACCTGCTCGGCCCGGACCCGGACTTCTCGCTGCAGCGCGCTGACGGCGCCATCGCTGACCGCGAGCTTCTGCTGTAATTCCTCGACCATCGATCGCGCGGCATCGATCTGATTCTGCGCCTCGTCGAGCTCGCCGGAACGGCTGCCCAAGCGATCACCTTGCTCTCTCAGCCGGGCGCAAGCCTGGTCCAGCTGCTGGCCCAGCGCTGCGGCCTCCACATTGCGCTCTTCCAGCCGGGCGGCCAGCTCCTGTGCCTGCCGCTCCCGGTCTTCGGCGCGCACCGTGGTCTGTTCAAGCGACTGCTTTAAGCCGCCCAGCTCGTCATCACGCTCGGTAAGGATCTTGCGCTGGGTATAGATTTCGTCGGCACGGATACGCAGCTCCTCCTGGAGCGCGCCCAATTCCGTGCGGTCCCCTTGCAGAGCCTGCTCCAGCTCCGCGATCTTGTTCTTGCGGCTCTCGAGCTCCGCGCCGAGCTCGGTGACGGCCTCGACCCGGGTCCAGTCCATACCCTCGTCGGGGCGCTGGGTCAGCGCCTCGACCAGCGCATTCTTGTCCTCGAGCTCCGAAGACAGCACTTCAATGCGCTCGTCCCACTCTTCCAGGGCATTGGAGAGCAGGGAAATCGCCCGTTTCGTGGACGTGCGACCGATCATGCGCGGCTCCTCATGAGGTTTGCCGGATTATGTCAAAACATTCGATCCAGAACTATGTCAAACGTAACGGCACAAGTCACCGTTGCCATAGGATCGGGGTCACAGTTTCACAAGACCGCCGAAAGCGGTGGTTGGCCGGCATCGTGGCCTGGTGACTCAGGGGCCACTCTGGAGCCACTTGAACATGAATATGCTCATGGGCTGATATTCGCGCCGCTGGAACAGTCGATGGGCCACTTCGTTGTCACCGAACACATGCAGACCGATGCCATCGAGTCCAAGGCCCAGAACCTCTTCTTCCAGTTCGTTGAGCGCGCGTGATGCGTGGCCCTTGTGACGGTACTCGGGCTCGATAAACATGTCACAGATATAAGCGGTCTGCCGGCCGGCCCGGTCGCGCACGGTGAACCATACTGCGCCGACGATCGTATCGTCCCATTGATCGATGATATCGAACAGATGATTATCCGGCGTGGCCAGCCCTTGCGGCAGCAGTTCATCGAAGGTCTCCCGGGCCCGTAGCACCGCGGTGCCCTCACCCCATTCCCCTGATGCAACGCGCTGGCGAGCGTAGTTTGGGTCCGAGCGCATCACGAACTCGGCGAAGCGTTCTTCGGTCATGGGTCTTAGCGCGGTTGCCATGGTCGGGGCCTCCTCGACGCCGCACCGGGCACGGCACCAGGATTTTCAGTATAGACCTCGCGGGGATCAGAGTCCGGGCGGGCAGACATAAAACAGCACCAGATCGAGGCGCAGACTGCATCTGCCCCGCGATCGGGCTCAGTCGAAGTGTTCGACGCCCTCGGGCACCCGGACCCAGTCGTGGCGGCGCGCTTCATAGACCGATACCCCTGGCGGCGGAAAATCCGGGTCGGCGAAGGCGCCGACCGGTACGGCCACGAACTCAGCCATGGCCTCGATCTGGTAATACACCGTCGACCCGCAGACCGGGCAGAAATGAAAGCTGATGCGGTTGCCTTCATCGCTCGTACGGGTATAGATGGTGCTGGACCCCCCGATCTCGACCTGATCCGCCGGGAAACGGGCCTGGGCGCCATAGGTGCTGCCGCTGCGCCGCTGGCAGGCGAGGCAATGACAGATCGACACACGCAGCGGATCGACACGGGCGGTGAGCTTGAGCTGACCGCAGCTGCAACCGGCATGCCGGATAGTCATGATCGTGCCCCGTCTCCCGCCATGGCAGCCGCCGGCCTATTAGCTGGCGGACTTCTCGCTGCTGGCCTTCTTGCTCGCGGCTGCCCGCTTGGATGTCCGTTTGCGCGCGGCCGGCTTCTTGGCCGCCGCCTTGCTGGCCGCTTTCTTTCTGCTCCCTGTCTTGCTGGTGGCCTTTTTCTTCCCGGTCTTCTTGCGCGAACCCGCACGGCCAGCCTTCTTGCCCACCGGCGCCGCGATGACGTCACCAGGCTTCCAGGTCTTGCGCGCCTCCTTGGCCAGCTTGACCACCTTGGCGATGTCGGCATCTGTGTAGACGCCGTTGACACCGGAGATCGCCGCCAGCTTCATGCCGTGTTTCAGGCCCAGCTTGTAGATCTCCTTGACCTTCTGCCACTCGGTGTCGCGGCCGATGGTAAACACCTCGAAGCGGCCTTCGAGAGCCAGCACGATAGTCTCGGCGAGACAGGCATAGATAACGTTGTCCGGCAGCCCGATATTCTTCATCCGGACTTCGCTGGGCAACTCGATCTCGCCGGACTCGATCACCAGCACGTCGGGCCGCTTGGCCACCTCTTCGGGCGGCAGATCCAGCGGACGCGCCACGTCGGTGATCACGCAGCCGGGCTTGACCTTGGTGATGTCGAGGATCTTTTTGCCGGCGCCGGAGGTGGAGGTGACGATCATGTCCATGTCGTCCAGATACTTCTCGTAGTCGGTCGTCGCCACGACCTTGGCGCTCGGCGTTTCCTTCAGGATCGAGGCCTTGAGCTGATCCAGCTTCTTCTGCGTGCGCGCGGCCAGATAGACCTCGTCGAAAGCCATCGCCAGCAGGCGGGCGCTGACCGAGCCGATCGAGCCGGTAGCCCCGATGACCATTGTCTTGGCCGCCACTTTGCCGTTCTTGCGCACGTGGACCAGATTCATCCGGCGCATCGCGTCGGTGGCCGCCCACAGCGCGCCGGAAGCCGAATAACTGTTGCCCGTGGTGACCGGGAGGGTGGCTAGCCGCGCCACCGTGATACCGGCGTCGCCGACCACCTTGGTGAACGCGCCCAGTCCGATGATCTGGGCACCCATCTTCTCCGACATCTTCGCCGCGGACAGCAAGCGCTTGTAAGTAAATTCCGGACTGCGGCTCAGCATCTCCTTCGGCGTACCACCGACCGAGATCAGCCAGCCTTCGGCTTCAGCGCCGGTGGGCGAGATGATGTTGTCCATCTTGCAATAGACGATCGGCGGCATATGGGCGGCGGCCCGCTCCACCTGGTCCATGATGATCTTCGGTGTGCCCTTGGGGATCGGGAAACCCTTCTTGATGTATTCCTGGCTCAGCGGATGGACCACAAACGCAAAGCGGCGGATATTGCGGAATTCGCCCGTGGGATAGAGCAACCGCGGCTCGATCTTCAGTTCCTCGACGATCTCTTCCAGGTCGTGGTCCGAGAGCTCCTCGGAGGTCGTATCCATCGCAGCCAGGATCATCGCCTGGATCGTGCTGAGCCCGACCACCCGCTCGAACAACTTCGGCGAAACATCGACCACCAGGTTGACGTTGCACTCTTTGAAGAACTCCAGCCGGTCGTCGTCGATGGCCGAGGTGATCAGGGTCTTGCCTTCCAGGGTCCGCGCATCGCCGAATGTCTCGATGTCGTCAAAGGTGCCGACGATCACCTGGCACTTGGCCATTTCCTTGGTCAGGATGCTCTTCTTCAGCCGTTTCGCGCCGGGGATCCTGGACAGCCCACGGGTCGGCAACACGGATGAGGCGATGTGGGCGCCGCGAGCGTACATCTCGAGCTGATCGAGCGATGTCAGCACCGCCGGCGCGCCGGTCTCCAGCACCGCATCGGCGAACCGCAGATTGGGTGTGTAGTCGCCCATGGCCTGGGCCATGTCGTAATTGACCATGCCCGACATGAACAGCACCAGGTTGTTATAGAAATAGCGGCCGAAGGTGCGATGGACGTGACGCACCGCCCGGATCTGCAGCAGACGGCGCAGATTGGCGCCGGTGGTGGCAGGCACCCGGGTGACGACGTTGAGCAGGCGATCGGTGTCCGCATGGACGTGCCAGCGGCTGCCCATGTCGTAGTGATCACGCAACATGCCGAGCGCGATGGCGTCAGCCTCGGACTGGTAGCGCCGCAGCAATTCCCAGGCCTTGCCCTCGTCGCCGTCGGCGCCCACTCGCTTGACGTGAAAGTCCTTGCCCAAAAACCGGGTCTTGAATTCATAATCCTTGGCCGATGACCCGAGGGAAACGCTTACGACTTTCTTCATGAGAGCACTCCAGTTTGACTCTACCGGCCGCGACGTCTTGCCGACGGCGCCTCCGGTCCCAATGCGGCCGTTCGTCGGAGCCCACCAGGGCCTCGGCGGATGCGGGGACGCCCGCGGCCGGGGACTGATCATTAAACCTCGCCCGGCCTCCGGGCACAATTCGCCCGGGTTTATTAGGCCGGCCCAGGATTACCTATACTTGATATCCTACATTCTAGCCCGGCGCTGCGCCGGGCGAATAACAAGATGAGAGGCGAGTCGATGATCCCGTTCGGCATACAAGTGACTGGCTACCAAGGCCTGATGAAGACCCTGAAAGGCATCGTCAAGACGCTGCCCTTCCCCAAACCGACCCTGTTCACCGGGCCCGGCTCGTCGCTGGAGATGTGCGACGCGATCTCGCTGATGGGCGTGCACAAGCTGCTGATCGTCACCGACGCGATGCTGGTCAAGATCGGCCTGCTGAAAAACATCGAGCAACGGCTGGACAAGCTCGGCATCCGCTATGCCATCTATGACGGGGTCAAACCCGACCCCACTATCGACCAGATCGAGGCCGGATTGAAGCTCCTCAAACAGGAACGCTGCCAGGCGATCCTGGCCGTGGGCGGCGGCTCCTCTATCGACGCGGCCAAGGTGATCGCGGCACGGGCCACCAACAACAAGTCGGTGTCGCGGATGGAGGGCATGTTCCGCGTGTTCACCGCGCCGATGCCGCTCTATGCAGTGCCGACGACCGCCGGCACCGGCTCCGAGGTGACCATTGCCGCGGTCGTTTCGGACCCGGTGAAGAAAAAGAAATCCGCGATCATGGACCCGAAACTGGTGCCGGTGATGGCGGCGCTGGACGGCGCACTGATGACCGGGCTGCCGGCGCCGGTGACCGCAGCCACCGGGATGGACGCACTGACCCACGCGGTGGAGGCCTATCTCTCCGCCAACGCGCTACCGGAGACTGACGGCTACGCGCTGGCCGCGACCCGGCTGATCATGCAGAACCTGCCGCGGGCGGTGGCCGAGGGCACGGATCTCGAGGCCCGCCAGGCCATGGCCTTTGCCTCCTACTATGCCGCCCTCGCCTTTACCCGGGCCGGTGTCGGCTACGTACACGCGATCTCGCACAACTTCGGCGCGTATTACCACACGCCCCACGGGCTGGCGAACGCGATCGTGATGCCCTACGTGCTGGATTACTCAAAGCCCAAGTGCACCCGGAGACTGGCCAATCTCGCCGAAGCGGCGGGGCTCAAGGAAAGAGGCGACCGCCCCCAGGCGCTGGCCAACAAGTTCATCGACCACATCCGCGCGCTGAACAAGGAGTTCGGCATCCCCGAGGGCCTGGAGGCGCTAGAGAAATCGGATATCCCGGCGATCGCCAGCAGCGCACTCAAGGAAGCCCACTTCACCTACGCCGTGCCGCGCTATATGGACCAGCCGACCTGCGAGAAACTGGTCGGCAGGATGCTGGCCTAGCGTTCCGGCACCCTCGCCCGACGCGGCGGCGGCGGGACCGTGTGGGTGCACTTGTTAGAATCCGCGTCCACCCTTAGTCGTCAGACTCTCCGGCGCTCGACATATCAGCCCGGGTGGTCGACCGACTGCTGCGATCCGGCATCGCCCCGGGGGCAGGCCGGGCCGCTGACCGACTGACAAACCGAACGGAGACCTCATGGACGTCTTTAACGAATGGCTCGCTTTCGAGTTTTTTCATAACACCGGCCGGCAGTGGCTGGTGGCGGTCAGCATCGCCCTGCTGGCCCTGGTCCTGTTCTTTATGGTCAAACCCGTGCTGCGCGCTCGCCTCGCCAGGCTGACGGCCCGCACCGACAATGACTGGGACGATGCGGTGGTCGAGCTTCTCGGTAACACCCGATCCCTGGCGCTGGTGATCTTCGCCCTGTTCTTCGGTTCCCTGGTACTGACCCTGCCTGCCAAGCTGCGGACCGTCGTCGTGTCGATCACGCTGATCGCGCTGATCCTGCAGGGCGGCATCTGGACCAGCCAGTTGCTCCAGTTCCGGCTGCAACGCGCCATAAAGAAACGCCGCAAAGACGACCCGGGGAGCGTGGCCGCCCTGAACGTCACCAGCTGGATCGGGCGGCTGATCGTCTGGTCGGTGGTGCTGCTGCTGATACTCGACAATCTCGGCATCGACATCACCGCCCTGGTAGCCGGCCTGGGCGTGGGCGGCATCGCCGTGGCCCTGGCAGTGCAGAATATCCTCGGTGATCTGTTCGCCTCCTTGTCCATCGTCCTCGACAAGCCCTTTGCGGTCGGTGATTTCATCATCGTCGACGACTACCTGGGCAGCGTCGAACACGTCGGCCTGAAGACCACCCGCCTGCGCAGCCTGTCCGGCGAGCAGCTGGTGATGTCCAACGCCGGTCTGCTCTCCAGCCGCATCCGCAACTATGGCCGGATGTACGAGCGCAGGATCGTGTTCGGCCTGGGCGTCACCTACCAGACCCCCAGAGACAAGTTGAAGAAGATTCCGGGGATCATCAAGGATGCCGTCGAGGCCCAGGATCAGACCCGCTTCGATCGTTCACACTTCAAGGCCTACGGTAACTTCTCGCTGGATTTCGAGACCGTCTATCACGTGCTGAAGCCGGATTACAACCTGTATATGGACATCCAGCAGGCGGTGAATTTCACTATCCATGAACGCTTCGAGGCCGAGGGCATCGAGTTCGCCTACCCGACCCAGACGTTGTTCGTCGAATACGCCGGAGCACAGGTGCCGGCCACACCGGCGACCGCAAGCCCCTAAGGCAAGAATGATAGACGGGCGCTCTGAGCCCTGTCTTGCAAGAAGTGAGATGTGACCCGAAAGGAGCGGCGGCGACCCGCGTCCATGCGCTCAAGGAAGCCCACTTCACCGATCCGGTACCGCGCTATATGAACCAGCCGACCTGCGAGAAACTGGTCGGCAGGATGCTCGCCTGGCAGCGGAACAGCGCCATCCGTCTGGCGTCTACGGATTCACTGTGTTGCCAGCGGCCGCGGGGCCGTCGAAATCGATCGGTACGGGCGCGAAGGGTTCAGCACAGAACATCGCGTGCAGGATCTGGTGGCGGTAGCGGAAGATCCGGGTGAGCTGCCGGCGCATCAGCGGATGGGCGAACCCGCTCAACGGTGAGAGCGGCAGCGCGTAATCCACATGGTCGCGGATGATCGTCCCCTGTCCGGTCGGCACAAACTCGTGCCGATGTACCCAGCGCCCGAACGGGCCGGAGGTCTGCTCGTCCACAAACCGCACCGGCGGCTCCCAGAGACTGATCAAGGTGCGCCAGCCAAAGGGCACGCCCCACAGCCGCAACCGATATTCGATCCGCGCGCCTTCTCTCAGCTCGATCGGTCGCGGCCTCAGGACACGGAACTTCAGCTCGGGCGGCGTGATCCGTTCGAGATTGAACGCGTCGCAAAAAAACGGGAAAAGCTCGTCCCGCGTCCGCGGCACAAAAAATTGCGTATCGAGAGTATGCACAACCATAAGCCGGGCGGAGTATATCGAGCATGGCGGGCATGGGGCCAGACCACGACAACTCCCTGAATTAATGAACAATAATTGGCCATGGAAGGCACTTTTTTGGTGCTCAAACCCACATTTTTGGCCTTAGACAAGCCTGTACAGTCGCCAACGCTCTGCGAGCGGCCAATGGCTGAGATGTCTGAATCAGATCTTGCCTGGGCCTGTGTTTTTCGCCGCAAAAACCCCTCTCCAAGCGTCAGGTCGGGCTGATCTAAAGATCATTTCCGATAACATTCATATGCTTGGCATGGTCTGACCCCGGGCCCCTCGGCGTATACTTCCGGCGTCATATGGATGCCGGCAACAGATCTTTCTTTAGCGAATTGAAGCGCCGTCAGGTGGGCCGCATGGCGGTGCTCTATGTTGTCGCTTCCTGGCTGATCCTGCAGATCGCTGACGTGCTGCTGCCGAACCTGGGCGCGCCCGTCTGGACCTTCAAGCTGGTGCTGGGTCTGCTGGTGTTGTTCTTTGTGCCCGCGTTGATCTTCGCGTGGATCTTCGAAGTCACGCCGGAGGGCCTGAAGCGCGAGAGCGACAGTGGCGAGACCGCTACCCAGGACCCGAGGTTGCGGCGCCGGATGGACGTGCTGATCGTGGTGCTGTTGATCCTCGCCATCGGCGGTTTGATCGGCGATCGCCTGATCCCGGAGTCCGGACCACCGGCTCAGATAGCCACCGAAGAGCAGGCCAGCGTCGCACCGGACGATCCGCAGTCCCTGGCCGCGGAGAAGTTCCTGCCAGAGCTGGAGCCATCGATCGCGGTGCTGCCGTTCGCGACCCGCAGCGACGACCGCCAGGACGAGTATTTCTCCGCGGGTATCCATGACGATCTGCTGACCCAGCTGGCCAAGATCGATGGCGTCAAAGTCATCTCGCGCACCTCGGTTATGCAATACGCCGGCACCACAAAGACCATGCGCGAGATCGCCGACGAACTCGGCGTCGCCACGATCCTCGAAGGCGGTGTGCAGCGCGCCGGTGATCGCATCCGGGTCAATGCGCAGCTGATCGATGCGCGCAGCGACCGGCATCTGTGGGCGGAGTCCTATGACGAGAAATTGACCGCCGCCAACATCTTTCTGATCCAGAGTCGGCTGGCGACCGCGATCGCGCAAGCCCTCGAGGCGGAACTCTCGCCATCGGTCCAGGCGCGTATCGACAACAAACCCACGGACAACCTCGATGCCTGGGATATGGAGCTGCGTGGCCGCTATATGCTGGACAAAGAGCAAAGCCAGCGCAATCTCGAAGGCGCCGTCGACATGTTCCGTGCCGCCATCGGCCACGATCCGCAATATGCCCCGGCCTGGGCCGGCTTGTCCCAGGCGATCGGCGAACTCGTCGGCTGGTACTACTGGTCCGGTGATCATCTGGCCGAAGCCCGACAAGCGTCAGAGACCGCGATCCAACTCGACCCAGAGCTGGCGCAGGGCTATTTTTCCCGCGGCGATCTGTTGCGCATGGAGCGCCGCTTTGACGAGGCCGAGGCAGCGTTTGAGCGCGGTCTGGCGCTTAGCCCAGGGAGTGCCGACGGACACTCCCGCTATGGCGACGTGTTCCGCGATTCGGGCCAGTTTGAATCGTCTGTCGAACAGTCCCGGCGCGCGATCGAACTGGATCCGCGCATGGTGCGTATCCGTGTCTCCCTGCTACAAAACCTTTATTTCGCGCGCCAGTGGGACGCGGTGCTGGCCCAGGCGGCCGAGGTCCTGGAGATGGAGCCGGACTCGGCTGAGGCCTGGTACTGGATCGGCTTCGCCAACAGCTGGAAGGGCAACTACGATATCGCTGTAGAAGCCACGCAGAAAGCGGTCGAACTCGACCCGGACACGCCATATCTCAGAGCGGGCGTCGCTTACCATTATGCGAGGGGCGGTGACACGGAGCGCGCACGGGCGCTGCTGGCGAGCCCGGACTCGAGCGACTGGCCGCTGCCGGAGGTTGGCCTGGTTCATGGCGCGCTCGGCGATCTGGATCAGGCGTTCGCGGCGATGAACCGCGCGATCGAGGAGCAGCCCTACGGCCTCTATTACTTGGCCGTCGATCCGGCCGCAGACCCGCTGCGTGCTGACCCCCGCTGGCCTGCTCTTATCGCACGATTGCGACCCGACTAGAAAGGAGCGGTTGCGCACCCGTTAAGGCGCCTCGGGCTGCTGGTATTCCTGCATGGCGCAGGTCCGTGAACTGCATCGGTGCGGGGTGGAAATTCGTATACTGTCCTCGAATTATCTGGGGAGGAGCGGACGCTGGTGCCGGAAACCGGGCTGAAAACGTTCTGGGGCGAACTTAGACGACGCAAAGTCGTGCGCGTGGCGGTGGTCTATATCATCGTCGCCTGGTTGTTGATCCAGATCGCCGAGGTGATCTTCGAGCCATTGCGGCTGCCCGACTGGTCGCTGACTCTGGTGATTGTGCTCGCTGCGCTGGGCTTCCCGCTCGCGCTGGTGCTGGCCTGGGCGCTGGAGCTGACCCCGGCTGGCCTGCAACGTGAGAAACCCAGAGAAGACACGCAGTCGCCAGCCGAGGCCGGCGCCCGCACAGCCGCAGCGGCGATCCCTGCGCCGGCGGTTGCGCCCACCCCGGTCGCTCGCACCGACAATCGGCGGGCCATCGCGGTGCTGCCGCTGGCGAACATGAGCGGCGATCCGGAGAACGAGTTCTTCAGCGACGGCATCACCGAGGAGATCCTCAATCTGCTGGCGCGGATCCCGGGTCTGCGCGTGATCTCGCGTACCTCCTCGTTCTCGTTCAAGAACACCACGCTGGACATCCCGGCCATCGCCGAGCGGCTCGGGGTCGACATCGTGCTTGAGGGCAGCGTGCGTCGCTCGGGCCAGCGAGTGCGCATCGTCGCGCAGCTGATCGATGCCGCCAACGACGCCCACCTGTGGTCGGCGGGCTACGACCGCGAGCTCGAGGACATCTTCGCGGTGCAGAGCGAGATCGCCCGCTGCATCGTCGATGCGATGAACCTGGATCCCAACACCTGCGTGGACTGCGGCGGCCAGACCAAAAACATCGACGCCTACGACTACTATCTGCGCGGCCGCCAGTATTTCCATCAGACCACCGACGCGAATTTGAGATTCGCACGCGACATGTTCATCAAGGCCATCGAGATCGATCCGGACTACGCCCGCGCTTATGCCGGACTCGCTGACACGGAGAGCTTTATCGCGCAATGGAAAGACCGCTCTCCGGAGCACCTGGAGGCAGCCGATGACGCCAGCCGCAAGGCACTTGAGCTGGCACCGGATCTGGCCGAGGCCCATGCATCCAGAGGCTTCGCCTTGTCCTCGAACGGCGAGTACGAGCAAGCGGCGCAGCAATTCGAACAGGCGTTGGGACTGGATCACCAGCACTACGAGACGCTCTATCTCTATGGTCGTTCGCGCTTTGCAGAAGGCAAGCTGGACCACGCGCTGGACCTGTGGCGGCGGGCTCACGAGGCCCAGCCGGACGAGTTTCAGAGCATCACGCTGGCATCGGGGGCACTCAAGGCGCTGGGCCGTCAGGCCGAAGATCCGGACGCGCCCGCGCGTGCCCTGCAGATCGTCGAGCAGCGCCTGGAACTCAACCCCGACGACCTGCGTGCGCTGAGCCTGGGGCCCGGATTGCTGATCGATCTCGGCCGCACGGATGAGGCTCTGGCCATGGCAGATCGCGCCGTGGCGCTGGCGCCCAACGATGGCGCGGTGTTGCATAACGCCGCTTGCACTTACGCCTACGCGCAGAAGGCCGACAAGGCCATCGAATTACTCGAGCGGCGGATGAAGACCGCCGGCGCCATCTACACGGACTGGATCGATCACGATCCGGACTTCGACAGCATCCGCGATGACCCGCGGTTCATTGCGCTGATCCAGGGCTCGCCGGAACAGGAAGGTGGTCAGCGATAGCGCGCGCCAAAGACGAAATCGACGCGCAGCGAAAACCGGAAGCTGGCGTCGTAGTCGTCGTCATGCCGGAACAGCAGCTCCGGTTTGAGTTCCACAAACAGCCACTTTTGGTACGCCCGGAAGCGGGCACGGAGCTGGGTGTAGTAACGGTCAACATCCCAGTCCGGGTCATCGTCGGCGTCCAGCCCTATATCGTAGGCGAGCCCGACGCGGCCACTCAATTTCTGGAACAGGGTGAATTGCTGCCGCGCCTCGGTCCGGTCCTTACTGTCCCGGTAACGGAGGCGACTGGCCGAGCGGAATAACCAGTCCGGGTTGATACGCCGATCGAAATCCAGCCGGGTCTGCAACTCGGTGCCGTCGTCCAGATACTCAGCTGCGCCGGCCGCGAACCGCATCAGCCAGTCACCCGGCTCTGCGTAACGGATCGCCCGCAGCCTGACGAAGGGGTCGGCCGGTCCGGCCGCCTTGACGCCCACACCGGGCCGGAGATCCCAGCGGCCGGTACCACGGATCTGTCCTTCCAGCCCGATGTTGTAATCATTGTCATCCAGAGCATTGGGGATCGAGTCGGAGCCCTCGCCGGTGATGTCGTCCGGGTCACCGCCCTCCACGAACAAACGCAGGCGCTCACGGGTCCCGGGCAGATCGATACGCAGCCGGACCCGTGCCTCCGAGCGGGTGTCCTCACCGCTCTCCCAGCTGTTTTGCAGACTCAGGCGGGCATAGCTCTCGGTAGAGTCGGCGTAGACACGATCGTCGGCAAAAAAGGCATCGATCCGCCGGGCGGAACGCTCCACGGCGCTGGAGACGCCACCGTGGACCGATCGGATCGTCTGTTCGAAACCGTCAGTTTGATCATCGCCGGAGGACTCGCCTTCATCCGGCTCCCCGTCCTTGCCGCCGGCGGGTTCGGCCACGCCCGCGGAGGTCGGAGCCACCACCTCACTGACCGCGACCGGGTGTTCGGCACCCGGATCGGAGGCCAGGGCCGGCGGGCCGGCCATAAGCGACAGCGATACCAGACAGAACCCGCCCCAGGATCGGTGCCCTGGCATCAAGGAGAGGATTCTTCGGACGGGGCGCACAATCGCCGCAGCCTCATTTTTTGGCAAGCCTTAATAAAAGGTTAGCAGGCATGAACGGGAGCGCTGGCGCCCGTTCCGACACGCTGCCGCCGCGCCTCAGTCGAATCCCGGAGCCTGATATGATCCGGACACCGGCATGCATCGCGCGCTGGTCCGTGGTAAATCGATGAAGCGGATCATATTCCCGCAGCGGCGATCGATAACGGCCGCGAACACGGCCAGACCCGGCTCAGAGACAACCTGGCGAAAATCTTCAGTCATGCCCACCCGCTACATGCAGCGCTTTTTCGATCCGCGGTCCATCGCCGTGATCGGCGCGTCAGAGCGGGAAGACAGTCTCGGGCGTACGGTGCTACAGAATCTGATCGATGCAGGGTTCCCTGGCACGCTGATGGCGGTCAACCGGCATGGGGACAAACAGATCCTCGGCCTGCCCCGCTACGCCAGCGTCGCTGACCTGCCGGAAGCACCGGACCTGGCCGTCATCACGACCTCACCCGGCGCCACACCCGAGATCGTCGGCGAGCTCGGCAAGAAAGGCGTGCACGCGGTGCTGATCGTGATGGGCGGGTTGTCCCTGCCGGCGCCCCTGCTCCCGGGCAGACTGGGTGGTGCGGTGGAATTCGCCCACAACCTCCTCGGTGTGCGTCTCGAGAGCGGCAAGACCCTGAAGGAGGCGGCCTGGGAGGCGGCCCGCCCCTACGACATGCGGATCATGGGCCCGAATTGCATGGGCGTCATCGTCCCGGGCAAGCAGCTCAACGCCAGTTACGCCCACACCATGGTGCCGGCCGGGAACGTCGCCTTCGTCGGCCAGTCGGCGGTGTTGGGTCTGGCGCTGGTCGACTGGGCGCAAGGCCGCGGTCTCGGTCTGTCCCACATCACCACCCTCGATGAAAGCCTGGATATCGAGATCGCCGATGTGGTCGAGTATCTGGCCGACGATCTGAACACCCGGGCTATCCTGTTACATGTCCAGCACCTGGACTCGGGTCAGCGTTTTGTCTCCGCTCTGCGGGCCGCGGCGCGCGGCAAACTGGTGGTCGTGATGAAGAGCCGTCGCGTGCCTCAGTCGCGGGATAACACCGAATCAGTCGCCGCCGGGCTGACGGATGGTGACGTGGTCTACGATGCGGTGCTGAGCCGGGCCGGCGTGTTGCGGGTAGAGCGCACCGATGAGATCTACAACGCGCTGGAGACATTGATACATATGCGTCGCCTGCATGGCGATCGCCTGGCGGTGATCTGCAATGGCACTGGCCCGGCGACGCTCGCCACCGACCATCTGATCCGCAGTGGCGGCCGACTGGCCGCATTGAGCGAGACCACGATCGAAACTGTAGGCAAAGATCTGGCGCCGATCTTCCGCGGCGACAACCCGGTCAATCTGTTCGCGATCGCCATCCCCGAACGCTTCACCGAAGCACTGGAGATCGTGCTGGCCGACGCTGGTGTCGATGCAGTGTTGTTGGTGCATGTGCCGATCCGCATCAGTCCGTCCCTGGCCACCGCCGAAGCGATCATCCCGACGGCCCTCGCGGCCAGCAAACCCGTGCTGACCGCCTGGATGGGCGAAGAAAGCGCACAGGCCGCCCGCGAGGCCTGCGACGACGCCAACATCCCTACCTTCGACACACCGGAACAGGCCGTCGACGCATTCATCCACATGAACGAATACCGGCGCAACCAGGAACAACTTGCGCAGTTGCCCCCGAGCCCCGGGTCGGCAGAAACCCAATGCGATCTCCCGGTCGCCTGGGCGCTGGTCGGCGATGCGCTCAACGCCGGGCGACAACTGCTGACCGACCAGGAATCCATGCGCCTGATCGAAGCCGCCGGCATCCCGGTGGCGGAGAGCCGTTATGCGCCAGACGTCGCCGGTCTGCGCGACCAAACCGCCGGGCTTGCGCCACCGTATGCGCTAAAGATCCTGAATGAGGTGGTCTGCCGGCCGTTCGCCGACCTGGGCGCCGACTTCGCCGCCAATATCGGTACGCCCGCGACAAGCGAGCGGTTTGTCGCGCTGGATCTGGGCTCAGCCCGGGAACTGGAGGACACCGCCAACGCGCTGGCCGATGCCGCCTGGGCCCGCCACCCGGATCTGCCGGTACAGGGTTTCAAACTCCAGCGCATGCGCCGCGGCATGAACTCCCTGCAACTGAGTATGGGCATCACGCGCGATCGGGTGTTCGGTCCTCTGCTGTTCTTCGGCACCGGTGGCAACCCGGCCAGCGCGCTCGCCGACCGGCAGGTGGGCCTGCCGCCCCTCAACACCAACCTGGCCAGGCTGCTCATCGATGCCACCCACGCCGGTCGCGCCATGGGCGCCTACAGCAGCGATGCGGACCGCGACCGGGACGCGCTGGCCGGCATGCTGGTTCGGCTCAGCCAGCTTGTCGTGGATGTGCCGGCGATCGAGGCGCTGGAGATCAATCCGCTGATCGTGAATCGCGACGGTATCCTCGCGCTGGATGCGAGGATCGCGCTCGGCAAACGCGCCGAGTTCGCCATCATCCCCTATCCGGCGGAACTGGAGGAGACCGTCACTCTGCCCCGCTCTGGTCGCCGGATCCTGCTCAGACCCATCCGCGGCGAAGACGCGCCGGCCCACGCCGCTTTTGTCGGACGCCTGAGTCCGGAAGCGATCCGCTTCCGCTTCTTCCAGCCGCGCTCGAACTTCACCCATCTCGAGCTGGCCCAGGCGACCCAGATCGATTACTCACGCGAGATGGCGTTTATCGCCAGTGCGGAAAGCGACAAGGGCAAGGCCGAGACCCTTGGGGTGGTGCGTGCGTGGACCGATCCCGACAACGTCAGCGCCGAGTTCGCCATCATCGTCGACGACGCCATGCGCGGCGAGGGCCTGGGCCGCATGCTGCTGGAGAAGATGATCGAATACGCCCGGCGCCGCGGGACCCTGGTGATGCGCGGCACCGTGCTGCCCGACAACCAGCCCATGCTGCGGCTGGCGAAGAAGCTGGGGTTCACCAGGCATTTCAGCGAGGAGGATGACGCCATGGTCGTCACCCTGCACCTCAACGAGCCTACCGACGACTGGCAGCGGAGTCGGCTACAGTAATTCACGCCCCTGATCTCCGCCATCTCGAGGTACCGGTCGTTGACGGTGAATTCGCAGATGACCCTGGCCCGGACCGGCTCGGCCGACAAAGTGACTGGGCTATAATCCCCGGCACCGGACGGCTGGTTCGATATGGGGTGGGGGGGATAATACGATGCCAGAGACGTTCCGGTTCTCGGACTTCCAGCAAGCTGTAGGTACCCGGGTCAACGAGATCAGTTTCAACGATATCGCGTCCGTTCCCGAGCGGGACGCCGACGGCAACCTGATCCCCGTTGCCCAGGAACCGATAGAGTTGTCCGGGGCCGAGGCAGTCGCGCTGATCGAACCCTATGTCCGGGTCCGCCTGATGGAGCAGGTCAGGGCGGTGGTGCCGCTGGCGCTCTACCTGACACTGTTCCAGTTGCTGATCCTCGAACAGCTGGTCGAAGACTCCTGGCTGATCATGGGCGGTCTGTTCGCCGTCATGGTCGGCCTGATGGTCTTTATGGAAGGACTCAAGCTCGGGCTGATGCCGCTCGGTGAGATGATCGGCAGCGGTCTGCCACGACGATCGCCCCTGCCTCTTGTCCTGTTCGTCACGCTGCTGTTGGGCATCGGCGTAACATTCGCCGAGCCGGCCATCGGCGCGCTACAGGCGGCCGGTTCCAATGTATCGGTCGAACGGGCGCCCTATCTCTACGCGCTGCTGAATGACTGGTCGGGCACACTGGTGCTGGTGGTGGGTGCGGCGGTGGGGATGGCCGCGGTGCTCGGCACCTTGAGATTCCTAAACGGCTGGAGCCTAAAACCCTTGATCTACCTGGCGCTGGCGCCTGTGCTGGTGGTGACGGTGTATATGTCGACCGATCCGGACCTGACCGCGACCCTGGGTCTGGCCTGGGACGCAGGTGCGGTCACGACCGGCCCGGTGACGGTGCCCCTGGTCCTGTCCCTGGGCATCGGCATCGCTACGGCCGCCGGCAGGGGTGGCTCGGGGCTGTCCGGATTCGGCATCGTCACGCTGGCGTCGCTGTTCCCCATCCTCGGCGTCCTGTTGCTGACCCTCTACGTCACCACCACGGTGTCGCCGGCCGAGATCATCGCCGCGGCTCAAGCCGCGAGTACGGTCAGTGATGTGGTGCCTGCCTGGTACGAGATCAGCCCGGGGCAGGAGATCGTGCTCGGGGTGCAGGCCATCCTGCCGCTGGTCGTCTTCCTGTTCCTGGTCCAGAAGCTGATCCTGCGCGAGAAGCTGCCGAACAGCGGCGAAGTGTTCTACGGCATCGGTCTGACCG
>CAJHYD010000022.1_pt1 | contig 34534 bp, 28 predicted proteins | sample 9198701 | NCBI WGS metagenome assembly CAJHYD01 (sample SAMEA7708365, study PRJEB35096) | sediment metagenome | biome: marine neritic benthic zone biome [ENVO:01000025]; feature: sediment [ENVO:00002007]; material: shallow marine sediment [ENVO:03000034] sea grass bed [ENVO_01000059] ...
AACTGACGTTTGACTTTACCAGCTTCATTGGCACCCCTGGCTTCGTCGATACCGATCGCTTCGTTATCTTCGGCGATTGGGACGAGGCCGGACGCACTCAGGACAACGTCATCTTCTTTGACGAAGTCACGTTCTCGGCGCCTTGAGTGCTGGTTGGCCTTGCTTGAATGATGTACACGCTGGGATTTATTGGTTTGCGCGACGGAGACGCTGCGTCTGCCGGGTTTCCTTCACTTAATTAACATCGACAATAACGAGTGGTCGCTATGGCGGTATCAAGCTTCTTCGAGTCCATCAAGAAAATCTGCGGCATTCTGATAGCCATCGTGGCTCTATATGCTCCGCTGATGAGTCAGGTCCACGCGGCAGACGTCGTCACGACATACAAGGATGAAAATGGCTGGAGACTGAAGGTTAACGGCGAGGACTTTTTCGTCAAAGGTGTCGTCTGGGGCTACTCGCCGAGAAATCAGAACTACACCTATAACCTGTGGGGCGAATCTGACGATTTCATCAGGAAGGTCCTCGATTACGATTTCGGCCTGATGAAAGCTGCAGGCGTCAATGCGGTGCGCAGTTTCGCGATGATACCGCCTGAATGGATCACCTATGTCTTTCAGGAACACGGCATCATGACGGTCGTTAATCCGCTGATGGGCAGATACGGCGCCACCATCGGCGGCAAGTGGGTCCCGAATACCGACTACTCCGACGAACTCACCCGCGCGACGCTCAAAGCCGAGGTACTGGAGATAGTCGAAAGATACAAGAATACGCCGGGCGTGCTGATGTTTGCGCTTGGTAACGAAAGCAATTATGGCCTGTCCTGGTCGAGCTTCGAAATCGAGAACCTCCCCGAGGGCGAGCGCAATACAGAAAAAGCGCGATACCTGTACAGCCTGTTCAACGAGACGATGAAGGCCGGTAAGAGCATCGCTCCGGATAAACCGTTCACTATCGTCAACGGCGATATCCAGTACATCGACCTGATTGCAGAGTACTGCACAGATATGGATGTGCTGGGCACTAACGTATACAGGGGCAAGAGCTTTACCAGCCTGTGGAAAGATGTTCAGGAAAAGCTCGATCTCCCCGTCCTGTTCTTCGAGTTCGGCAGCGATGCGTTCAATGCGAGGACGGGCCAGGAGGATCAGAAAGCGCAGGCCGAGATCCTCAAAGCTCAGTGGAAGGAGATGTACAACAAGAGCTTTGGCAATGGAGAGGAAGGTAACGCGATCGGCGGCTTCGTATTCGAGTGGCGTGACGAGTGGTGGAAGTATCTACAGGTAGAGAACCTCGACATACAAGACCGGAATGCGTCCTGGTCCAACCAGGCCTATCTGTTCGATTGGGCGCCAGGCGAGAACAACATGAACGAAGAGTGGTTCGGCATTGCCGCTCTGGGCACGACCAATTCCGATGGCGTGTACACGGCCAGACCGAGGATGGCCTATGACGTGCTGTCAGAGATCTGGGCGATGGATCCGTACCAGATCAAGAAGGCCGCGATCAATGAAGAGATCGATGATATCAATATGGGTTATCTCGAGCTCAAGGCCGACGTACGCATGCTCAAGAGCGAGAGCGTTGAAGAGCGGAAGATTCTGCATTTCGAAGGTGGCGAGCTGCGGACGGAAATGTTGGTCAAGGGAACCCAGGCTGGCGTCAATGAGCAGGGAGATTTTGGCGACGAATTCTCTAATGGTGAGATGGTGTTCCTGGATTTCGGATTCGCGCCTACCGACAAGATCGAAGGGCAGTTTTCGTTGAACGTTCTCGGCAATGTGGCCGACACCGAACCGCTGGAGCTTCAATACGGCCGACGCGGGAACCCCATCGTCGTGCGCGGCGTGGAACTGGTAGGTGGCAGTGTCCCTGTCGAACTCGACATTACTTTGCGCGATCGTGATCGGATCGAGATCTATGACTTCAGCGCGGACTATCGTGGAAAGCTGTTTGATCTGGAGGCCTTCTATCACACGCCGCGATATCACTGGGGCTACGAAGGCGATTTTTATGGCCTGGTCAGAGAGACCACGGATATGGCGGGCCAGGATATCTGGAACGCGAAAGCGCCTCAGGGTGTGCAGTTTGACGGCAAAGGCATGTTCGAAGGGCTGACCCTCCTGGTTGGTCCGGAAGTCTACTGGGGTGCCAACCCGAAGGCAGTGGTCAGATACACTAACAAGTTCAAGAACGTCGACTGGACCTTTATCCATTCGGAAGACCTGGCGACAAGTAATGACTCGGCAACCGCCACCGAGGTCACGGAAGTCGAAACCCGTCAGACCACGCTGTCTACCGAGACGGATCTCGGCTTTATCAAGGAGGGTGTCAAACTCGAGGTCGCCGGCATTATCGGTAGCTCGGACAAGATCGATGACGATTATGAGCGTCTGGATAAGGGTCAGACGTTTGAAGATGACATCGAATTCGAGGATACGCTGGGAATAAAGACAAAGCTGACCTTCCCCGTCTTGGGCGCGCAGGCCTACCTGGCCAGCAATTATGGCGGTCTCGTGGCCGATGGCGGTGCTCCACTCAGGGAATTCGGGACACGGCTGCCCTACTCGGAATTTGGTAACAAGGAAGAGTACGAGGCCGGCGTGATGATGAATTTCGGGAACTGGATGGTGTTCCCGCGGGCGCTGTATCGGGACAACCTTGAAAAGGCGCTGCCGAATCGCGCCCCGAGTAGCAGTGGCGGTAACCTCAATCCTGGTCTGACTCCGCGTAACCGGGATGATGATCCGTTTGCAGTGCTGGACAACCGGAAAGCCAGGGCTGCAGAATTGTTTGTGACCTATGATCCCACCGGCGCCACGCCCTTTTACGCCTGGGACAATGACACACGCGAGGACGCCGGTTTTGCCTTCAATGTCGGTCTCAATTACACGGACTACCAGACCCGCACGGATTCGTATGAATTCTTCTTCGAGCCGACCAGCGAGAATGCGGCCTTCGGTGTCGGGCTTCCCTCTGAAAAGGTGTGGGAGGTGTCGAGCAGGATGGTGTTCAATCCGGCCCGCGATCTCAGGCTGGTCACCAACATCGTCGGCGCGAACCAGCAATCGACGGGTGATCCGGTTGGCGGTACCCGTGAGTACTATTGGGTGGATGGCAAGCTTGTCTTCCGCAAGAAGCACATCCTCTACGCCTATGCGAAGTACAACGCGTTCGGGCCGTACGATTTCCATCGGCAGTTCAATATCACCTTCCCGTATCAGTACAAGATCGACTATTCTTTCTTGCTCGATGAACTCTATGATGAGTTACATTCGAGCAAGATCGGTATCCGGGGTTTGTTGAGAGGCGTCGATGAGAATGCCCCGACCAATGAATTCGAGATTGACGGGGCCGACAATGAATACCTGTGGCAGGTCGTGGCCTATTTCACCTGGAGCTTTTAGCCACAAAGAATGTATATCCGAGGAATCCGTATTATGAGAAACCGTCATTCGACAAGAACACAAGCGGCTTTTATCCGGTTGCCGTTGCTAGTGTTGTTCGGCCTGATCACGGCGGGCTGTGGTGGAAGCAATAGTGGTGGAACCAATGTCACTTCGATACCGCTTCCAACAGACACCCTGCTCAATCTGAACTGCGAGGAAGCGGGGGTCTGGCCCGATCCCTGTGTTGCGGACGATCCGCAAAACCCCTACAGGAATGCGGTGATCAGAGAGTTCGACGTCAACAACCCGGATGCGGAGACCAAGTTCGATCTGGCCGCAGGGATCCCGGAAGGCCGCACGGGCGCTAAGGCGAGGTTTTATCTCTGGGCGACGGCACTCGCGAGGCGGGCGTCAGGGGAGAATCAATGGTATACCGCGCGGGCTCTGCACGAGTTGTACAACTATACGATGATCCGGTGATTCAGGCGCAAGCGTTGAAAGCCTACCGGTCGGTGCTGGACAACTTCTTCGGCTCTGCGACGTTCTTCGAGTGCTGCTCGAACCTGGACCCCAACGGCGATCCGGTGCCCTTCTCCATACCGCTGAACGAGCTGACAGCAGATGACCTGTATCGGACGGATGCCACCGGATGGAAGCGGCTGATCCCGGGCGACCCGTTGCTGGCGATTTCAGAAATGGCGGACTGGGGTTACAGCTATCAACCGGCTACGCCGCCTAGCTTTGACAATGGCGTGGTGTCCGTCAACGACGGTTGAAGTATCAACCCCGCAGTCCGTTTGAGGCGCTCACGGGGCCCGCAGCAGTCTTGATGCGGGCCTGCGGGCGGCTCAGTCTCCTTGTAATGACTGCCATGATGCTAGCGTCCCCGGCCGCGATGGCCGAGGCGATCCCGGTCGGGCTCCAGCAGACCGAACAAGGCTGGCAGCTGTTGCGGGATGGTGAAGCGTATTTTATCCGTGGTGCCGGCGGCGAAGCCTCGCTGGAACAGCTGGCTGCGGCGGGGGCGAATTCGGTCCGCACCTGGGGCGCCGACGACATCGGCGCGCGTCTCGACGAAGCTCACGCTCTCGGCCTGTCTGTGACCGTCGGTATCTGGCTCGGCCACGAGCGTCACGGCTTCGACTACGACGACGAGACCCAGGTCCGCGCGCAGCTCGAGCGCGCCCGCCAGATCGTGCTTCGCTACAAGGACCACCCGGCGGTCCTGTTGTGGGGCGTCGGCAACGAGATGGAGGGTTTCGAGTCGGGCGACGATCCGGCGATCTGGGCAGCGGTGAATGACGTGGCCGCCATGATCAAGCAACTCGACCCCAACCATCCGACCATGACCGTCACCGCCGAGATCGGCGGTGGGCGTATCAGGAGCATCAACGAGCACTGCCCGGACATCGACGTCCACGGCATCAATGCCTACGGCGGGGCTGCGTCACTGGCCGAGCGCTACCGCGCCGGCGGGGGCACCAAACCATTTGTGCTAACCGAGTTCGGCCCGCCCGGCTCGTGGGAGATCCCGAAGACCGCATGGGGCGCCCCGCTCGAGCCGACCAGCACCGAAAAGTCCGCGTTTTACCGGCACGGCTACGAGAGCAGCTTGACCGGCGCGCCGGGCGTCGCCCTCGGCTCCTACGTGTTCACCTGGGGCTACAAGATGGAAGCCACCGCGACCTGGTTTGGCATGTTCCTGCCGGACGGGTCCCGGCTCGGAGCGGTGGATGTGATGACCGAACTCTGGTCCGGCAGCGCGCCAGACGATCTCGCGCCCACGGTCGAGCCATTGATCGTCGAGGGTAAGTCCGAGACAGATCCCGGCGACGAGCTGCGGGTCCGCGCGGTCATTGCGGATCCCGAGGGGAGTGCGATCCGCACGCAGTGGGTATTGCGCCCCGAGGCCGAGGAACACAACACCGGCGGCGACTTCCGGGCCATGCTGCCGGACATAGAGGGCGCGATCCTCGAGGGTGATGCCACCAGCGCTCGGCTACGGATGCCCGATGAACCCGGGCCCTACCGACTTTTCCTGTACGCCTATGACGAGGCCGGCAACGCGGCGACAGCCAATGTGCCGCTGCTGGTAAAGGGCGAGCGACGTACGCCAATGCCATTCCATGTATACAAGGATGGCTTCGAGGGCATGCCCTGGGTCCCTTCCGGGTGGATGGGATCGATCGACTCGCTAAGCCTGGAAGGAGCTCACACCGTGAACCCGCACGAGGGGTCGGCATGCATCAAGATGCGTTATGTCGGCGAAGGCGGCTGGGTCACTGTCGCCTGGCAGCATCCCGCGAACAACTGGGGCGATAAGGACGGCGGTTACGACCTCACTGGCGCCAGCAAGCTGGAGCTGTGGGCCCGCGGAGAGTATGGCGGCGAGAGGATCGACATCGGTGTCGGTTTGCTGGAAAAGGACACGGCTCATCCCGATTCGGGCAAGACGAAGATCGCAGGCATCGCGCTGAAGCGCGAATGGCAGCGCTACGAAGTCCCGCTCAAGAGGGTCGACCTGTCGAGCATCAAGACAGGGTTTGTGGTGACTCTGACCGGCAGGCGTGGATCATCCGTCAACGTCTATCTGGACAGCATCCGCTTCGTGCGCTGAGCGAAAAGGGTTCACAGATTCTCCATTGACTACACGGTCTTGATCTTGCTCACCAGCTCCTTTACGTACTCAGTGCGCAGAGCGATATCTTCTTCCAGCAAGCGGAGTTCTTCGAGGATTGAATCAGCGACGTCCTGCTTCTGTTGCTTCGATTCCATCAAGTCCAGCAGCTCCTCGATCGCTTCCCGCAATGCCGGAGCGCTCTCCATGACGGTCTTTTTTTTGCTTTCTTTACCGCCGATCTCCACTGCCTTCTGGACGCGAGGGAACTTGTAGGTCCTGGTTAAGGGCAATATGGAGCCTTTCGGGCGTCGATAAACAACCCTCAAAACATCGGTATAGGCGATGCTGTTGACCGAGAAATTACTGATTTGCTGCGGATGCAATACACCCATTTCAGTGAGCCGTGGATACATTTTCATCTGCTTGCGATCACTTCCAGGTTAGGATTAATCGGATCGCTGAAGACGTTCTCGCTGACTTCTGCAAACCGCGCCATGTTCTTGAGCCCTGGCGAATTTTCGATAAGTCCTACGGCACTTGGTCAGCCAGACTCTTTTCCACCAATACGCTCAAGAATTTTACAACACTTACATGTGCAAACGTTAACAATTTTTCTAGGTGCAAATTGGTGATCATCGCTCTTGGGTGCCTCAGAAAGCCCAGGAGTAGCCGAGCCGCCCAACGCATGGCTTGCTAGGTAGAACTCCGAATTGACTGGTCCGGGTCGCGGCGGATAATGATCATCAGGACAAAGGCAAAACTGACCAAAGTCAGCGACGCAAAGCCTCGGGTCCTCGCTTCCTCCGGGGAGCCATGTCAAACCTCCCGAAGGACCCAAGATCGCCGGGCTGCCGAGAATTCTGCAGCATGGGGATCAGACATGAAAATCACCCATACCCTGATCATCGCCGCGCTGGTCTTGTTATGTTCATGCTCGGCCAGCCAGATACAGCCGCATACGCAGACATCGGCGGAGCCTGGTTATCGGCCAGCCTCCAGCCTGTCGGGCGACTTCATCAACGACGTGGCGACCGCGGAGATTGCGGTGTTCCCGACTATCGTTCGCACACCCTATATATCCAGGTACTCGGACGCATCTCAGCAACGGGTCGTGGAGTTTCTTGAGAAGAATGACCTGGGTACGGCCAAAGCGGCGAATATCCAGTTCAATATGGGTGCCGTGCAAGGGAGGTCTCAATTCGAGATGTTCCTGAACAGCATGCGGACGATTGGGGAACAGCTGGGCGAGTATGGACAAGAGGCCGACTACGTCATCGTGCTGGAGGTCCTCTTTCCTCCGACTCTGAAAAGTATCACGGAGGTGTTCGGCATCCATTGCTTCGTGCTCACCCCGGATGGGGCCAACGCGTTCTCGTTCCTGCTGAATTCCCATCATGAGGTGTTTGCTGAGGCGAAGCTGCGTACCTCTGAGATGACAGCAAAGGGCAAAGAGCGGCTGTCGATGAGAAGCACGGACGTGGCGCTGGCCGCTCTGAAGGAGCAGGTCAGGCAGGCACCGGACTCGGTCGAGCAGACGAAAGATACAGTCTCAACGCAGGCCCGGGCCGGCGTTTTGGACGATTTCGAATCGACGTTGTCGTCAGGCATCGATAGCCATGGAGTCTCGCTTGGCTTTCTTACGTTTAGCGACGGAAGTAGTGACGTAAGCATCTCTACAACTACTGCTCATCCCTCGCTACCAGAGGAAGGGGATGACAATCGCGTGCTTCAGATCGATCTGAACGTGTCGCGCTGGGCCGGTGTACTACACAATTTCGAGAATGTGACCACAGACCGATGGACGCCGCAGGACTGGCGCGCCTTTGGCGAGATAAGTTTCTGGCTCTACGGAAGAGATAGCGGAACGGAGTTTTTTGTAGATATCCTCGATAACCGAAATCCAGGCTCGATGACTGACGATGCTGAGCGTTATACCTACGCATTCACCGATGACTTTTCCGGTTGGCGGCTGATCGTTATCCCGTTCTCGAAAATGATGCGCAAGGAGATCGGCAACAGTGCACCGATCGATGGTCTGGGCCTGTCTGCAGTTCATGGATGGGCGTTTGGCGCATTGGCAACAGACGGACAGGCGACCTATTACATTGACGACGTTGCGCTTGGCGGTTCGCCCTCCACTGTGCAGGGCTCGGCCGCTGGTGTAGGGAAGGTCGAATACCCGATCAATGAGTTGCCCATGTATGGCGGCTTGGAAAAGACAGCCAGCCAAAAACAGGCCGACGAAATATATATCACGACGATGACCCGCGGTGGCCGTAGCCGCGAGGATGCAGCCAATGTGGCTGCGAAGGTCGCATGGAATATCTTTTACCAGGGAGACAAGTCCACAGCGATAAAGCGCTTCAATCAGGCCTGGCTGCTGGATCCCGACAACCAGCTTGCGCTATGGGGGTTTGCCGTGACCTGCATGGACCGAGGCCAGATCGAGGATGCCGTACGCTTCTACCGGATGGCAATTGAAAACGGGCCGGAGCATCCACTACTCCGGCATGACTACGAAATGGCCACGAAGCTGCTGGAGCTGAATCGGTCTGGCGGCAGCCCAGACCCGGAAGAGGACTGAACTACCGGGATTGATCTTCTATCGCTCCTATTGCTCTTTTCCTGGCCGGATGACCGCGGGAGCCACCCGATCTGTGTATAGGCAACAACCAGAGCGTCACCGTGCGATTCGCCGCCGGCTGGGCGGCCACTTTTCGCAAGTCTGATAAGAGTCAGTACGCGTCAAAGGACTACCAGGAACGGGATGTTCGCATGCGCCGCGTGGCCGTGACCGTCGTAGGCATAGACAAACAGGCGATACTCGCCCGGCGGCGGTGCGGTGAGGCGAGCCGTCTCGGCCGACGCTTCGACCAGGCCATTCAGACTGGCAATCGATTCTTCGAACGCGCCCCCGACCTGGGTCGTCTCACTCTCCGGCTTAAGCTCCCAGCGGTAGGCTAACTCGTCGCCCTCATGGTCGATTACGTCCAATACGGCGTCATAGGTCTGGCCCTCACGCAGCGTCACGTTATCGGCGGCGCGCTTGCCATCCAGCACCATCGATTGGACCTGGGGCGAACGATTGTCCGGCCAGGCCCCGTTCCAGATGTAGTGCATCACGTCGACCGCTTCGGTCTCCTCACCGGCCTCGGTAAACAGACCGAACCACGTCGGCGTCCGCTCCTGCTTCTGGCCCCAGAGAAACACGTATGAGCCGATGAGCTGGCCCTCGAGCGGTTCGAGCTTCTCTCGATAACCCTTCAGGTAAGTATTGGCCTTCTCGGTGCTGGTCGCTTCGATCGGCGCACCCCACGCCGTTTTCGCCACTTCCCACCAGCCGATCGCACCCCATTCGGTGACAAAGAACGGGCCGTCATAACCGGTCTCTTCCAGGAATTCAGGCAACATGAATAGCTGTCCGTAGACCTGGAAACTGACAAAATCGAGATCCGGTGCTCGCTCCATAATATCTTTGACGACATTGGCCCCGAGCCCGGCTGTGGTCGTCGTCGTAGGATGATTCGGGTCCAGATCATGGATCATCCGCGATACTTCATTGACCGCATCGTAGACCTTCGGATTGGTGTAGTCGTAGTTCAATTCATTGCCGATGATCCACGCGAGCAGAGCAGGATGGTCGCGGTATTTCATGACCTCACTACGAAAGCTCTCGAGCTGTGCCGCTACCGCCTCGGGATCGTCATAGTCGAAGCCCCAATGCTCTGAACCCATCGGCAGGCAGACGGCTACCGTCACGCCGTGGGCGTGTGCCTTGTCCAGAACTTCCTGTGCCGTCTCCACGTCGTTTGCGGTAGTCCACGTACGGATGGCGTTGCCGCCATGCGCTGCCAGGGAGGTGATATCGCCGAACTCCAGGCCGGCGCCCCTGATCACATAAGGCTCGCCACCGCGCATCAGCTGATAACCGTCTGCGGTCTGTACGATCTCTACCTTGACGGCAGTCGTGGCCTGCTCGACCTCGGCTGAGCAGGCCGTGAGTATGCACGCTGCAAGTGCTGCCGCGAGCGTCATCATCAGACGGCGATACACAGAATCGATAGTCAGATCGGTGCGCATCTCAGTTCCTCACAAGCAATTGTTCCAGCTCTTCAAGCGTGCGCCCCTTGGTCTCGGGCAACAGGCGCACGACGACGACCAGACCGATCAGGGCGAAAATCCCGTAGATCAGAAAGGTACCGGCATTACCCAGGTTCTCGAGTTCCCAGGGAAACACCAGCTGCACCCCGAAACTGACCGCAGAGTTGATCAGGCCGACAAACGATATCGCGATACCACGCAGCGCGTTCGGGAACAGTTCGGAAAAGAGCACCCACATCACCGGCCCCAGCGACACTGCAAAACTGGCGACAAAACCCAGGATGCCGACCAGGATCAAGGTCGGATTCATCCTGATCGCGGCGCTGACCAACTCCGATTCGTGCTTCTTGAACAGGTCTTTGCCGACCGTAGCCGACAGCGCAGTGCGGAACGCGACATCGCTGTCGAAGGTCGTGTCAGTCATCGGCTCGATGAGCTGTCGATCGATTTCCGCCGGTAGCGCGTCAATCGACTCCTGGCTCAGCGTATAGGTCGCCGAGGCAAAACCATACGACAATGTCAGCATGCATGCGGCGATGCCCGACAGCCCGAAGACCAGCAGCGGTCGGCGACCGAGTCTGTCGATCATGGCCATGGCGGCGATCGTGAATACCAGGTTTGTGATACCGACGAGAATGGCCTGCATAAAGGATGCATCGGTACCGATACCCGACTGCTCGAAGATCATCGGCGCATAGAAAAACACCGAATTGATGCCGGTGATCTGCTGCAGGATTGCCACCGACACGCCGATCGTCAGGACCAGCCTCATCGCCGGCTGGAACAGCTGCCTTGCCGAGCCCGTCTGCCCCTCCGTCTCGGCGGCCAGGCTATCGTGCACCTCGCGGATATCCGCTCGCGCCTGCTCGGGACCGCTGACTCTCTCCAATATCTGCAGCGCCTCATCTTCGCGACCTCGCATCGCCAGCCAGCGTGGGCTTTCGGGCACGATCATCAAGGCCAGGAAATAGAGCACGGCCGGGAGGGTCTCGACACCGAGCATCCAGCGCCAGCCCCACTCATCAAAATGCAGCGATTGGGTCCACGCCGAGTCCGCTTGTCCAAGGGTCAATATCAGATAGTTACTGAAGAAGGCGACCGAGATGCCGATGACGATATTGAGCTGGTTGAACGAGACCATGCGGCCGCGGACCTCGGCCGGCGCAATCTCCGCGATGTACATCGGCGCGATAATGAGCGCTGCGCCGACACCGAGACCACCGACCATGCGCGCGATGACGAGGGTGATGAAATTCGGGGCAAGCGCTGATGCGATCGCCGATACCGCGAACAGCGCCGCGGCGATCTTTAGCACGGGTCGGCGGCCAACACGGTCGCTCAACGGACCCGCCACCATCATCGCGAGCGTGGCGGTAAGAGTCAGAGAAGCGACCGACCATCCAAGCTGGATCTTGGTCAGGTTGAATTCGATCTCGATAAAGCCGACCACACCAGAGATCACCGATGCGTCGAAGCCCATCAGGAAACCGCCGAGCGCCACGATCATGGCTACTGTCACCGTGAATCGTGTGCCGCTGTTCATATCTTTGGGTGAGGCTCAATTGCGGTCGAGGATGCGGAATTCGGACCGCAGATCGGTTTCAGAGCTGCCGCCGATCCACACATGGAACTCACCGGGCTCGGTCACAAGTTGCATGTCCCGGCCATAGAACGCCAGGTCGTCGGTGTGGAGTTCGAACTCGACCACGACTGTCTGACCCGGATCGAGACGCAGGCGCTTGTAGCCCTTGAGCTCCCTGACCGGTCGCGTCACGTTTCCGACCAGATCGCGCACGTAGAGCTGCGCCACCTCGTCAGCCGGGACCTCGCCCGTGTTGGTCAGCTCCACGCTGACCTGCAGCGTCTCCCCAAGCCGGATCTCAGCGGCGCTGGTGCTCAGATTCCGATATTCGAAGCGGGCATAGGACAGGCCGTGACCAAAGGCAAACAGCGGCGTGTAGCCGGCATCGAGATGAAACGCGGTCAAGCCGTGGGACGTCTGCGACGCCTTAGGGTCGATATCATCGATGTGTATGATCGTATCGGGCGACGGCGGCTTACCGGTGTTCTTCTGGTTGTAGTAGATCGGTATCTGGCCGACCATGCGCGGGAAGGTCACGGGCAATTTGGCCGATGGCGACTCGATGCCGAATAACAGGTCGGCGATCGCCGGCCCGCCCATCGTTCCGGGATGCCAGGCGAACAAGATCGCATCCACCTGATCGATAATGTTGCTCAGTGTCAGCGGCCTGCCCGCCATGATCACGGCAACAACCGGTTTGCCGGCCGCGCGGATGCGACGCACGAGTGCTGCCTGGTCGCCGGGCAGATTGATGTCGGCACGTGAATGCGCTTCACCGGACAGTATCGATTCTTCGCCAAGGAACAGTATCGCCACATCCGAATCCCCGGCGATCTCTGCGGCCTCGTCGAACACATCGTTGCGCCGGCTTCTCGAGGTCTCCATCGCGCGGACATAACGGATGTCGACCTTGCTGCCGATCATGTCCCGGATCGCCTGCAGTGGCGTCACGCTGAGCTGCGCATCACCATCGAAGACCCATGTTCCGAGTTGTTCGTAAGGCGCGTCAGCCATCGGGCCGATCACCGCCACCGATGTCAGACGCTCTGCCGACAACGGCAAGGCGTGGTGGTCGTTCTTCAGCAGGACCACGCTCCGCAACGCTGCCTGCATGGCCGTGTCCAGCGCATGCTCGTTGCCGACCGCGGGCAGCTCAGATGGGTCGGTGTAAGGATCCTCGAACATGCCGAGCCGGAACTTGACCCGCAGTATGTTGGCGACCATTTCGTCGATCATCGCCTCATCGACGAGGCCTTCTTGTACCAGTCGGGGGAGGTGATGGATATAGGCCCCACCGGCCATTTCCATATCGACGCCGGCGGTCGCCGCGGCCAGAGCCGAAGCCGCGTCGTCCTCGGTCAGGCCATGGATTGCCAGTTGCCGGACCGAGTCCCAGTCACTGACCACGAATCCGTCGAAGCCCCATTCCTCTCGCAGCACCTGGCGCAACAGGAAGTCGTTGCCGGTTGCCGGCACCCCGTCCAGATCGCTGAACGAGGTCATCAGTGTATGGACACCAGCCTCAATGGCAGCTTTGAATGGCCGCAGGTGAACATTGCGCAGCTCGTTCTCCGGGATGTTCGTGGTCGCATAGTCGCGACCGCTCTCGGCCTCGCCATAACCGACAAAGTGCTTGGCACAGGCGACGATCGAGCCGATGGATCCAAGATCATCGCCCTGAAACCCCTCGACCATCGCTCTGCCCAGCTCACTGGCCAGATACGCATCCTCACCGAGGCTCTCGGCAATACGCCCCCAACGCGGATCCCGGGTGATATCTATCATCGGCGCGAAGGTCCAGTTGACGCCGGTCCTCGCCGCCTCACGTGCGGCGACGCGTGCACATTCACGCACGAGATCCGGATCCCAGCTCGCAGCTTGCCCAAGCGGGATGGGCATTACCGTCTTGAAGCCATGGATGACGTCACGACCGACGAGGAGCGGAATACCCAGGCGGCTCTCGTCTATGGCGATGCGCTGCAACTCGTTGACGATCTCGACATCGACCTGATTGAGCACCGAACCTATGTGTCCAGCCTGGATCTCATGTCGGAGATGATCGATGGCATGGTCACCGCCCGATTCGACCTGGTTCATCTGACCGACTTTTTCTGCCAGGGTCATCTGGCCCAGCAAGTGCTCGACTCTCTGGTCGATGGTGCGTTGGTCGGCCTGTTTGTTGCTTGTTGCGATGGCCATGGCGACAGGGAATCTCCAGCTTGTTCGATGCGCCAGACGACACGGCCAATGGGCACCGGTTTCGCCTGGCTGACCGCTCCGTTCGTCGGCCCAAAATACAGCAAAATGACAACGCTGTCATGTCTTGATCAAAGACATTTTGCAAATGTGCGAGTGCGGCATAGCCGGCTGCGACCAGGTGGACAGGATGAGCGGGCTCGAGGTGCCGAAACCAGGTTATCCCCGGCGACACACCGCCAGGATTATTCTGCTGTTTCAGGCTGGTTCGAGAACGCGGACCTGACACCGTTCTTGTGACGCGCATCGCTCTCGATCCGGCCGGGAGGCGGGCATGAGCGCGAGGAATTATTCAAATGATCAAGCGAAATGACGCATGCATTGCGGCGGGGATCGCGATCGTCTTTGCCATGATGCCCGCGCTTATCCTGGAGCCCGTTCGGTTGGCTCCTGACCCGTGACAAGTCACTGCTCGTGTCAGGGCGGAGCCGTGGCTTTTTCGACCCGGGCAGCGCTGAATTTGAATTCCGGGATCTTGCCGAAGGGGTCCAGTTTCGGGCTGGTGAGCACGTTGGCGGCGGCCTCGGCGTAGCAGAACGGGATAAAGACCATGCCATCGGGTATGGCCGGGTCGCGCCGCGACTTTAGTTCTATCGCGCCGCGGCGCGTCACGACCCGGATGCGATCGCCGGGCTCCACCCCGAGCCCGGCGAGTCCGCGGCCAGACATGCAGGCCACCGCTTCCGGCTCCAGCGTGTCGAGCACCGACGCCCGCCGGGTCATCGCGCCGGTGTGCCAATGCTCGAGCTGCCGGCCGGTAGTGAGGATCAGCGGGAATTCCTCGTCCGGTCCTTCTCCCGGCGGCAGAAAGTCCACGGGCACGAGTCGGGCGCGGCCGCCGGCGCGCGGGAACACGTCTCCAAAGACGATGTCGTCACCTGGCTGATCCGGTCCGGGGCAGGGGTAGGCGACGGCATCCTGCCGCTCCAGTCGCTCCCAGCTGATGTGATCGAGTGAGTTCATCAGACCCGCCATTTCCCGGTGCACCTCCCGCGGATGACCATAATCCCAGTCCAGTCCCAGTCGTCGCGCGATCTGCTGGATGATCCACAAATCCTGTCGCGCATCACCAGGAGGATCGAGCACCCGCCGTCCGATCTGGATCTGCCGGTTGGTGTTGGTGACCGTGCCGTCCTTCTCCAGCCAGGCCGAGGCTGGCAATACGACGTCCGCATGGAACGCAGTCTCGGTGAGGAACAGGTCCTGTACGACCAGATGATCGAGACCGGCCAGCGCCGCCCTCGCATGCTGCGTGTCCGGGTCGGACATGGCCGGGTTCTCGCCCATGATGTACATGCCGCGGATATCGCCGGCGCGGGCCGCATTGATGATCTCCACCACGGTCAGCCCGCGCTCGGGATCCAGTTCGGTGCCCCAGGCCTGTTCGAAGCGTCTGCGAGCCTCCGCTGAGTCCACCGCCTGATAATCCGGATAAAACATCGGGATCAGCCCTGCATCCGACGCGCCCTGCACATTGTTCTGCCCTCGCAGCGGATGCAGGCCTGCGCCGGGTTTGCCCACATTGCCGGTGATCGTCGCCAACGCGATCAGGCAGCGCGCGTTGTCGGTGCCGTGCACATGTTGGGCGATGCCCATGCCCCAAAAAATCACCGCGGCACTGGCGCCGGCCAGCTCCCGGGCTACCGTGCGCAGCGTGTCCGCATCGATGCCGCAGACCGGCGCCATGGTCTCCGGCGTGTAGGCTTTGACGTGGGCAGCCAGGGCCTCGAAATCCTCGGTGCGCGCGGCCACGAAGTCACGGTCCCATAATCCTTCTTCGATGATCACGTTGAGCAGCGCGTTGAGCATCGCCACGTCGGTGCCCGGGCGGAACTGCAGCATGTGGCTGGCGTGACGTTTGAGCGCCGTGCCGCGTGGGTCCATGACGATCAGACGCGCGCCTCGCCGCACGGCCTGCTTGAAGAAGGTGGCCGCTACCGGGTGATTCTCGCTGGGGTTGGCACCGATAACCAGGATCAGATCGGCATCCTCGCAGGCAGTGAACGGTGCCGTCACCGCGCCGGAACCGATGCCCTCGAGCAAAGCGGCCACCGAAGAGGCATGACACAGACGGGTGCAGTGGTCCACGTTGTTTGAGCCAAAGCCGGTCCTGACCAGTTTCTGAAACAGATAGGCTTCCTCATTGGAGCCCTTGGCGGAGCCGAAGCCGGCGAGCGCCCGTCCGCCGTGAGCATCGCGGATGCGGCGCAGACCGCCGGCGGCCAGCTCCAGCGCCTCGTCCCATCCCGCCTCGCGGAAATGGCTGGACGGATCTGCCGGATCGATCTGCAGTGTGCCGGATTTCGGCGCGTCGGCGCGCCGGATCAGTGGCACCGTCAGCCGCTGCGGATGGCTGACATAGTCGAGGCCGAAGCGACCCTTGACGCACAATCGATTCCGGTTCGCCGGTCCGTCGCGCCCGTCTGTCGCGATGATCTGCTGGTCGGCGACCGTGCAGCGGATCTGGCAGCCGACGCCGCAATACGGACAGACGGTGTCCACCGTTGATGCGGCCTTGTCGGTGCTGGCGGTCACCAGCGCGGTCTCCATCAAAGCCCCGGTCGGACACGCCTGGACGCATTCGCCGCAGGCGACGCAGCTGCTGTGGCCCATGGGATCGTCGAAGTCGAACACAACCTGGCTGTGGCGACCCCGGTAAGCCATGCCGATGACATCGTTGACCTGGACCTCGCGGCAGGCGCGCACACACAGATTGCAATGGATGCAGGCGTCGAGAAACACCGACATGGCTGGGTGGCTGGTGTCGGGTCGCGGCCCGCCGTCGGCCGGGAACCGGCTCTGTTGGATGCCGATCCGATCCGCCCAATGCCAGAAATGCGAGTCCGGATCATGGGTCAGCTCGCGGGGCGGCTGATCCGCCAGCAACATCTCGAATACGCCGCGCCGCGCCCGCGCCGCCCGCTCGCTGGCAAAGCGGACCTCCATGGCCGGCTTCGGTTGGCGGATGCAGGCCGCCGCCAGATTGCGCTCGCCGTCGATCTCCACCATGCATGCGCGGCAGTTGCCGTCGGGCCGATAGCCCTGTTCCGGGCGGTGGCAGAGGTGCGGGATCTCCACGCCTGAACGATGCGCGGCAGACCAGATGCTCTCGCCATGGCGCGCCTCGATCTCCTCGCCGTCGAGGATGAAACGGATGGGTCCGTCGCCGCTCACGCGAACACCTCCGGGAAATAGCGCAGCGCGCACAACAGCGGATTCGGTGCCGCCTGGCCGAGACCACAGATCGACGCGTCGGCCATGGTGTGGCTGAGTTCCTCCAGCAGCCCGCGGTCCCAGTCGTCCTGTTCCATTATCGCCACCGCCTTGCGTGTGCCGACCCGGCAGGGCGTGCACTGGCCACAGCTCTCGTCTTCGAAAAATCGCATCAGGTTCAGCACCACCCGGCGCAGGTCGTCCTGATCGCTGAGCACGATCACCGCGTGGGAGCCGACAATGCTGCCGTGCCCCTCAAGCGAGCCAAAATCCAGCGGCAGGTCGGCGAGACGAGCTGGCAGGATGCCGCCGGACGCCCCGCCGGGCAGATAGGCCAGGAAGCGATGACCGTCGGCCATGCCGCCGCAGTATTGTTCGATCAATTCCTGTGCCGATATCCCCGCCGGCGCCAGCTTCAATCCGGGGTCCATGACCCGTCCGGAGACCGAAAAGCTACGCAGACCCCGTGCGTCTCCGTGTCCCTGGCGGCTGAACCACTCGGCACCGCGCTGGATGATGTCCCGCACCCAGAACAGGGTCTCCACATTGTTGACCAGGGTGGGACGGCCGAAGATGCCGGCTTGAGAGACATAGGGCGGGCGATGCCGGGGCAGTCCCCGCTTGCCCTCGATCGATTCGATCATCGCCGACTCTTCGCCACAGATATATGCACCGGCGCCTCGTCTCAGTTCGATCCGCGTGTGCGGCACCAGACCGCGCTCCGAGAGCGCCGTGAGCTCTTTGGTGAGAATGCGGTAAACGGCGGGGTACTCGTCGCGCAGATAGAAATAGACGACTTCGGCTTCCACCGCCCAGGCGCCGATGAGCATGCCCTCGAGGACCCGATGGGGATCGCGTTCCAGATGGTAGCGGTCTTTGAACGTGCCGGGCTCGCCTTCGTCTGCGTTGACCGCCATATAGCGGGGTCCCGGTTCCGCGCGCACCAGCTTCCACTTACGCCCGGGCGGGAACCCCGCGCCGCCGAGGCCGCGCAGCCCGGAAGATTCCAGCGTCTCGATGATGTCGTCGAGGCGTTCCTGCCCGGCCAGACATCGGCCCAGCAGTTCATAGCCGCCATCGTCCAGATACGCGTCCAGATCGCGGTAGAACGGCATTTCCGGCTCGATATTCCGTTCTTCGACAGCCTGCGCGACGCTGGCGGCGGATGCGTGCGGGATCTGCCGTTGACCAACGGTCGCGACCGGCGCCCGATGGCAATAGCCCATGCATGGCGCGCGCACCACCCGTGCCTGGTCGGCCGCGGTTCCACCGAGTTCGCCCAGCAGCTGTTCTGCGCCGGCGAGCTCGCAGCTGAGGCTGTCGCAGACCCGCACCGTGATCGGCGCCGGCGGCGTCTCACCCTCGGCCACGATATCGAAATGAGCATAGAAGCTGGTGACTTCGTACACCTCAGCATGAGCCAGGTGCATCTCCTCGGCCAGCGCTGCGAGATGGCGGGCGCTGAGGTGGCCATAGTGGTCCTGAATCCGATGCAGATGTTCGATCAGCAGATCGCGGCGCCGCGGTTCATCGCCAAGAAGTGCGCGGACATCGGCCAGCGCACCTGCGTCCACCTGCCGTCCTTTGGGGTCCGGTCTGCTGGTGCCACGACCGGCGCCGGGGTGACGGAAATGCAGGACCTGGGGCGTGGTCTTGGCCATCTTGTCAGCCTGATCCTGGCGACATCAGCGCCACGGCCGCGGCGGTTTGTGACTCGTGTACGGCAACGGCTCAGCCTCCGGCGACGGCAGCAATGATGGAGACGACGTCACCCTCGCGTACCGGACTGTCGAGGCCGTCAAGCGAGCGGATGTCGGCATCGCCGAGAAATACCTTGACCAGCGGCCGTTGCGCGCCGTCCGGCGTCAACACGCGCGCCAACAGGGTGCCACGTCCGCCATCCACCGCCGCCAGTGCGTCGCCGACCGTACCGGCGTGGACACGGATCTGATCCTCGCCATCGGCGAACGGCTGTAACGCCGTTGGCAGTCGGACGGTCACCTGGCTCATGGGCCGATTGTAGCCCCGATCGGCAGGCGCCTCACCGTTCGATCACCGCGACCACCGGATCTGAGGGCCTGCGCATGCAGGCCAGCACGACACGATCAAAGCGATCACTCAGTTCCAACGCGGTGATCGCGGCCTCCGTGGCCAGCTGGGTGCGCGCGTCGTCGTCCACCATGTTGATCACCGGTACCACCCGCTGTGTATCAATGCCCTTGAGCAGACCACCCTCGGCAGTCAGCAGACGCGCCAGATGCAGCGGATTGACCGTGTCGCCCTCAGCGAGTCCGGTCACGGCCGCGACCCGGTCCGGCCGATGGGCGATGCGGTCCGACAGGGGTTCACCCAGCGCGCGGGCGGACAGTAGCGGGATAACCGTGGTACAGCCCGCAGCCAGTATCGGTTCGCCCGGTTTGGGCGCCTTGAGCCAGCGCATGCGAGCGCCGTCTGCCTTGACCAGGGTCACGGCCAGACCTGCCTGCTCGTGGATCGAGCCGATCACCTGCGGATCGACACCCGCATAGCGGCCCGGTTTTGCAGACGGGGTGGCATAGCCGAGCCGATGATGTTCACGTGCGGCGGCAAGCACGGCGCCGCTCAGCGCGTCTCCGTCGTCCACCACCACGGTCAGATCCAGCGAGTCGGGAAACCAGGTGGTGAATACCGTGGCGGTCAGAGCCAGCGGACCCTCGTGGGCGTCGGCGATCCGATACAGGGTGCTTTTCTTGCCACCGGCACCGATAGCGCAGACGATGCCGCTGCGGGCACCGAGCAGATCCGGCAATTTATCGTTCACAAGGACTCGGACTCATTCGCACGCGGACTCAGTTGGCGACGGTGGTGTCGGTAAGGCGAGCACACACAGGATCTTCGGCAGAAAGCCGGCGATCAGCCGCCAGTTGTCGCCATCGTCGGTGCTGGCGAACAGATGGCCGCCGGAGGTGCCAAAAAACACGCCGCCACGATCGTCCGTATCCATGGCTTCCCGCAGCACGGTCACATAAGCATGCGCCTGGGGCAGGCCGTTGCTGGCGGAGACCCAGCTGCGTCCCGCATCGCGACTGCGATAGACCCGCAGCTTACCGTCCACGGTCGTGCGCATGTGGGAGCCTGACTCGGGGATCTGGAAGACGGTGTCCGCGTCTCCGGGCGGCGTGGCGAGGGCGTAACCAAAATCGCTGGGCAGGCCCTCGGTGATCTCGATCCAGCTGCGGCCCCAGTCATCGCTGCGATAGGTACCGTTGTAGCACTGGCGATAGAGTCGATCTGGCGCCCGCGAGTGCATGATCAGTCGATGCACGTTGTGGCCGGCCAGCGGTTTTTGTGTCGGCAGATTCTCTGCCCGAACGCCAGCATTTGCGGGCCGCCAGGAGGCGCCGCCGTCTTCGCTGCAGTAGACCCCGCCAGCCGAGACCGCGACCGCCATGTGGGCCGGCTTGTGTTGGTCGATACAGATCGAATGGACCGCGAAAATACCCCGGGATGGCTCCCACAGATCCCGCGTCGGATGTTCGTTGAGCGCGTCGATCGCCTCCCAGCTCCGGCCCGCGTCCCGACTGACAAACAAGCCTGCCGGATCGATACCGGCGTAGAGAGCCTCACCCCGCGGCGACCAGGCCAGGAACCAGATCGACTTCAGCGCGGGGCCGAAATGGTCGTGAGCGAAATGTGGGGCAGCCGCCAGTGGTTCCCAGCTGCCGCCGCCATCGATGCTCCGATAGATATGGGCACCCCACACCGGATGGGACACGGCTGCATGGATCAGATTCGGATTACGCGGTGCCGCGCACACATGGATCACTTCGTAGCCGGCGATATGCGGGCCGTCCAGATGCCAGGCGTCTTCGCCGGGGACAGGCTTGAGCCGGAACAGGCCCTTGCGGGTGCCGACCAGCAGGGTGGTTCCGGCAGTCTGCTCAGCCGTGCTCATCGAGGCGTCTGTGTCGACGGTCGCCAGCTCAGGTTTCCCGGAGTCGCGGCATCAGCTCGACCAGATTGCAGGGCCGGGTGCGGTAATCGAGCTGCGCCGAGATCAGCTCGTCCCATGCGGTGGCACAGGCGCCCGAGGATCCGGGCACACAAAAGACATAGGTGCCGTTGGCGACACCGGCTGCGGCGCGGGACTGCATGGTGGATGTCTTTATCTGGCTATAAGAGATAGCGCGGAACGTCTCACCAAAGCCGTCGATGACTTTGTCCAGCAGCGGCAGCACTGCTTCAGGCGTCCCGTCGCGGCCGGTGACACCGGTGCCGCCGGTGGTGATCACCGCCTCGATACCCTCATCCGCGATCCAGGCCGATACCACCGCACGGATCCGATACACGTCATCGGGCACGATCTGTTTGCTGGCGCAATGATGACCGGCCGCGCTCAGCCGCTCCACCAACAGCTTGCCGGATTTGTCCGTGGATTCGTTGCGGGAATCGGAGACGGTGAGCACCGCGATATGCAGCGGCAGGAATTCACGCCCGTTTTTTTTCTGACCGGCAGCCATGTATCTCTCCTGTCTGCTGCGATGCCTGTCTGGGTCGATCCGGATGCAGGCTGTCTGTGCTGGCAGGCGCAGCCCCCTTTTCAGATCAAACCGGCAAAGGGCTGCACCATGACTTCGGAGCCGGCAGCGACTTCATCCTGTTCGGCAGGCAGCACAATAAAACAATTGGCGTCCGCCATGGATCTGAGCACACCGGCGCCCTGGTGGCCGACGCCGCGCACAGTGTAGCGACCGTCTCCCTCATGCTCCAGCACGCCGCGCTGGAACTCAATCCGGCCCGGGCGCTTGCGCAGGCGATCGCTACAGCGTGCGCGCAGGAATACCGGCGGCGCCGGTCGCGCGATACCGCGGAGCCGCTCCAGCGCCGGCTGCACCAGCTGGTAAAACGTCGCCATGACCGACACCGGATTACCCGGCAGGCCGAAGAACAAGGCATCAGCGATACGCCCGAAGGCGATGGGTTTGCCGGGCTTCATCGCCACTTTCCAGAAACCCACGCTGCCCAGACGCGCAAGGGTTTCGGTGACATGGTCCGCAGCTCCAACCGAGACACCGCCGGTGGTGATAATCGCGTCAGCCTCGGCAGCGGCCGCGCTAAGGGCAGCTTCTAGTGCGGCCGGATCATCGCGCACCACACCCATGTCCAGCGGCTCGAGATTCAATCGCGCGAGCATCGCGCCGAGCGAGTAGCGGTTGCTGTCATAGATCTGTCCGGGACCGAGCGGCGTACCGATCGGACGCAGTTCATCGCCGGTGGAGAAAAAGGCCACGCGCGGGCGTCTGCGCACGCGCACCGCGGGCACGCTGAGCGACGCCAACAGGCCGACATGGGCGGCGCTAATGCGCGTGCCGGCGGCCACCGCCAGGTCGCCTGCGTGCACGTCTTCCCCGGCTTGCCGGACGTGTTGCCCGGGCCGATGGCCGGCGGCGATCACCGCATTGTCGCCATCCGCGCGCACATGCTCCTGCATGACCACGGTATCGAGACCGGCGGGCACCGTCGCGCCGGTCATGATGCGTACGCACTGGCCCGTGCTGACCTCACCGGTGTAGGGATGCCCGGCCCACGCGGTCCCGGCCACCGCAAAGACACGGTCCCCATCCGCAGGCAGATCCGCTGCGGCCACCGCGAAACCGTCCATCGCGGAATTATTATGAGATGGCACATCGACGTCGGAATAGACGTCCTCAGACAACACCCGATCGAGCGCTTCGGTCAGCGCTTGTGTTTCGTCACCGGACACCGGGTTCACGGCCTCGAGTATCTGCGCGCGCGCTGTGGCCAGCGGCAATGACTGTCCCTTGCGGGCCTCTTCGGCGCAAGGGTCTACGTCTGCGGGGAGGCGCTTGCTCACGCGCCGGGTTCCCCGACCGAAGAGGGGTGCGAGGAGCAAGCTCGACCCGCCGTATCTTCAAATGCGCGCAGTTCCTCGGCGGTGTTTAGATTGGCGAACGCATCGCCCCAGTCGCTGAAGTCGACCCGAGTCACCGCATGTTGTGCAAACCATTTGTCGACCTTGCGCCCGCCACCGGACAAGAATGCGTCGAGACTCGGTTGCAGATCAGCGCGCAACATCATAAACAGCGGCTGCAGCCATTCACCGTCGTGGGCGACCGCGATCTCGGCCTGGTCCCGCAGCAGCGCAGCATGCAGTCGCAGCCCGAGATCGTCGCCGAGACCGGGCGTATCGCACGGCACCGTGAGCATCAACGGCGTGGACGTCACATGCATGGCGCTGGCGACACCAGCGAGCGGGCCGAGAAAGCCGTCCTCGCGATCGGTGACCAGCGGATAGCCGAAGGCGGCGTAGCGCGCGGCGTTGTGGGCGTGGTTGATCAGGATCGGTCCGACCTGTGGCCTCAATCGATCCAGCACCCAATCGATCAGCGGCCGATCAAGGGCTTCGACCAGGCCTTTGTCCACGCCACCCATACGGCTGCCGCGGCCGCCGGCAAGGATCACACCGGTGACGGTCTCGCTGGGATAGATCGCTGAATCTGCGCCGAAGTCGCTCATCGCCACTCTTTTACCATCCGCTGCGCCGGCGGTCACGCATGGACGATGCACGCTTACTCGATTTGCGGGGCCCCGATGGCATCCGGGAAGAACGCGGGCTGGCCCTCGATCCGGTAGTCGCCGATCAGACTCTGGCCCCGTGGCGAGACCAGCCAGTCGACAAAGGCCTGTCCCGCCTCGGCGTTGACGTGAGGATGACGATCGGGATTGACCAGGATCACGCCATAGGGATTGAACAAGACAGGATCGCCCTCGGTCAGGATGACCAGATCGCCCTTGTTGCCAAAACGGATCCAGGTGGCCCTGTCGGTCAGTGCATGGGCATCCATGCCGCTGGCGGTGTTCAGGGTCGCGCCCATCCCGGAACCGGTCTCGCGATACCATGATTCGTTGGCGGCGCCAGGATCCACTCCGGCCTTTTGCCAAAGGCTGAGTTCCTTTTTATGGGTGCCGCTATCGTCACCGCGGGAGGCGAACGTGCTTTCGCTGCTGGCTATAGCGGCCAGCGCCTTGGCGGCATCATCGCCACCCCTGATGCTGGCCGGATCCGATGCCGGCCCGACGATCACGAAGTCGTTATGCATGACCGCATAGCGCTTGAGGCCGTAGCCATCAGCGACGAACGCGTCTTCAGATGGCCGGTGATGGACAAACAGCACGTCCGCATCGCCGTTTTTCGCGACCCTGATCGCCTGGCCGGTGCCGAGCGCGACCACCCGCACTTCAATGCCGGTGTCGGCTTCGAACTTTGGCAGCAGGTATTCGAACAGGCCGGAGTTTTCCGTCGATGTGGTCGAGGCCACGGTAATCGACTCCGCGGCTGCGAGTGACGGCAGCCAGGCGCCCACCAGCATCGAGAGCATGAGCCAGCGCCAGGAACATCTCGTGTTGCCCATCCGCACGGTTGCCTTCCTCCTCATCTAATCAAATGGCCAGCGATAAAGTCAGCGGCATCCGGGTCCTGGGGGCCGGCAAAGAATTCGACCGCCGGGCGATGCTCGAGCAAGCGACCGTGATGCAGGAACATCACTTCTTCGGCCAGACGGCGGGCCTGGGCGATGTCATGAGTCGTCATCAGGATCTTGGCGCCAGTGGCACCGAGGCGGATGATCAGTTCCTCCACCGCGCGGGTCGCGCCGGGATCGAGATTCGCGGTCGGTTCGTCCAGCAGCACGACCGCGGGCTCGAGGAGCCACGCCCGGGCGATCGCCAGTCGTTGCTGCTCACCACCCGAGAGCGTCCGCGCCTGACGGTGCGCCAGCGGCTCAAGGCCGGCCTGATAGAGTGCCGCGCTAACCAGTCCGCGGCGCAGATCTCGCGCGACGCCCTGGGTCTTGAGCACATGTTCGATATTGGCCGCGACCGAGCGGCGCAGCATCACCGGCCGCTGCAAGACCAGACCACGCCGCTTCATTGTTGCTGCCGGCGCGGATCCACCCCATGAGATAGTGCCGGCGCTCGGTGCCAGCAGCCCGTGGCACAGACGCAGGAGCACGCTCTTGCCCGCGCCGTTGGGACCCAGAATCACGGTGCGGCGGCTGTCTTCGAGCCTGAACGAGACGTGGTCGATCAGCGCCCGGTCTCCGGCGCGATAGGAGACCGCGTCCACCGCCATGGGCAGCAGGCCATTGGTGTCTGCGGTATCGGCATCCATCGCCGGATCAACCGTAGCGTCGATGGGCTGTCTCCCCCAGCAACATGGCGGCTGCATTGACGCTCACCGCCAGCGTCACCAGGATCAGACCCAGACCCAGCGCAAGGGCCAGATTCCCCTTGCTGGTCTCCAGCGCGATGGTCGTCGTCATCACCCGGGTCGAGTGGAGGATGTTGCCGCCGACGATCAGCACCGCACCGACTTCCGCGATGGCGCGACCAAAGCCGGCGAGGATCGCGGTCAGCAAACGGAAACGACCGTCCCAGAGCAGCGTGGCCATGCGTTGCAACGGTCCGCTGCCGATGGCGCGCAGATGCTCGTCGTACTCTTCGTGCAGATCGGCGACGGTCTGCCGCGCCAGTGCGGCGATGATCGGTGTGACCAGTACGGATTGTGCGATCACCATCGCGGTTGGCGTGAACAGCAGGCCGTGGGATCCCAGCGGCCCGCTGCGTGACAGCAGCAGGTAAATAACCAGACCGACCACGACGGGCGGCAGACCCATCAGCGCGTTGAGCACGATGATCAGCGGGCGCCGTCCCGGAAATCGGGACAGGGCGAGCGCCGCGCCGGCCGGCAAGCCGATGATGGCCGCCACCAACACGGCGGTCAGGCTGATCTCGAGCGAAAGACCGACGATTTCAAACAGACCCCGGTCCAGCGAAGTCACCAGAAAGAATGCGGTGGAGAGCGCATCCGAAAAATCAGTCATGTTGTGTCGGCTCCTGCAAACGGGTTCGCGGCGCGATCGGGGTATCGGCGACCGATACGCCGGTCCGGACACCGGGACAATGCAATTCGGGTGCCATATGCGCCCTTTGGGGATTCTGTTGGTTTAATTTTGGTTCCTGTTGCCGCTAGAATAGGAACTTCCGCGACAAAATGTCAGACTCAGGCGCATGATTTGCGTCATCTTGTCGCGATCGACGGCGTTTTCGGCAGCTGTTGAGCGCCGGGATGATGCGGATGCCGGCATGCCAGCCGGGGATCGGGGTCAATGAGAAGCACGAAATCAACAGATGAGGCGACACGCGGCGGAGTCATTGATGCCGCCACAAACAGCGTGACTGCGGCGAGAAGGTTGTCGGTGCTGGTTGTCTCGGCGGACCGGCGATTCAGATCCAGGCTGCAGACCGGTCTGGGCCAGAGCTTTTCATTGGTCGAGGGCGCGGCGGACGAGAAACGCGCCCGACAGGTCTGTAAACGCTGTCATTTTGACTATGTGCTCGTGGATGACGCCCCTGGCCAGGCGTCGACGGTGACGCTGCTGGAGAGCCTCCGCGACGTCGACCCGCCGCCGCGCATGCTGGTGCTGAGTGAGCGTCAGGATGTCGAGCATGCATTGGAGGCGCTCCGCGCGGGTGCCAGGGATTTGCTGCTAAAGCCGGTGTCCGTCGCGGACGCCGCAGCGTCTATCCGGCGCCTGGATGCCGTGGCGTCGGCAACGATGACAGAGTCATCCTTGCCGATACGCAGCCAGGCAACGCCACACGGCCCGCGGCTGATCGGCGCCTCTGCATCGATCAGCCGGGTCAAACAGATGATCCGGCGCGTGGCGCCGTTCCCGGCGACGGTCCTGATCGAGGGTGAGACTGGCACCGGCAAGGAACTGGTCGCGCGCCTGCTCCACCGTCACAGCGGACGCAAGGGCAGATTCGTGCCGGTCAATTGTGGTGCGATCGCCCCCGAGCTGATGGAAAGCGAGTTGTTCGGTCATACACGCGGTGCATTCACCAGCGCCCACCAGGTCCGCGAGGGTCTTTTCATGGCCGCCCGGGGCGGCACCGTGTTCCTGGATGAGATCAGCGAGCTGCCGGTGGGTCTGCAAGTCAAATTGTTGCGTACCCTCGAGGAAGGCAAGGTCCGCCCGGTCGGCTCGGATCGCGAAGTAACAGTCGATGCCCGGGTCGTCGCGTCTACCCAACACGATCTGCCGACGGAGATAAAGCGCGGGTGTTTCCGCGAGGACCTGTTCCATCGCATCAATGTGGTCCATCTGCAGCTGCCTCCGCTGCGTGAGCGGCGTGACGATATCCCGGCATTGGCGGACTACTTTATGGCCGAGATTGCGGCCGATCTGGCGATGGCCGCGGTGCCGTTGGACGCGGCCGCCCTGCGGGTCTTGCAGGCGCGTAAATGGACCGGCAACGTGCGCCAGCTGCGAAATGTGGTCGAGCGTACGGTGTTGCTCGGCGAACTGCCGCCAGAGCTGGTCGAGATAACGGATGAACCACTGACGGTTGAAGGGTCCAGTGCCTATCCGTTGGGCTGGACGCTGGAGCAGGTCAAGCAGCATCACATGGCGCGCGTACTCGCGTCGACTGCGGGTAACAAGTCGGAGGCGGCGAGACGTCTGGGTATCTCGCGCAAGACGCTCGAACGCAAGCTGGGTTCCGGCAGCGATTAGATACCAGGCGCCAATCGCGAAGATCGCGACCGGCGGCAGCCCACCCGAAAACAGCGCGATTGATCAATCGAAACGACGAGGACAAACCATGGTAGACAGCACGATCGATCAGGAAGTCCTGAAGGGCGAGATCAGGAAATTTTTGAAGAAAGTGGGGATCAGCTCGCAGCAGGAGATCGAGCGAGCGGTCGCGGCAGCCGACGGCGATGGGTGTCTGGACGCCCAGGCCGGCATCCGCGCGCGGGTCACGCTGGAGCTACCGGAACTCGGCGTCGAGCACGTGATTGAGCACGATCTGGTCTTGCGCTAGAGCCCGATCGCGGCCCGTTCAGGCCGCCCAGACCAGATCTCCGGCTTCTGCCAGGTCATAGCCGCCCAGCAGTTTCGCCATCTGCTGCGATTCCGGACTGCGCAGCTTGTCGAGCAGGCTGCGGAACAGGCGACGGAAGAATATCCCCCGATTCATCACCAGGTCGAAGCCTTCCCAGCCGAGGCTGACAAAGTCCAGCCCGAACTCAGTGGCCGCTGCGCGGGCGCCAGGCGCCACGTCAGCTTGCCCCATGGCGATGGCAGCCGCCGCATCCCGCTCCGAGAACGCATGGCTGGTGATCCGACGCCGGGCCGGATTCAGTCCGTTGCGGCTGATCGCCTCTTTCAAAAAGCGCTGAGAGCCTGCGCCTTCCTGGCGTGTGGCCCAGCGTGTCTCGCTGCCGAACAGGTTTTCGATGCTGCTGGCGGCCGACCATACGCCAGGCGCCATGATCAGACCCTGTTCGCGTCGGAACGCGCGCACCAGGGTCCAATCCGTGTGTTGGTGATACTGCCGGATCAGGGCCGGATGACGTTTTTCGCTTTCCTCCACCGGTCCCCAGTGGATGCCACAGACGTCGGCGCGGCGACGCGCCAGCAACGACAGGCCGAGCTGGGTCCCGGTCGCTGTGTAACTGATCAAGGCGCGCGCCTGCAGTTCGCTGGCGGTCTGCATGATGGCCCGGTAGAGCAACGGGTCGTCGCTGCCGGCGATCACCATCCGATCAGTGAGCAAACCGCCGTGGCTGGATTCCACGATCCACTGGTCCACCAGATCGCGGGGAAACAGCCATTTGCCGGTCAGCTTGCTGGCCGGGATTTTTCCTTCGCTGACCAGGGAATAGACCTTCTTCTCATTGAGCTGCAGGTAGCGGGCGACCTGCCTGACGCTCATAAAACGCGGCGGTTGTTCTGCCTCCGCCGCGTCGTGTTGTTCCGTTACGCGGTCCTCTTCCTTGCCCCCGAGGTCTTGTTTGGCCGTGCGTGACCGGCTGGCCTTCATCTGCTCGTCCCCCTCCCGCCGCGACCGGGCACAATCCGGTCAGGTGTGCGGGTGAATCGGTCGCCCTGCCCGAGTGCGACGCCTGGGCGTCCTTTTCAGGTCGGAATGCAAGAAGCGTACCCTTGGACGGGCGGCGGCTCGACGGCGCAATTTCGGCCCGGGTGCGCCGGGCGATGCTTCGCGGGCAAAGGGCGAATGGTGCAATTTGTACCACCCGCGCCCCCGGCTGGAACATTTCGGCACAGTGCCCATCGGCGCAGCCCGCCGATCGGCCCGTGACCGGACCGGCTCTGGATGCTGCTGCGGCTGGTACGCAACTTGCTGGTAGAGTTGGCGTCTCGTCGAGGGGCTACAAAGCCCGCGCACCCGGCGGCCAGGATAGGGTCGGGCCCGCAGGCCGTCGGCACCCAAATACCGGAGAATCATGTCCGTATCGCCACAACTCAGCCTGCCCGTCGCCGTCATCCTCGGCAAAAAGACCGTCTCGCGGGGCGCCTGGAGTGTGCCCAGCTGGCGGGCGGTCGCCGTGGTGGCCGGGGAGAATCTTGCCAGCGCCGGTGCGCTGGGATCGTTGATCAAAGATGTGGAGGGCGAAGAGCATCTTCTGTGGAGCGGTCTGCGGCTGGACCTGTTCCGGGATAGCGCCCACAGTTACTGGTCGAATCTGGTCGGTAGCGAGCCGGCGCTGTTCGTCATCTGCCACGACCGGGAGGACGGCGGCCTGATGCCGATCCTGGTGACTGCAGACCAGGACGAGGCTGGAGCGGCCACCGAAGCCAATAGCGCCGTATTCCGAGTGCCGATACCGCCCGAGGTCTACGTGCAGCTGGAGCGCTTCGTGGTCGAGCATTACAAGCCAACGCCGCCGCGCAAGCGCAAGCGAAAGAACTGGAGCGGGCAAGGCTGATCCGATGACTGGCGACGACAAAAAGACCGGGACTGAGATCGAGGTCGATACCGAATCCGAAGATTTCATCAACCGTTGGGCGCGACGCAAGGCCGAAGCGACGGCGAGGGCTGGGGAAGAGACAGAGTCCGCCGTGCCGGCGACCGTTGAAGAGAGCGCGCCGGATGAAGTACCGCCGCCGTCAGAGCCGCTGACGGACGACGACATGCCCGCGATAGAAACGCTGGGGGAGGATGCCGACGTCAGCGGCTTTTTGTCACCCGGAGTTAGCGACGATCTGCGTCGCGCCGCCTTGCGCAAGCTTTTCCACGGTCCGAAATTCAATATTTGCGACGGGCTAGATGATTACTGCGGGGATTACACCAAGTTTGAACCCCTGGGCGACATCATCACCGCCGATATGCGCTTCCAGATGCAGCGAGCCCTGGAGCGTCTGGCGGACGCGGAGGACAGCGAGGGCGAGTCGCAGGCAGGCGCCGGCGAAGAAACCGACAGCGGGGCAGAAGAGCCTGTCGCCGACAACACAGGGGCCGACACCATCGGGGCCGACACCATAGGGGTCGAACCCGCCAACGACCCATCGACAACGAAAACAAGGGACGACGAGCATGATGTATGACCTGCCGGCGGGTGGTCCGGAGGGACAGGCACGGGCCAGCGCCCTGGCCAATGCCAAACGCGCGGAGGTCGAGCCGACCTCCCTGGTGAGCTACCTGTCCCGGGGCCGCTTGCTGGTGATCGGAGACGAGTCGGCGGCGCTGGCTGCGGCCGGCCAGGCCGACGCGTCGCTCATCCGCACAGTGCTGGTGCCGGCCGACGGGGCCCCGCCGGTGGTCTCGAACGAGGCCGGTCTGGTCGTGATCCGTGGCGGCGCGGCAGGCCTCTCGGGAAGCCTCGGCGGCTTCCAACTCGAGTTGAGCGCGGATGGCGAGTCCGTTTCACTGGCGGAGCTGTTGGGGACGAAGGACACCGGCTTCGATATGGTTCTGGACCTGGGCAATCCGCCCATGCTGACCGCGGAGCTGCCGCCGCCCGGCTATCTGGCGCCGGCGGATGACCCGCAGGCCCTTGAGGCCGCAATCGAGGCTCTGCCCGGGATGACGGGCGAATTCGAAAAGCCGAAATATTTCAATTACAACCTGGATATCTGTGCCCACGGTAGCAGCGGCCTGGCTGGCTGCCGGCGATGCATCGACACCTGCCCGGCCGAGGCCATCGTCTCCCTGGGCGACCGGGTCGAGGTCAATCCACAACTCTGCCAGGGCGGGGGCAGCTGTGTGGCCGCCTGCCCCAGCGGTGCCATGACCTACGCCTATCCGACGGTGCGCGATCTGCTGCGCCATGTCCGGGGGCTGCTCGAGGCCTATCGGAGCGCGGGGGGTGAGGCGCCGGCCGTCATGTTTCATGACGCCTCTGCCGCTGCCCAGCTGGAGGCCTATATCGCTGCCGATATGCCCGAGCGCGTGTTGCCGGTGGAGCTGGAGGAGATCGGATCGGTTGGCATGGACGCGTGGTTCGCCTGTCTGGCCTATGGCGCCTCGGCTGTCATCCTGCTGGGGTCCGAGGACACGCCGGCGCGCGTGACCGCCGAGCTGGACCGGCAGATCGACTATGCCCGGGCCGTGATGGGTGGCCTCGGGATGTCCGCCGAGGCGATCCAGCGGTTTAATGCAGATGAGGAAAGCCCCACGCGTGCTGGATTATCGGCTCTGCCAGAGCACGGCGTGGCAAAGCCGGCGCGTTTCGATGCGCCGGATGAAAAACGCACCATACTCAAATTCAGTATCGATCATCTCCATGGGCAGGGCCCCGCCAAAAAACGTAGCGTGGCGCTGCCGGCCGGCGCGCCGTTCGGCGAAATCAAGGTCGACAAGAAATCCTGCACCCTGTGCATGAGCTGTGTCGGGGTCTGCCCGGCCTCTGCGGTCCGGGACGGGCAGGGGCTTCCCCAGCTAAATTTTCACGAGTGGAGTTGTGTCCAGTGCGGACTCTGCGAGGCGGCCTGTCCCGAGGACGCCATCGCCCTCAATCCCCGGTTCCTTTTCGATCCTCGCCAGCGCGAGCAGGTCCGGACCCTGCACGAGGAGGAGCCGTTTTGCTGCATCGTCTGCGGCAAGCCGTTCGCGACCCAATCCATGCTGGAGGTGATGACCCGCAAGCTGGAGGGGCACTGGATGTTCGAATCCGAGGAGGCGATGCGCCGGTTGAAGATGTGCGAACACTGCCGGGTCAAGGACATGATGAAAAGCCAGACGCCCCAGGGCCCGGCCTGATCGAATCCGGGAAAATATGGTCCATATCGAGCTTTGGGTTGGACAGACTGTCCCATAACTGAGGCTTTCGATGCGGTTTCTTGGGACTGTAGGGTAATAATTGTCGTTTATTTACATGTTCGAGCTGGTCCAGTTATTGCTAGTATTAAGTCATATGGGGGAGCATGCCGGGACATGAGCATCGAAGCTGCAGGCAGCGCAGAGCAGACGGCCCCGGTGGTCGAACCTGAAGATCAGGTCCGCGGCAATACCTACAGCCTGCTGGGCCATCTGCTCGCCGCCCCGCCCGATCAGCAGACCCTCGAGCTGTTGGCATCCATCGATCCCGGACCGGACAACGCAGAGACACTGCTTGGTGCCGCCTGGCAGATGCTGCAGACGGCTGCAGCCCGCACCACCGTCCAGCAGCTCGACGACGAATACCACGAGCTGTTCATCGGCATCGGACGCGGAGAGCTGATCCCCTACGGTTCCTGGTATGTCACCGGCTTTTTGATGGAGCAACCGCTGGCCACGCTGCGGGCCGATCTGGAGCGGATGGGTTTCGAGCGTCAGGAGGGCGTGCGTGAGCCTGAAGACCATGCCGCCGCGCTGTGCGAGGTCATGAGTATCTGTGTGGCCGGGTCCGACGCCATTTCGCTGGAACAACAGGCCGCATTCTTCGCCCGCCACATGGCGCCATGGATCGGGCGATTCTTCCGCGATATGCAACAGGCGCGCAGCGCGCGTTTTTACCGGGCGGTCGGTCAGCTCGGCGAGCAATTCATTGATGTGGAGACACAGGCGTTCCGGATGACGGCACCCGGGGCGATGGAGGCCGTGCGGCCTATCAGGATGGTCGGCCGGGAAAGCCGCTCAACGGAAATAAGGTTCGAGCAGGAGGGATAGTGAGATGAGCAAAAAAGCGCTGAGCGAGAGCAACAATCGCCGCGAGTTCCTGAAGGGGTTGGCGACGGTGGGTGGTGCCACGGCCCTGGCGGCCGTCACCGGGTCAGCGGTGGCAGCAGAACCGTCGGCGGCACCGGCGGAAAAACCGCGCGCCGAGGGATATCACGTCACTCCCCATGTCAGGGCCTACTACGACAAGGCACGTATGTAAGCGCGCGGGATCTGCCAGCGCATCCAACAGAACAGATTACTGTCCAGGAGAATCGGCGATGAAGCTGATAAAGAAACGGGACCTCAACAAGTCCGAAATCGAGCAGACGCGCAACGGCGTACTGGGTGCCGCCATCGATCGGCGCACCTTCCTGAGACGCACCGGCATGGCGCTGGGCGGCGCCGCGGTCGCGGGCGGCCTCGCGCCGCGGATGATCCAGCGTGCGGAGGCTGTTGCCACCGGCGCGGCCGGCGAGGTCGTGACCAAGAAATCGGTGTGTACCCATTGCTCGGTCGGCTGCGGCGTCATCGCCGAGGTACAGGGCGGCGTATGGACCGGGCAGGAGCCGGATTTCGATTCGCCGTTCAATCTCGGCGGGCATTGCGCCAAGGGCGCGGCGGTGCGCGAGCATGGCCACGGTGAGCGGCGGCTGAAATATCCCATGAAGCTGGAGGGCGGCAAGTGGAAGCGCCTCTCATGGGAGACGGCGGTCAACGAGATCGGCGACAAGATGCTTGATATCCGCGAGCGCTCAGGTCCGGATTCGGTCTACTGGCTGGGTTCGGCCAAGTTCAACAACGAGCAGGCCTATCTGTTCAGGAAATTCGCCGCGTTGTGGGGCACCAATAACGTCGATCACCAGGCACGGATCTGCCACTCGACGACGGTGGCCGGTGTAGCCAATACCTGGGGCTACGGCGCGATGACGAATTCCTATAACGACATGCACAACTGCAAGGCCATGTTCTTTATCGGCAGCAATGCCGCCGAAGCGCATCCGGTGGCGATGCAGCACATCCTGCGGGGTAAGGAGAACGGCGCCAAGATGATCGTCGTGGATCCGCGCTTTACGCGCACCGCGGCCCATGCGGATCAGTTTGTCCGCATCCGTCCCGGCAGCGACGTGCCGCTGATCTGGGGCATGCTCTGGCATGTGTTCGAGAACGGTTGGGAAGACCAGGAATACATCAACCAGCGCGTGTTCGGTATCGAGGAAATCCGCGAGGAAGTGGCCAAGTGGACGCCGGACGTGGTTGAAAACGTCTGCGGCGTTCCGGAAGCAGAGGTCAAGCAGGCCGCGCAAACCATGGCGGAGAACCGGCCCGGTACCATCGTCTGGTGCATGGGCGGAACCCAGCACACCATCGGCAACAACAACACCCGCGCTTACTGCGTGCTGCAGCTGGCGCTGGGCAATATCG
>CAJHYD010000038.1_pt1 | contig 34438 bp, 33 predicted proteins | sample 9198701 | NCBI WGS metagenome assembly CAJHYD01 (sample SAMEA7708365, study PRJEB35096) | sediment metagenome | biome: marine neritic benthic zone biome [ENVO:01000025]; feature: sediment [ENVO:00002007]; material: shallow marine sediment [ENVO:03000034] sea grass bed [ENVO_01000059] ...
CCGCCGTATCGCGGCGATAGGCCGTGATAAAGGGCGCGCTTTCCAGACCGATGGTCAGGGCCTGCTCCAGCGAACCGTCGAAGACCGGATCGCCGGTCTGGTTGTCGAAATCCGCGATCAGGATCGAGACCGGCTCCATCTGCTCGGGCGCCACCGGTTCTTCCTGTACGTTGAGATAGACCGAGAAGGACAGAGCGACGACCAGCACGCCGATGACGATGAAATCCATCTGCCGGCCGTGCATCCGCGGCAGTTGTTCGGCCTCGACTTCTTCCTCGCGTTTGATACCCCGCTCGGTGATCTCGTAGATCCAGGCGAGTACCGCCGTGACCGGCGCGCCGACGATTGCCACGATCACCAGGGTCCGGAATACCCATTCCGGCGCCTCGAAGGCGGGCAGCAGGATATCTGCCCCTTCGAGCACGATCCATGCGATGCCGACATACAGGCCAGTGGCGCGGAAGACCTGCCTGCGCCGCAGCTCTGAGATGAAGTTTTTCAAGCGGGCCCAACTCCCCCTGAGACCTTTCCAATAGTCTATGTCAGGGGCGAGCGGGTCGCACGGGAATAAACCCGGACACATCCTTGAGGTAGCGGGACCATCCCGTAGCCAGGCGGGGAGAAGAATGCCGCACCGGGAAAACCGGATTGGTCGGAGTAGCAGGATTTGAACCTGCGACCCCTACGTCCCGAACGTAGTGCTCTACCAGGCTGAGCTATACTCCGTCAGTTGCTTCGTTCGACGGCGATGTCCGCCAGGGTGGCGAGGGCATCGCGATAGGCCGAGTCGGGAATCTGCGCCAGCGCCTTAACGGCGGCGTCAGCCTCTTGTCGAGCGAGCCGCGCAGTGTACTCAAGCCCCCCGGTCGATTCAATAGCGCCTCTGATCGAGTCCAGATCCTCCAGCCCGCCCTGCGCGATGGCGCGGCGGATAAGCGCTTGCTGCGCCTCATCGCCATTGACCATGGCGTGGATCAACGGCAGGGTCGGTTTGCCCTCGGCCAGATCGTCACCCACGTTCTTGCCCATTTCATCAGCCTCGGCCTGGTAATCCAGCACGTCGTCCACCAGCTGGAAGGCGACCCCCAGCCGCTGGCCGAATTCGGCCAGGCTGTCCTCGACCTGATGCGATTGGCCCGCGAGGATCGCGGGGATGCGGGTGCCGGCCTCGAACAGCATCGCGGTCTTGCGGCGGATGACTTCCAGATAACGATGCTCGGTGGTGTCCGGATCGTTGCAGTTCATCAGCTGCAGTACTTCGCCCTCGGCAATAAGGTTCGAGGCATTGGCCAGCACTTCCATGATCCGCACGATGCCGATTTCGGTCATCATCTGGAACGCGCGGGAATAGAGGAAGTCGCCGACAAGCACGCTGGCCTCGTTGCCGAACAGTGAATTGGCGGTGTCCTTGCCTCTACGCAGCTCCGAATGATCGACCACGTCGTCATGCAGCAGGGTGGCGGTGTGGATGAATTCGACGATGGCCGCGGCGTCGACGTGATGCGGACCCGTATATCCGCAGGCCCGGGCGGCGATCAGCACCAGCAGCGGGCGCAGCCGCTTGCCGCCGCCGCCGACGATGTAATGGGCGACCTGATTGACCAGGATCACGTCGCTGGCGAGCCGGGCGTGGATGGTCTCGTCCAGCTGCTCCAGATCCTCGCGGACCAGGTCTCGGATGTCATTCAGGTCCATAAGTCGTTGATTGTTATTATCTTGAGTGGGCGTGGACCGATCAGGGCGGTGACCGCGGCCAAGCCGCGGGCTGAGTCATCAAAGCCCGGATATTGTAACGATTTTGGCGCCAGCGGAAGCCATACCTGAGCGGGCGTCGCCCGGTTTGACCCGGGCCCGGCAAATCCTTAAAATTGCCGCCTTTTTGCACCACCAGATTCCTGGAGAGCGTTGATGTACGCTGTAATCAAGACCGGCGGGAAACAATACCGCGTAAAAGAAGGTTCCGTCCTGCGGGTCGAGAAGCTCGACGCGGCGGCCGGAGACAAGGTTGAGTTCGACCAGGTTTTGCTGGTCGGCGAGGGCAGTGAGGTCACGATCGGGTCGCCGCTCGTGGACGGCGGCAAAGTCGAAGCGACCGTGCAGGCCCAGGGCCGCGGCCGCAAGATCGACGTGGTCAAATTCAAGCGCCGCAAGAACTACCAGCGCCTCCACGGTCACCGTCAGGCCTTTACCGAGATCCGCGTCACCGGCATCGTCGGCGGCAAGTGATCCGAACTCTTTGAGGTAACGCGAGATGGCACATAAAAAAGCAGGCGGCAGCACGCGCAACGGTCGCGATTCAGAGTCAAAACGACTTGGCGTCAAGCGCTATGGCGGTGAGCAGGTACTGGCTGGGAACATCCTCGTGCGTCAGCGCGGCACCCGTTTCCATGCCGGCGTAAACGTCGGTGTGGGCAAGGACCACACCCTGTTCGCCAAGGCAGACGGCAAGGTCGAGTTCCAGACCAAGGGTCCGAAGAGCCGCCAGTTCGTCAGCGTGGTCAGCGACTAAGCGCATCGGGATAAACGATTCGAAAGCCCCGGCCAAGACCGGGGCTTTTTCGTTAGGGCCGCCGATAGCTCTATGCTTCCCCGGGGAAGCGCAGGAACAGCGATGAAATTCGTCGACGAGGCAATCATCAGCGTGCATGCCGGCAAGGGCGGCAACGGCGTGGTCAGCTTCCGTCGCGAAAAGTATGTTCCGTTCGGCGGTCCCGATGGCGGTGATGGCGGCGATGGCGGCAGTATCTTTCTGGTCGCCCACAGCGGCATCAACACGCTGGCTGATTTCCGTTTCCAGCGCCGCTTCCGCGCGGAGAAGGGCACACCCGGCGCCGGGCGCAATCGCACCGGCAAGGGTGGTGACGATCTGCACGTACCGGTGCCGGTGGGAACAGCTGTCTACGATCGCGACACCGGCGAGTTGATCGGCGATCTGGTGGCCGCGGAGCAGGCGTTGTTGGTGGCGCACGGCGGCACCGGCGGTCGCGGCAATACCCGCTTTAAGAGCAGCACCAACCGCGCACCGCGCAGGTTCACCCCGGGCACCGAAGGCGAGGCGCGACAGCTGAAATTGGAGCTGCGGCTGCTGGCCGATGTGGGTCTGCTCGGTCTGCCCAATGCCGGCAAGTCCACGCTGATCCGCGCGGTGTCGGCGGCGCGGCCAAAAGTCGCCGATTATCCGTTTACGACGCTCCATCCCAGCCTCGGTGTCGTCAGCCTCTCCCCCCACCGTAGCTTTGTGATGGCGGATATCCCGGGTCTGATCGAAGGCGCGGCCGAGGGCGCCGGGCTCGGAATCCGTTTTTTGAAACACCTTCAGCGCACGCGCCTGTTGCTCCATGTCATCGACCTTGCGCCACCGGACCCGGCGGCCGATGTGGCAGCGGAAGCGCTGTCTATCGTCGGTGAACTCGAGCGCTTCAATCCGGAGCTGGCGGAGCGCCCGCGCTGGCTGGTGTTGAACAAGATGGATCTGCTCGGACAGCATGAGCGCGAAACCCAGGTCGCCCGGGTCCGCGAGGCGCTCGATTGGGACGGCCCCTGTTTTGAGATATCGGCGCTGGCCCGGCAGGGGACCAACGAATTGTGCGAGGCGATTATGACGCACCTGGAGGCCAAGGCCCGGGAGCGTGATGAGGCCACGGACGAAGAGCACGAGACGTCAACGGAATCGTTGTTCGCCGACGATGACGGCGACAAGCTGCCCCGACTGTAGCCTTATTCTGTCGCGATATTCGGGCGGCGCGCAGCCCTTATTTGGCATCGCTGAGCCGTTCGCTCGAGCGGGCGCCGTGCTGACCAGACTGGCTACAGTCAATCGGACTATTCGTCGGGCCACACCGTGCGCTAAAACCCGCCCACAAAAAAGCCGGCACAGGGCCGGCTTTTTTTCTGCATTGGTCCGGATACTACCGGACCTCCGCTGAATATTCCTTGCGTCTGGCCTGGGTCAGGCGCTCAGCTGGCGGATCTTCGCGTTCAGCCGGCTCTTGTGCCGGGCCGCCTTGTTCTTGTGCACGATGCCCTTGTTGACCATGGAGTCGAGCACCGGCATGGCGTCCTTGAAGCTGGCCTCGGCGGCTGCTTTATCGCCGGCTTTGACGGCGTTGAGGACGCGTTTCAGATGGGTGCGCATGCGCGAACGCAGGGCCATATTGTGGCCGCGGCGCGTGACGGCCTGACGGGCGCGTTTTTGTGCTGACTTGATATTGGCCAAGTTTCCGACTCCTGATCGTTTTTCGGCCCGTCTCCGGGCCGTGGCAAGCCGCGTATCTTGATGAAGTGACTGCCTTCTGTCAAGGCGGCGGGCCGGGACTGGCTGTGACTTCGCGGTGCTGTTTTGTGGCTCCCGGTCTGTCCGGTGGGCTTGCGTGTTTTAATGTATTAGCGTATTAATACGCTGTAACAAGCGAAACACGATCAACCACATCATGAAAGACAAACACGGATTGCAGGCCGAGGCGCTGCGTCAGGCCGAAGAATCGCTCTATGAAGCGATCGTCAGCCTGCGTGACAACACCGAGTGCCGCAATTTTTTTCAGGATTTGTGCACGCCGGCGGAGCTCCAGGCGCTGGTCGACCGATGGGCCGTCGTCCGTCTGTTGCGCCAGGGCCTGACTTATCGCGATATCAACCAGCGCACCGGCGTCAGCGTGACCACCATCGGTCGGGTCGCTCGTTTTCTGGCAGAGGGCTATGGCGGCTATCGCACGGTCGCCGAACGCCTGAGTCCAGGCTCATGACCGGGGAAGCCAAACCGATGACATTAGAACGCGAGGCCCGCATCAAAATCGCCGTGCAGAAGTCCGGCCGGCTGACGGACAATTCGCTGGGCCTGTTGAGACGCTGCGGGCTGAATTACAGTCGGGCCGCGGATCAACTGATCTGCTTTGGCGAGAATATGCCGGTGGACGTGCTGCTGGTGCGTGATGACGACATCCCGTCGCTGATCTCCGAGGGCGTGTGTCAGCTGGGCCTGGTCGGTCTCAACGTGCTGCTGGAGAAATCCGTAGACGGGCCCGGCCTGATGACCGCGCGTCGGGTCGGCGAACTGGAATTCGGTCGCTGCCGGCTGTCGCTGGCGGTGCCCCGTGGCATGACCTATCTGGGCCCGACCGACATCGCCGGGCGGCGCATCGCCACCAGTTACCCGCGCATCCTGCGCGGATGGCTGGCGGAACAAGGAATCGAGGCGGACATCGTCACGCTCTCCGGCGCGGTCGAGATCGCGCCGAAACTGGGCCGGGCCGATCTGATCTGCGACCTGGTCTCGACCGGTTCGACCCTGTCCGCGAACGGCCTCGAGGAAGTCGAGGTGATCCTCGAAAGCCACGTGGTCCTGGTCACGGGCGACACGCCGCCGGACAAAGAGAGTGCCGAACTCGTACAGCGGCTGATCAGCCGGATAGACGGCGTGGTGCGGGTCCAGGAGGCCAAGTACATCATGTTGCACGCGCCGCGGTCCGCACTGGATGAGATCAAGGCACTGCTGCCTGGCAGCGAGGCGCCGACGGTGATGCCGCTCGATGGCATCGATGACAAGGTAGCGATCCATGCGGTCTGCCAGGAGAACGTGTTCTGGGAAACACTCGAAGGCCTGAAGCGCGCCGGCGCCTCGTCGGTGCTGGTGCTGCCGGTCGAGAAGATGTTGGCTTGAGCCCGGGAGTCACGTGATGTTGGAGATAATGGACTGGAACAAGCTGGATGAGCGCGGTCGGCGCGAGGCCCTGGCGCGTCCGGCGACGGCGCACCGGGCCGATCTCGCCGCCCGGGTCGCGGCGATCATCGAACGGGTCCGCCGCGAGAGCGACGCCGCGCTGATCCGTTTCGCGCGGGAGTTCGACCGCGTCGAACTCGACGCGCTGAGGGTGGATCCGACGGAGATTACCGCCGCGCTCGGGCGTCTCGGCGCCGAGCAACGCACTGCGCTCGAAGTCGCGGCGGAAAATATCCGCGGCTTTCACCAGGCCCAGTTGCGCGAACCGCTGGCGGTACAAACCGCGCCCGGCGTGGTCTGCCGGCGTGTCACCCGGCCGCTGGATGCGGTAGGTCTTTATGTCCCGGCCGGCAGCGCACCGCTGCCGTCCACGGCGCTGATGCTGGCGGTACCGGCCGCCGTCGCCGCATGCCCGCGGCCGGTGATCGCGACCCCGCCCCGGGTGGACGGTCGCGCGGACACCGGCGTACTTGCGGCCGCGGCGCTTTGCGGGATCGACGAGGTGTATCTGGCCGGCGGCGCACAAGCCGTCGCGGCGCTGGCTTATGGCACCGACACCATACCGGCGGTGGACAAGATATTCGGCCCGGGCAACGCCTGGGTGACCGAGGCCAAGCTGCAGGTCTCGATGGACGCGGACGGCGCGGCCTGCGACCTGCCGGCCGGCCCTTCGGAGGTGCTGGTGATTGCCGACGCCGTCGCGGATCCGCAATTTGTCGCGGCAGACCTGTTGTCCCAGGCGGAACATGGTGCGGATTCCCAGGTCGTGTTGCTGACGTCGTCACGGGCCCAGGCAACACGGGTCTGTGCGGCGGTGGCGTCGCAGCTCGAGCAGCTCTCTCGTGCCGATGTCGCCGGGGCCGCGATCGCCGCCAGCCGGGTGATCCTGGTGGCAGATCTCGATCAGGCATTCGAGGTCAGCAATCGATACGCGCCCGAGCATCTGATTCTGCAGATCGAAGACGCGGCGGAGCGGGTCGATCAGGTCACCGCCGCCGGTTCCGTGTTTGTCGGACCATGGACACCGGAGTCCCTGGGTGATTATTGCAGCGGCACCAACCATGTGCTGCCCACCTATGGATTCGCCCGCGCCTGGAGTGGTCTGGGAGTGGAGGATTTCCAGCGCCGGATCACCGTGCAGGAAGCCTCTGAAGACGGTCTGCGTTCGATCGGCCCCATCGCGGTCACGCTGGCGCAGATGGAAGGGCTCGACGGTCACGCCGCCGCGGTGGAGCGGCGTCTGGCCGTGTTGCGGGATCGGAGCGTGGCATGACCGAGCCGGTATCCCTGGCCCGGCGCGACCTGCGGCGATTCGTGCCCTACGAGGCGGCGTCGCCGGCGCGGGATGCGGTGCGATTGCACGCCAACGAATCGGCCTGGCGTCATGACTGGGACGACAGCCAGACCGGTCTGAATCGTTATCCCGACCCGCGTCCCACCGCGGTGCTGACTCGTCTGGCCGGGCTCTATCAGGTGCCGGTAGAGAATCTGCTGCTCACCCGGGGCAGCGATGACGCCATTGACGTGCTGGTGCGCACGATGTGCGAAGCCCGGCAGGATCGGGTGGTCGTCTGCCCCCCGACCTTTGGTATGTATGCCGTGGCCGCGCATCTGCAGGGGGCGGCGGTCGACACTGTGCCGCTGGACGCGAAACGGGGTTTCACGCTGGATGTGGACGCCGTCATCGCCGTGGGTCGTGCGGCCAAGCTGGTGTTCCTGTGCTCCCCCAACAACCCCACTGGCAACCTGATCCCGCCCGCAGAGATCATCAGGATCTGTCATGCGATGGCCGATTACGGGCTGGTCGTGGTGGATGAGGCCTATGCCGAGTTTGCGCCGGAGCAGGCCCTGGCCGGATTGCGTCAGGCCTGCCCGAACCTGGTCTTGCTACGCACGCTGTCCAAAGCCTATGCCCTGGCTGGTGCCCGGCTGGGTGTGCTGATCGGCGACGCCGATCTGGTGCGCTTGTTGCGCGCGGTGCTGCCGCCGTATCCGGTGCCGTCACCCTGTCTGGACGCAGCCGAGCGGCTGCTCGAACCGGAACCGGTGGCGCGGGCGGGCACCGAAATCGACGCGATCAGGGAGCGCCGTGAGGCGCTGAGCGAAGCACTGGCACGATCGCCGGCCATCCTCGAGGTCTGGCCCAGCGCCGGCAACTTCCTGCTGGTCCGATGCCGGGATGCGGCGGCGGTGATCGCCGCCTGTAGCGAGGCCGGTTTGCTGATCCGGGATTTCAGCCGGGCGCCGGGTCTCGACGGCTGCGTACGTATTACGGTCGGCGAAGAGGCTCACCATGCGCGGCTGCTGACCGCAATCGGCGCCTGTGTGCAGGAGGTGCGCCATGGCTAGGACACGGGTGGCCTTTCTTGATCGCGACGGGACGCTGATCGAGGAGCCGGAAGATTTGCAACTCGACGCGTTGCACAAGGTGCGACTGGTGCCGGGTGTCATGCCGGCGCTGATGCGTCTGCGCGATGCCGGTTTTCGACTTGTGCTGGTCAGCAACCAGGATGGACTGGGTACCGAGTCCTTTCCCGAGCCGGACTTCCGTCTGGTACACGATTTCTTTGTCGAGCTGTTCGCGTCTCAGGGCATCCGTTTTGACGCCGAGTTTATCTGCCCCCATTTCGAGCAGGACGGCTGCGCCTGCCGCAAGCCGCGTACCGGTCTGCTGACGCGTTATCTGGCCGCCACCGACCTGGACCTCGAGCGCAGTTGTGTGGTGGGCGACCGGGAGACGGATCTGGAACTGGCGCAGAACCTCGGTCTGCGCGGCTTCCGCCTCGGTGGCGAATCCGGCTGGATGCAGATCGCCGATGAGATCCTCAGCGGCGCGCGCCGTGCACAGGTACAACGCAAGACAAAAGAGACCGAGATACAAGTCAGCGTGGATCTGGTGACCGCGGCGCCGATCAATATCGACACCGGCATCGGATTCTATGATCACATGCTCGAACAGGTGGCCCGCCACGGCGGCATCGGCTTGTCGGTGAGCTGCCGCGGCGATCTGCACGTGGACGAGCACCACACGGTCGAGGATGTGGCCATCGCATTTGGTCAGTCGTTGAAGGAGGCGCTGGGTGAGAAGCGTGGCATCGGCCGCTACGGTTTTGTGTTGCCGATGGACGAAGCCCGTTCTCAGGTCTCGCTCGATCTCTCTGGCCGTCCCTATGCGGTATTCGAGGGCAGCTTCCCGCGCGCCGAGGTCGGCGGCATGGCGACAGAACTGGTGCCGCACTTTTTCCGCTCCGTGGCCGACAGTCTTGGCGCCGCGATCCACGTCACCGTGCGCGGCGACAACGTCCATCACATGGTGGAGTCGGCGTTCAAGGGTTTTGGCCGCTGTCTGCGGCAGGCGGTGGCCGCCGAGGGTGCCGAGGTGCCGTCGACCAAGGGCGTGCTGTGAGCCACGGATCGTGACTATTGCCATCATCGACAGCGGCGGCGCCAATATCGCTTCGCTCAGATTCGCGCTGCAGCGACTCGGCGCCGAGTCCGCATTGACCCGCGACCCCCGGGTGCTCGAATCTGCCAGCCATATCCTGTTGCCGGGTGTCGGCGCGGCCGCCGACGCTATGGTCCGGCTGCGCGAATCGGGGCTGGACGCAGTGATCCCGCGTCTGACCCAGCCGCTGCTCGGCATCTGTCTGGGTATGCAGCTGTTATTTGCGGACTCCGCCGAGGGTGAGGTCGCCTGTCTCGGTATCATCGATCAAGGGGTAAGACCCCTGGCCGGCGGTGCGGGTCTGAGCATTCCACATATGGGCTGGAACCAGGTCAAACGCAGCGGTGACTGCCCGCTGATCGATGGTCTGGACGATGCTGAGTATTTCTATTTCGTCCATAGCTATGCCGCGGATCCGGGTCCGGCGACGAGGGCGACCAGCGAGCACGGCGCGGCGTTCAGTGCGGTGGTCGGACACGATAACTTTTACGGTACCCAGTTCCATCCCGAACGTTCGGGCAGGGCCGGCGCCACAGTACTGCGAAATTTCCTGGAGTTGAATTGATGGAACTGATCCCCGCTATCGACCTGAAGGATGGCAGCTGTGTGCGCCTGTTCCAGGGTCGCTTCGATGCCGTCACCGAGTATGCTGCCGACCCGGTGTCGCTGGCGCTGCGCTATGCCGCGCTCGGCGCGCGCTGGATCCATTGCGTGGATTTGGATGGGGCCCGGGACGGCGCCGCCGGTAACCTCGAACCGGTCCGGCGCATGGCCGGTGAGCTGCCCGGTGGTCTTCAGGTCGGGGGTGGGATCCGCGATCGGGCGGCGGTCGAGCGGCTGCTCGCCGCTGGTGTCGGGCGTGTTGTGGTCGGCAGCGTCGCGGTGGAAGCCCCGGCCACAGTGATCGAGTGGCTCGCCGAGTTCGGCCCGGAACGCCTGGTGCTGGCGCTGGACGTCAGTTGCGAAGGCGACGAACCGGTGCTCGTGACCCGGGGCTGGACCGAGCGCAGCGACACCGGTCTGTGGCAGGCGCTGGATGATTATCGGGCTGTCGGCGCCAAACACGTCTTGTGTACTGATGTCAGCCGGGATGGCGCATTTACCGGTCCGGCGGTGGATCTTTATGTGGAATGCGCGCGGCGTTTCCCCAGCATGGATTTCCAGGCCTCCGGCGGGGTCCGTGACGCCGCCGATCTGGCGGCGCTGGCTACGACCGGGGCCAGTGGGGCGATCGTGGGTCGCGCGCTGCTCGAAGGCCGGATCAGCGAACAGGAGATGGAGCCATTCTTGCGAAGCGCATAATCCCGTGTCTCGATGTCCGCGATGGACAGGTGGTCAAGGGCGTACAGTTCCGCGACCACCGGGTCATGGGCGATATTGTGCCGTTGGCCGCGCGATACCGGGACGAGGGCGCCGATGAGTTGGTGTTCTATGACATCACTGCCAGCCCGGACGGCCGCACCGTGAGCCGGGATTGGGTCGGCCGCGTCGCCGAAGTGCTCGACATTCCTTTCTGCGTCGCCGGGGGCATCCGCAGCGTGGCCGATGCGGAGGCGGTGCTGGGCGCCGGCGCGGAGAAAATATCCATCAACACACCGGCACTGGAAGATCCCGATCTGGTGGATCGTCTCGCCCGGCGTTTCGGCGCACAATGCGTGGTCGTCGGTGTCGACAGCCAGGGTGGTGACGAAGGCTTTTTTGTCGCCAGCTACACCGGAGATCCGGAGCGCACCCGCTACGGTTTGCGTGGCACGCTGGACTGGATCAGCGAGGTCCAGGACCGCGGCGCCGGCGAGATCGTGCTCAATTGCATGAATCACGATGGCGTGCGCACCGGTTACGATCTGGAACATCTGACCGCGGTGCGAGCGGTTTCCCGGGTCCCGTTGATCGCTTCGGGCGGCGCGGGTGCGCCGGAGCATTTCGTCGACGTGTTCCGGCAAAGCCGCGTGGACGGCGCGCTGGCGGCATCGGTATTCCATTCGGGAAGCATCCGCATCGGTGATCTCAAGGCGCGGCTGCTCGAGGAAGGTGTGGCGGTGCGGCCGTGAGCGTGCGAGACGCGGTGGATCCCGCCAGCCTGGACTGGGACAAGGGCGATGGCCTGTTGCCCGCGATCGTCCAGGACGCGGTGGACGGCTCGGTGCTGATGCTGGGATATATGAACCAGGAGGCTCTGGCGCGGACGCTGGCGGACGGCAAGGTCACGTTCTATAGCCGCTCGCGCCAGCGGCTGTGGCGGAAAGGCGAGACCTCGGGCAACGTGCTGGAGCTGGTCACGGTGAGCGCCGATTGTGACCGGGACACCTTGCGCGTCCAGGCGCGCCCGTCGGGGCCGACCTGCCATCTGGGCACCCGGACCTGTTTCGCCGGCGACACCGAGAGCCGCAGGGCACCGGGTTTCCTCGGTGAACTGGAAGATGTGATCCGCGCCAGGCTCGCGGATGCCCCCGAGGGCAGCTATGTGGCGTCTCTGGCGGCTCGGGGACGGCAACGTATGGCGCAAAAGATCGGTGAGGAGGGCGTAGAGACCGCGCTGGCGCTGAGCGCGGGTGACACGGATGCGCTGCTGGATGAGAGCGCCGACTTGCTGTTTCACATGATGATTGCGCTGCTCAGTGAGGGCCTTTCTCTGAACGAGGTGATCGAGCGACTGGAAGCACGGCACCGGGATTGATGCCGCCCGGCATGGCTGCACCGGGCGGCGGCCGGTATGATCCGGCCAGTCGCTAGCTCCGGGTCGCTCCATGAGTCGCAACCTCGCCAAATCCACCTCCGTCGTCGGCGGCATGACCCTGATGTCCCGGATCATGGGATTTCTGCGCGACATCATCTTTGCTCGTTTTTTTGGGGCCGGCGTGGGCATGGACGTGTTCGTGGTCGCGTTCCAGATCCCCAATTTCCTGCGCCGTCTGTTCGCCGAAGGCGCGTTTTCCCAGGCCTTTGTGCCGGTGCTGGCCGAATACGAGAACCAGCGCGATCACCAACAGGTTCAGGATCTGGTCGACCGGGTCGCCGGTACGCTGGGTCTGATCCTGTTCGGCCTTACCGTGGTCGGCGTACTGGCGGCGCCGGCGCTGATCATGCTCTTCGCGCCGGGTTTCTCCGAGGCGGCCGGCAAGTACGCGCTGGCCACCGAGATGCTGCGGCTGACCTTCCCGTATCTGCTGTTTATCTCGCTGACCGCGTTTGCCGGTGGCGTGCTCAACACCTATGGACGTTTTGGCGTGCCGGCCTTTACCCCGGTACTGCTCAACCTGGTGTTGATCGGCTCCGTGTTCCTGCTGGCGCCGCGATTCCCGCAGCCGGTGGTCGGGCTGGCGGTCGGCGTGTTTATCGCCGGTGTGGTGCAGCTGGCGTTCCAGCTGCCGTTTCTGAAACAGCTGAAGCTGCTGCCGCGGCCTCGCTGGGGCTGGAACCACGAGGGCGTGCGGCGGATCATCCGGCTGATGCTGCCGGCGATCTTTGGTTCTTCGGTGGCCCAGATCAATCTCATCGTCGACCGGGTCATCGCCTCGTTCCTTGTCACCGGCAGTATCAGCTGGTTGTATTACTCGGACCGACTGCTCGAGTTCCCGCTGGGGATTTTCGCGATCGCGCTGGCCACCGTGATACTGCCCGGACTCTCCCGCCACCACGCCAGCAAATCTCCGGAGGCATTCTCACGTACGCTCGACTGGGCGCTGCGGCTGGCCCTGGTGATCGCTACCCCGGCCGCGGTCGGGCTGCTGGTGCTGGCCGGGCCGATGGTCGCCACCCTGTTCAACTATGGCGCCTTTGATGGTCAGGATGTGCGTATGTCATCGCTGAGCCTGATGGCCTACGCGCTGGGTCTGATGGCGTTTACCCTGGTCAAGATCCTCGCGCCGGCCTACTTCTCACGCCAGGACACCCGCACACCTGTGCGGATAAGCGTCATCGCGCTACTGACCAACATCGGTCTCAATCTCGTGATCGTGCTGCCCATGCTCCGGTTCGGCATCCCCGGGCCGCATGCCGGTCTGGCCCTGGCCACCGGTCTTGCGGCAGCGCTCAATGCGTTCCTGCTTTACCGCGGTCTGCGCCGCCAGGGCGTCTACCGCCCCGGTGACGACTGGCGCTGGATCGGTGCGCGGGTGCTGGCCGCCAACCTGGCCATGGGCGTGTTGCTGTGGTGGCTGGCCGGCAGCCTCGACCAGTGGCTGGCCGCGCTCTGGTATCAGCGCGCTGGCTGGCTCGGCGGCTGTATCGGCGCGGGCCTGCTGGTCTACGCGCTGGTGCTATGGGTGAGCGGAGTGCGGCCGCGACACCTGAGCTCCCGGCTGGCCTAGGGGGGGGCGATGATTCACCTGTCGCGCTCCCTTATAATCCGGGTCTTTGCGCCATGGAGCTGATTCGCGGCATTCATAACCTGCGGCCCCGGCATCGTGGCTGCGTCGCCAGTATCGGTAACTACGACGGCATGCATCTGGGGCATCAGCAGGTATTGAGTCAGCTGGTGGAGCGGGCCCGTCAGTACGGGCTGCCCTCGCTGGTGATGTGTTTCGAGCCGACACCGAGGGAGTTTTTTACCCACGACAAGGCGCCGATGCGACTGAGCAGCCTGCGCGAGAAATTCAGTCAGGTGGCCGCCCAGGGTGTAGACCGGTTCTTTTGCGTGCGATTCAACGAGTCTGTTGCGGCGATGACACCGGCTGCCTTTATCCAGCATCTGTTGGTGGATGGCATCGGCGTGCGGCACCTGGTGGTGGGCGACGATTTCCGCTTCGGCCACAATCGGGCCGGGGACTTCAACACCCTGGTCGCGGCCGGTGCCCGCCATGGGTTCGCGGTGGACGATACGCCAAGTTACAGTGTCGAGGACCAGCGGGTCAGCAGCACGGCGGTGCGTGATGCACTCGGCGACGGCGACATGGCGCGGACGCGGCGGCTGTTGGGCCGGAATTACATAATGAGCGGCCGGGTGGTGCATGGCGAGCGGCTGGGACGTCAGCTCGGCTTCCCCACCGCCAACATCCGCGTGGGGCACCGCCGATCACCGCTGATGGGCGTGTTTGCGGTGCGGGTGCGGGGTCTCGGGCCGGTGCGTGACGCGGTCGCCAACCTGGGTACGCGACCGACCGTCAACGGCAAGGAGATGCTGCTCGAGGTGCACATCTTCGATTTTGCCGAGGACATTTACGGACGACGTATCGAGGTTGAGTTTGTCCATCATCTGCGGAACGAACAGCGATTCGACGGCATCGAAGCGATGACACGACAACTGGAACGGGACGCACAACGCGCCCGCGAACTGCTGGCGGCAGCGCCGTGACCGCGGCGGCAGGGATCGGGACCGGCAACAACAAAGGATCGTGCACTTGGCCGATTACAAACAAACGCTGAATCTCCCGCAGACGGACTTCCCGATGCGCGCCAATCTCGCCAAGCGGGAGCCGGCGATGCTGGAGCAATGGAAGGCTAACGATGTCTACGGCAAGCTGCGCGCCGTTGCGCGAGGCCGACCGACCTTTATCCTGCCGGACGGCCCTCCGTATGCGAACGGCGCCATCCATGTCGGCCATGTGGTCAACAAGGTGCTCAAGGACATCGTGGTCAAGTCGCGCAGCCTGGACGGCTACGACGCACCATTTATCCCCGGCTGGGACTGCCACGGCCTGCCCATCGAACTGGTGGTGGAGCGTAAGCGCGGCAAGGGCATGGAGCCGCATGAATTCCGCGCGGCCTGTCGTGAATACGCCGCCACCCAGGTCGACGCCCAACGCGAGGATTTCCACCGTCTCGGCGTGCTTGGCGACTGGGACCATCCTTATCTGACTATGGATCCGCGCTACGAGGCTGAGCAGATCCGCGCCTTCGCCCGCATCATGGCGAATGGCCACGTCTATCGTGGCTTCAAACCGGTGCACTGGTGTCTGGATTGTCGCTCGGCGCTGGCCGAGGCCGAGGTGGAATATCAGGATCGCACCTCGCCGGCCATCGATGTGCGTTTCCGGGTGCTGGACGAAGACGCGGCGCTGGCCGCGTTTGGCCAGGACGCTCAAGCGCAGCGGGCCGGTGAGCTGTCGGTAGTGATCTGGACCACAACCCCGTGGACCCTGCCGGCGAACCAGGCCGTGAGCCTGCACCCGGATCTCGAGTACGCGCTGCTGGACCTGGATCTCGGTCGGGGCGCGGAGCGGGTGATCGTGGCCAGAGACATGGTGGCCGATGTCACGCGTCGCTGGGGCGTCGCACACTTTGAGGAGCTTGCGGTCTGCCGTGGCAAGGACCTGGCGCGGCTGCTGTTGCAGCATCCGTTCTACGACCGCCAGGTGCCGGTCGTGCTGGGCGAGCACGTGACTCTGGAAGCCGGCACCGGTGCGGTGCACACGGCGCCGGGTCATGGTCAGGACGACTTCATCACGGGTCAGCAATGGGACTTGCCGGTGGACAACCCGGTCGGCCGTAACGGTTGCTTTGTCGACGGTACGCCGCTGTTCGCCGGTGAGCATGTGTTCAAGGCCAATGACCATGTGGTGGAGGTGCTGGCGGAGCATGGCCGGCTGGTCTTGCATCAGCCGTTTGAACACAGCTATCCCCATTGCTGGCGCCACAAGACGCCGGTGATCTTCCGCGCCACGCCGCAGTGGTTTGTCGGCATGGACGTGGCCGGTCTGAGGGAGCAGGCGCTGCAGGCGATCAGCGGTGTCAGCTGGACGCCGTCCTGGGGCGAAAGCCGTATCCAGGGCATGGTCGAAGGGCGTCCGGACTGGTGTATCTCCCGCCAGCGCAGCTGGGGCGTGCCGATCGCCTTGTTCGTGCACCGGGACACCGATGAACCCCATCCCGACTCGGTGGCGCTGCTGGAGCAAGTCGCGCAACGGGTAGAGAAGGACGGCATCGACGCCTGGTGGGATCTGGATCCCGGCGAGTTGCTCGGTGACGCGGCCAACGACTACGTCAAGGTCAGCGACATCATGGACGTGTGGGTGGACTCGGGGCTGATGCACCACTGCACGTCCACGCTGCGCAAGGAATTGACGGTGCCCGCGGATCTCTATCTGGAGGGTTCAGACCAGCATCGCGGCTGGTTCCAGAGTTCATTGCTCACCTCGGTCGCGATGCATGGCAGTGCGCCCTACCGCGGCGTGTTGACCCACGGGTTCACCGTCGACGAGAAGGGCCGCAAGATGTCCAAGTCGCTGGGCAATGTAGTCGCGCCGCAGAAGGTGATCAACGTGCTCGGCGCCGACGTGCTGCGTCTGTGGGTGGCGGCGACCGACTACCGCGGCGAAATGAGCGTCTCCGACGAGATCCTCAAACGTATGTCGGATTCCTACCGACGTATGCGTAACACGGTGCGCTTCCTGCTCGGCAATCTGCATGGTTTTGATCCTTCGAAGGATATGGTCAAAGTGGGAGACATGGTTGCCCTGGATCGCTGGGCGGTGGAGCGGGCACGCAGTCTGCAGGCCGCGGTGATCGAGGCCTATGGCAGCTACGAGTTCCATCAGATCTACCAGCGCCTGCACAATTTTTGCGTGCTCGACATGGGCGGGTTGTTCCTCGATGTGTTGAAGGACCGCCTTTACACTACGCCCGCGAACAGCCACGCGCGGCGTTCGGCGCAATCGGCCATGTACCATATCGCCGAAGCGATGGTGCGATGGCTGGCACCGATCTTGAGTTTCACCGCCGAAGAAATCTGGACTGCGTTGCCGGGCGAGCGCGATGAGTCGGTGTTTTTCGGGGGCTGGTATCAGATCCCCGGTGCCAGCTCCCCGGCCGAAACGCTGGATTGGCAGCAGATCCTCAAGGTCCGCGAGGAGGTCTCGCGCGAGCTGGAGCGTCTGCGTAATGAAAACGTGATCGGCTCAGCGCTCGATGCCGAGGTCACGCTCTATTGCGAGTCCCACCTGCTCGAGCGTCTGCAGGTCCTCGGCGACGAGCTGCGCTTCGTATTTATCACCTCCGAGGCGCGGGCGGCACCGTTGGACCAGCGTCCGGCAGACGCGCGGGCGATCGAGGGTTTCGGCGCTGACGGGTTGTTTGTCAGCGTGGAGCGCAGCGCCAATGAGAAATGTGCACGCTGCTGGCATCGGCGGCCCGATGTGGGCACGAACGCAGAGCATCCGGAGCTGTGCGGGCGATGTGTGCTCAACGTCTCCGGCGATGGCGAGCGGAGGCACTACGCATGAACCAGACATCCGCCCATCGAGACCCGCGACGTTCCGGCATGGTCTGGTTGTTGCTGTCGATATTCGTCGTCGTCGGTGACCAGGTCAGCAAGTGGATGGTTTATACGTCGATTGAGCTCTACCAGCGGATCCCGGTGATCAGCCTGCTGGACATCACGCATCTGCGCAACACCGGGGCCGCGTTCAGCTTTCTCAGCGACGCCGGCGGCTGGCAACGCTGGTTCTTTATCGTCCTCGGTATCGTCGTCAGCGGCCTGGTGGTGATCTGGCTGGGCCGACTGCCGGCACGCGGCAAGAGCTGGCTGTGCTCGGCGCTGGCGCTGGTTGTCGGTGGTGCGGTCGGTAACGTGATCGACCGCGTCCGCTTGGGCTATGTCGTGGACTTCATCAGCGTGCATTACCAAGGCTGGTATTTCCCCGCCTTCAATGTGGCTGATGCGGCGATTACGGTGGGCGCTATCGTGCTGTTGATCGAGAGTGTGGTGGCGGGTGACGGCCGTATCGAGAGCGGGCGTGCGAGCACGATCATCAAGCGCCGCGAGCCGGTCGAGCGCGACGACAGCGGATCATGAGAGGTCACTGAAACCATGGAGATCGTGCTCGCCAATCCGCGCGGCTTCTGTGCCGGCGTCGATCGCGCCATCGAAATAGTCGAGCGCGCGTTGGAACTGTTTGGCGCGCCCATCTATGTGCGTCATGAAGTCGTGCACAACCGCTATGTGGTCGATCGCCTGCGCAATCTGGGCGCCGTATTTGTCGATGAGCTGGATCAGGTCCCGGACGGCACCACTGTCATTTTCAGCGCCCACGGCGTACCCAAGGCGGTACAGGATGAGGCAGCGGCGCGTGAGCTGAACGTGTTCGACGCCACCTGTCCGCTGGTCACCAAAGTCCATATGGAAGTATCACGCTACGCGCAGGACGGCAGGGAAGTGGTTTTGATCGGCCACGCGGGGCATCCCGAGGTTGAGGGCACCATGGGCCAGTACGATACCGGCCATGGCGGTGAGATCTATCTGGTAGAGACGCCCGATGATGTCGCACATCTCCCGGTGCGCAATCCGCAGCGACTGGCTTTCGTGACTCAGACCACGCTGTCGGTGGATGACACCGCTCGGGTCATCGACGCCCTTCGAGAGCGATTCCCTGCACTGCTCGGCCCGCGCAAGGAGGACATCTGCTACGCGACACAAAATCGCCAGGATGCGGTCAAGTCCATGGTCAAACGCTGTGACGTGATGCTGGTGGTGGGTTCGCCGGAGAGCTCGAATTCCAATCGCCTGCGCGAAATCGCGGAGAAGGCCGGTATCCACGGTTACCTGATCGATGGTCCCGAGGATCTGCGTCGTGAGTGGTTCGAAGGCAAGCGCGCGGTCGGTGTCACCGCCGGTGCGTCAGCGCCGGAGATCCTGGTCAAACAGGTTGTGGATCGCCTGCGTGAATGGGGCGGCACAGCGGCCGAAGAAGTGACAGGAAGGCCGGAAAAAGTCATGTTCTCGCTGCCGCGCGAGCTGCGTCGGGCCTGATCAGCGCCAGCAGATTTCGGGTGGCGCCGGTGAAGACGCGCGCCGGCCGAGGTGGTCGACCGAGAATTGCTGGCAGGGTTCGTCGTTGTTTTGCACCGAACCGACTGCCGGCATCGCAACGATCAGGAATCCGTCATCATCGGCCCGCTCGATCTCCAGCCGGTACCAGCCATGGCGGGTCCCGGGGAAGCCCAGGCCGTCGGGCGGGTCCGGTACCAGCTGCTCGGCATAGCGACCCTCGCGTACCAGATAACTCTCCTGGGCCGCCGCCGCCTGGAGCAAGCCGGCTGTGGCATCGATACGCCGGACGCGTAACACCTGGGACCACCAGCCCGCCTGGGCAAGCGTGGCCAACAGGCTGGCGATGACCACGACAATCATGATTTCCAACAGGCTGAAACCCGCGTCCGCAGCATGGGTGCGACTGCATCGGCCCGATCGCCTGTTCACGCGCGATCCTCCGGCAAGTGCCAGGCCACCGCGTGAGGCGGTGCGCGCAGCTCCAGCGGACAGTCCGGATCCGGTGGTCCGCACAGGGGCGGCACCGGGCAGCCCGAGTCGAGACACAATCTCAGGTCCGCCGGCGGCGGAGCCGGCAGACTGATCTGCAGACGTTCCCGGACTTCCGCACCGGTCGGGGTCCGCGCGCTGGCGTGGAGCAGGAAATGCCAATCCCACAGGCCTGGATCCAGGATCCGCGGTACCGCCCCGAGAAAGCCCACGGTGACGCGCCACTGGCTGCCATCCGTCAGCTCACCGGCCGCTATCTCCCTCTCAAGCGTGTCCCGCAGCTCGAGCCCTTCCAGTGCGTTGGCGAGTCCAATCGCTGCGCCTGCCCGCGCTTGCTCCAGCGACTCGATCACCTGGGTGCGGCTGAGTTCGCGTACGGCGATCCCCATCACCGTGCTCATGGTGAGCATGCCGGTGGCAAGCAGCAGTAGCCCGCTTGCGAGGATCAGTCCACCTTGGGCCCGGGCCGCGTTCACGGCCGCATCGCCAGATTGGCGAGAGGATAGGTGCGGCTCGCCAGCAGGCGTCGGCCCGGTCGTGGACCGGCCGACGCACGGTCTGCGTAGGCGGGCATACCCTGGCTCGTGCGCGCATCTGTGCGCTGGCTCTCGACCAACAACCAGATACGTACCGCTACAACAGGCGTATCCGTCATCAGCCTCGGATCATCGGCATGCACATAGACATCGGCGCTACCGGCGCCCGGGCTTCCGGGCGGGTCCAGATCCAGCCCGAACAGCAACTGGAAATCGACGACGCCCGGCGCGATCTCTTCGTCGCTGATCCGCGGGCCGGTGCCGAGCCACTTGCGACGCAGCGACGGGCGCTCCGCGTCGCCGGAGGAGCGCCGGCTCAGGTAGTAGACACTCACCACCAGGTCGCGGATCTCGGTCGGATCACCGGGGGCCCCGCCCACGTCGGGCACATCCGCCGCCGCCAGCAGCTGCGATCCTGACAGCGCCGTGGCCAGCTGCAGCCGGCCGGGATCCCGGCCGCGCGACTGGCTGTCTGCGCGTCGTACGATCAGCACGTCGGAGCCGCCGACGGCGGCGCCGCCATACGGTCCACACGCGAGATCGAAAATGCCGTTGCGTCCCGCAACCGGTCGACTCAGATCCAGACTGAAGTTCGCCCCGCAGTCGCCGCTTACGGTCATGGTCACCGGGTCGTCCGGTCCGAACGTCCCGGTAATGACGTCCCCCTGGCGACGACTGCCGACAAAACCGGCCTGGAGCAGATCGGTCTCCAGATAGGCGAACGCAAGACGCACCGTGTCCTGCATGTCAGCCGTGATCTCCACCTCGCTGACGATCGCGCCCGCCTGACCGTGGAGACTGACAAAGCCGGTGAGCAGCAGGCCGCCCAACACCAGTGCCAGCATCAGTTCCACCAGCGTAAAGCCGGTATTTTTAGTCACGGCGCCACCTCCAGCCGGTAGGTCTGGTCCCGTTCGCCGTCATTCCAGGCGATTGCGATGACGGTGGGATCGGGGCCACCCGGTTCAACACGGATCCGGCTGTCGGGCTCTACACGATGCAGACGTCCGATGATCTCGCTCAGATCGTCGGCGGCCAGTTCGCTTGCGGTACACCGCAAACCCGGCGTCATGGTCGATGCACAGCCGTGGTCGGCGGCGGCACCGGCGTAGGCGTCATGACCCGGACGGTTGCTGCCCATCCGGCCGGCCAGGTCCGCCGCCAACAGCGCGATCTCGGCCCGCAACAGGGCGCGCTGTTCCAGCCTGAACCCTTCCACCGTCAGCGCGGTGGCACCGAGCAGGCCGATGGCGAAGACCAGCAGCGCCACCAGCACTTCCAGCAGGGTGAAACCGCGCTGGGAGATCGAGCGTGTCCAGGTGCTGCTCATCAGCTCACCAGCGGGCAGATCAGCGGTTCGCCACGCCCGCTGCGATCGCTGATCCGCGGCCGTCCCGTATGACTGACGATGATCGCCCGGGCTGAGCGTGCGCCGCGGCGATCGCAGTAGATCAAGGTGCCGTTGGTTGAGCGGCGATTGAAGGGCCGGTAGATGAAGGCTTCGCGGTTGGCATTCAGGCGACCGTCGCGGGCCGGATCCCCGGCGCCATCACGGGCGAGCAGCACATGGTCGTCGGCATCGAGTACCGATGGGTCCCGACCGACCCGGTTGACGAACACGCGCCAGCCACCGGTCCAGTTGTCGCTGCGCCCGGTGCAAAGTCCGTCTTCGTCAACCGGGCAGACTACCGCCTCCCGGCCGGCGCGCAGGGACTCGACCCGGGCCAGGTGCAGCGAGCGGACCAGTGCGTTGAGCACTTCGGTGCGCCGCGCGTTGAGCAAGGTCTCCTGAAAAGACGGCGACGCCAGGGTCGCCAGCAGGGCAACGATGGCCAGGGCGGCAAGCAATTCCAGCAGCGTAAAACCGTCGGCGCGATCGGCGCTCATGATCCCGATTCCTTCCTTGGAACAGGGTGTCAGGCTAGTCGGGCGGCAAGGCGCGGGGCAGCGTGCCTATTTTGCCAATGCGACCGGAAATCCCGGAGGCCATCGTCGATGGTCCGTTTGAGGGGATGGTGACCGCGTCACCGCAAGCGTCTATAATGGGAATGATTCTCAACTGGTTGACATAACAACGATGCACGCAAATATCAGCGACATGCTTCGCGAGCATGGGGCGAAACCGACCGCACAGCGGCTGGCGCTCGCCAGGGTGATCTTCGAACGGCCACAACATCTGTCGGCGGACGATCTGTTCCGGGCCGCACTGGCGGCCGGGATCCGTGTGTCCAAGGCGACGGTCTACAACACCCTGAACCTGTTCGCCGAATGCGGGCTGGTGCGTGAGGTCAATGTCGACGGCAGCCGACTTTATTACGACTCGACAACCAATCCCCATCACCACTTCTATAACGTCGATACCGGCGAATTGATCGATATCCCGGAACACGCGGTGCGTCTGGCTGAAATGCCCGAACTGCCGCCCGGGACCGAATCCGCCGGCGTGGAGATGGTGGTTAAGGTACGCCAGCGTCGGTCCTGAGCCGCGTTGCCGCGGCCCGCGGCGGTGCCGTATACTGCGCGCCCCTGCACCCGGCGCCGGGGTAGCTCAGTTGGCAGAGCAACGCATTCGTAATGCGTGGGTCGGAGGTTCGAATCCTCTCCCCGGCACCATTTATCTCCACAGTTTCCAAACAAACGCCCGGTGACTTGATCGTCTGCGAGGATCGCAGCGATTGGCCCGGGATTCCGGCAGGGATTCGACTTTCCCGACATTTCCCGTCTTTTTCTCGGGTCTGGCCAGTCTCTTGAGCTCCTTGCCGCAGCCATGGCCGTTGTCCCCGCGAGCTATGAGTGGATTGTCGTTGCTTACAGTGTTCTCGCGGTGAGCGGATTCCGCGTTGCGGGCGTGACAGTCGACACCCCTGAACCCAGCTCGATAGCGCTGCTCGGCCTGGGCCTGAGACGGTGCATAGTTGCCTGAGCGCAAGGCGAGAAGCAGCAATGAGAGCTCAGGGCCCCGCGACAGCGGGGCTTTTTTTGGCATCTATCCAGGCCCTGAACGGAACGGCACTAAGAATTCCCGGTATTGCCAAGACCCCGCTGCCGCCTTTGCACAAAATTCGCCGCGTCTCTGGTTACCCACGGGTATTTGAGTGATGCGCGCAAGATTAATTTTTTTAGCGGCCCTGCTGGTGCTGGCTGGCTGCGGCGGCGGGAACTCCGGCAACAACAACGTGGGCTCGGTTGACCCGATCGAGCCACCGCCGGTCGAGCTCCCACCACCACCGCCGCCGGTCGAACCCCCGCCACCGCCGGTCGAACCGCCGCCACCGCCCCCGCCGGTGGAGCCGCCGCCACCGCCCGAACCGACCGGCACCGCGCTGCTGAGCTGGCATCCGCCGACCGAGCGCGAGGATGGCTCACCGTTGATCAATCTGGCCGGCTACAGGGTGTTCTACGGGCAGGATTCCGAGGACCTGGACATCGTTGTCGAGTTGGACAATCCCGGGCTCACTTCATATCTGATCGAGTACCTCGACCTGGGCACCTGGTATTTCAGCATGACCGCGCTGGACGACGAAGGCCGCGAAAGCGCGCCATCGGACATAGCCAGCAAGACCATCAGCTGATCCGGCGGCCGTGTCGGCTAGCTTTACACAATTGATTTTTGGCTTCTGCGACAGCAGGCGAAACGTTTCTCAAACACGAGGCTTTGTGTGAGCTGCATCACATTTCAAACGACCGAATGACGAGTATTGCCGCTTTTGCCGGATCCCGCGTGTGAACGGAACGGATCTTGCTTCATTCTCCAGGACAACGGCCCGTGACGTCTTTTGGAGATTATCGATGAACAGATTTATTCGGCCTCTTGCAGCGATAGCGTTTCTGCTCATGGTCCCGATGGGGGCGCATGCCATGGCGGTGGTGGATGTGCCGGAACCCGGTTCTCTGGCGTTGCTCAGCCTGGGTCTGGTGGGCATCGGGCTGAGACGGCGCCGAAATCGCTAAACGCACAAGCAGGCTGTAAAAAGAAAGACCCCGCATGAGGCGGGGTCTTTCTTTTGCCGAAACAAGTCCCCGGGGTGACAGGGACGCGCGCACGATCAGGACCGTCCGGCCTGTCGTCGTAGCTGCTTGCCCCTCAGCGCCTCGACAGACCCTGAATTCGCGCCCTATTTCTGCTGCCAGTCCCCACCCTTGCGGTAGTACCAGCCCGGCGATGCCTTGGCGATCCAGCGTTGGGCGAACGTATCGCGGATCTGGCCCTCCCATTCGGGATGACCGTTGGCAACGGCAATCGCCTTGTACAGCGCGTTGCGGTCTTTGTTCTCGGCGTTTACCAGTTGGCGGATGGTGTTGCGCTGGGCCAGCGGCACCAGGTTGCGATCGCGGATGTCGATCATCGCGTCCCCGGTCAGGCCGATCGCGCCGGAGCTATAGAATGGTTCCATCTTCTTGAAGCGGCCGTTCATGGATGCGGTCAGCGCGCGGATCTCCGGGGTATCGATATCGAAGTCCACCTGGGCCTGGGCGCTCGGGATCAGGAATTCGAGCACGTTATTGGCGGCCAGCCGGACCGGAGTCATCAGATCAACGCCCTCGAACAGCGCGCCCTGAGTGTCGCCCGTCGCCGCCTCCGCGGCGGGGCCCCAGACGTCATCGATAATGCGGTCGGCGGCTTTCTCCGCTGCCGCCGCGGGAAAATACACGTTGATGGTGACGCAGGCGGCGATCAATGCCGTCGCGGCGATAAGCAGTTTCGCGTGAAGTCGGAACATGTGTTGTTCTCCTCGGTCGTGACCCGGGACCGGACGCCTCAACCTATTCTATAACAGGGCCCTCGGATTCCATGATGCTTTTTAGTTGCTCGACGATGGTGGACCAGCTGGCCTTGCGTGAAAAGCCGACCACGTTGATCTGCGGCAGCCCGCTGCCGCGGAGAATATAGTAGCCGGTGCCCGCGGGCTCGATGCCCGACATCTCGCAGGTGTCGTAGCGTAACCTGCAGCCGAGTCCGATACGACTGTAAGAGAAATCCTCGAAGAACCTGAGGAAGCCCTTGGATAGCGCCGCCGCGCCGCCGCCACCGCCGAGGTTGGCGATATTGTCCACCGCGCGCTGGCTGATGCGGTGTCGTGACTTGTCGCCGGGTGGGGTAAATATCCGGGCGTCGAAGGCCACCGGCGACCAGTCGATCATCTTCAGGCCTGTCACATAGCCGTCCAGCTTTCCGGTGATCAGCCCGAAGGACAGCGCCTCGGTCACGCGTTTCAGATCGAGACCGTCGATGTCGATGTCGGCTTCCAGACGCGACCCCGGGTTGAAGGGCTCACGCAGGCGAAAGTTGCTCACCCTGATCTCGCCATCGAACATCTGCGCGGCCAGCGTGCCGCCGAAGGTCAGCGCACCGTCGCGATAACTCATGCTCGGGATCACGCCGGACAGGTTTCCCGACAGTGGCGGCCAGTCCAGGGCCCGGGTCAGAGCGAGCATGCTCACCGGCTGCAGACGAGCGTCGATGGCAACCCGCGCATTGCCCGGTGTGAAGTCGCCGATCTCGAGCGTTTCCACAGCCAGGCCACCGCCGAGGAACGGGATCAGGGTCGGCTGGCGCAGCCGCCATTGACCCGGTTCCACCGCGAACTCGAAACGCGCTGCGTCAAGCGCGATGCCGTAGACAAAGCCGCCCCGCCAGCCGATGGTGACCGGCGCTTCGGCGGTCTGCTGTCGTCCGCGCGCCCAGGCAAAGTTCGATGTCAGCCCGTAGAGACCGAGACGGCCGTCCCGGTCATCCATAAAGACGTTCTCGATGACAAGGTCAATGGCGTCCGGTGCATCGTCTTTCAGACTCAGATTCATGCGCAGGCTGCCGCTGGTCTCCATATTGCCCAGATCGGTGTTGGCTAAAAACGGTCGCATCAGCACCTCGTATCCGCCCGGCAGGATGAGGGGATCCAGCGACAGGTGCCCCGCTGCGACCGTCCACGAAGGGGGTGTTTCGGTCTCCGCCTCACCACCGCCGTTGCCATCCTGTGGATCGCTGGAGGCCTCGACTGCGAGCTTGGGATTATCGCTGTCCTCAGCGTCGCTGGCGCCGGGCGGATGCAATTCAAGCGCACCGTTACCACTCATCACGCCGGGCTGCTCGATACTCAGGTTCTCGATAATCAGGGCGGCCTCTGACCAGCGGCCGCGTGCGGCGAGCTCCGCCGGATGATCGTCGAGACGGACATACACGGGTTCCTGGTAAACCTCGCCCCGGGGCGCATCGAGCGCGAGGTCGAAGTCGATGCCGCTGGTTGTGCTTTGCGTTGTGCCCTCGAAGCTGAGCGCGACCCCGTCGGCCGCGCTGGTGCCCAGCGCGTTGCTACCGCCCAGGCCCTCGGCCTGACCTCGATACACCGCGGTAAACCCATCGCTCGTGCTTTCCGCCTCGAGCACGACATCGAGACTGCCATAGAGCTCCGGCGGATCGGCTTCCCCCGAGGCAAACAGCGGCGCGAGCACGGCGGCGCTCAGCGCGGTGGTGTCTATACGGATCGACAGATTCGTCCCGCGCTGGGCGCCGCGCAAGCGCAGCTCACCACCGGCTTCCGGCCGGGCAGTCATGTCCCAGCTCAGGGCGCCGCTTGCGTGTTCATAGCTAAAAGTGCCCGAGAAGCTCGGCAGTGACGCGACCCGATCGCCAGGCGTGAGATCGACTTGCGCGCAGCGGATCGTGTGCGGGCCGATAAACAATTCCGCGCAGCGGCCTCGAATCCCCTTCACCAGACCCACCGGCTCGGGCAGCGATGCCTCCGCAATCAGGATCTCGGCGCGTATCGGGCGGTCCGGGGTCAGGAGCACAGAGACCCGGATGTCCCGGGCCTGCCAGCCGTCGCCGTCGATCTGATCGACGCCAAATTCGAAGCCGGTGTCCGCCGGCGCAGGCATCGGTGTCAGCAACGCCAGCGCGAGCAGGAACATGCCGCAGCGGGTCGGCGTGATGGCTGTTGGCGATGATGGAGTCATGATGGTGGCGACGCGTCCTGATCGCTGCCTCGGTGCCTTGCCGCTATGATACGGGTTCCCAAATCGGCGGGGCGGTATTGGACGCATCAGCGATGAACAAAACTGTGTTAGTCATGGTATGCCGATGAACGGCGAGGATGCAGTGTCATCCGGCTGGATCGTGCTCAAGTTCGGCGGTACCAGCGTCGCCACGGCGGAGCGTTGGCGCGCCATCGCCGCGGAAGTCAGCCGCCGGCTGGAGCACGAACAGCGGGTGGTGATTGTGCACTCGGCGCTTGCCGGCGTGTCGAATCGGCTGGTGGCGCTGCTTGACGCCGCGCTCGCCGGGAAACACCTCTACGGCGTAGACGAGATCGAGCATATCCATCTGAGATTGGTCGCTGATCTGGGGCTCGACAGAAGCGCGCTGATCGCCGATGAGATCGAGCAATTGCGCCAGGTGCTGGACGGTATCCATCTGTTGAACGAGGTCAGTCCCCGCGCCCATGCGCGGGTACTGGCCAGCGGCGAGATGATGGCCACCCGTCTGGGTGCCGCGTATCTGCGCGCCTGTGATCTGCCCTGTCACTGGCTGGACGCGCGCAGCGTGCTGGAGAGCCGGCGCGAGGACGGCAGTGGCCGCGGCCGATATCTCAATGCCAGTTGTGACTTCGATGCGGACCCGGTGTTCCAGCAGACCCTCGCAGGCTGCGGTCCGCTGGTGCTCACCCAGGGTTTTATCGCCCGTGATCATCGTGGCGACACGGTGCTGCTTGGACGCGGCGGCTCCGACGTGTCCGCCGCCTATATCGCGGCCAAACTCCAGGCCGCGGCGGTTGAGATCTGGACCGATGTACCCGGCATGTTCAGTGCCGATCCACGCATCGTGACCGCCGCCCGGCTGCTGCGCTCGCTGGATTATGCCGAGGCTCAGGAGATCGCAAGCACCGGTGGCGCGGTACTGCATCCGCGTAGCGTACCGCCGCTACGCCGTCACGGCATCCCGATGGAGATCCGTTGTACCAGCCATCCGGAGATGCCGGCCACGCGGATCAGCGCGACGCCGGCGGACGGCGCGCCGCGGGTCAAGGCCATCAGCATCAATACCGGTCTGACCCTGGTTTCGATGGAGACCTCGGGCATGTGGCAGCAGGTCGGCTTTCTGGCTGACGCGTTCCGGGTCTTCGGTGAGCACCGCGTCTCGGTCGATCTGGTGTCCACTTCCGAGACCAGCGTCACCGTGTCGATCGACCAGGACGTCAGCAGCCTCGACGAGGAGGCGATGGATGCGCTGGTCCGAGAACTCGGCAGCTTGTGCCGGGTACGGGTGATCGACGGCTGTGCTGCGGTAAGCCTGGTCGGCCGTCAGATACGCGCCATCCTGCATCGGCTGGGTCCCGCCCTCGAACTGTTCGAGGAGCACCGCATCCATCTGGTCAGTCAGGCGGCCAGCGATCTCAATCTGACCTTCGTAGTGGATGAGGAACAGGCCCATCGCCTGGTCAAGCGTCTGCATCATCTGTTGATCCGCGTGGGTGAGCAGGACACGGTGCTGGGCCCGACATGGGAACAGCTGTTTGGGGCGGCTGTGGAGCTCGGCCATCCGGTGGAGCCGTGGTGGCTGGCGCGCCGCGATGAGCTGCTCGCGCTGGCGCCCGCGGATGCGGCCGCGTTTGTTTATGACCTGGAGATGGTGGATCAGTCGATCCGCAATCTGCAGTCGCTAACAGCCATAGAGCGGGTCTGCTACGCGATAAAGGCCAACTGGCATCCGGCAGTGCTGCAACGAGTGCACGACGCGGGTCTGACCTTCGAATGTGTATCCGTCGGCGAGTTGGAACATGTGCGCCAGCTGTTCCCCGGGCTGGATCCCGCACGGATCCTGTTTACGCCAAATTTTGCCCCCCGCACCGAATACGAGCAGGCGTTGGCGTCCGGCGTCCGGCTGACGCTGGATAACCTCTATCCGCTGGTCCACTGGCCGGAGCTGTATGCCGGCGCCGAGCTGTTCGCGCGCATCGATCCGGGCGCGGGTAAGGGTCATCATCGCCATGTCCAGACCGCGGGTGAGCATTCGAAGTTCGGCATCCCGATCAGCCAGGTGGATCAACTGGCAACGCTGGCCCGCGAATGCGGCGCGCGCATTATCGGACTGCACGTCCACGCCGGCAGCGGCATTTTGGACAGCGACCACTGGAGCGAGATGGCCGGTCTGCTGGCCCGGGTCGCCGAATCCCTGCCCGAGGTCACGGTGTTCAATCTCGGCGGCGGGTTGGGCGTGCCGGAATCCGGCGCCGATGCGCCGCTTGATATGGCCGCGCTGGATGCGTCATTGACCGACGTAAGAGACGCATTCCCGGACTATGCGTTATGGCTGGAACCCGGACGCTACGTGGTGGCGGCAGCGGGTGTGCTGGTGGCACGGGTCACACAGACCAAGGGCAAGGGCGAAGTCGGCTATGTGGGCATCAACACGGGCATGAACTCGTTGATCCGACCGGCGCTTTATGGCGCTTTCCACGAGATCGTCAATCTGAGCCGGATCGGTCAGCCCGCCACGCGTCTGACCGACGTGGTCGGACCGATCTGCGAGACCGGCGACTATCTGGGCGTGGAGCGTCTGTTGCCACCGGCGGAGGAGGGTGATGTGATCCTCATCGCCAATGCGGGCGCCTACGGCCGCGTAATGAGTTCCCGTTACAACCTGCGCGAACCCGCTGGCGAGATGGTGATGCCGTCCCGGGATCCCGGCTAGCCGCTGGTCACCGCGCCTTTCGAGGCGCAGCTGACCAGCCGTGCGTATTTGCCCAATACGGTACCGCCGGGTTCGCTCGGCGGCGGCTGCCAGGCCGCCCGGCGTATGGCCAGCGTGTCTTCATCGACCCGCAGCGTTATCTCACGCTTGGCCGCGTCGATCTCGATCTGGTCGCCTTCCTCGACTAGCCCGATAGGTCCGCCCACGGCGGCTTCCGGCGCCACGTGACCGACCACGAAGCCGTGACTGCCGCCGGAGAAGCGGGCGTCGGTAATCAACGCCACCGAGTCGCCCAGCCCCTTGCCCATGATGGCCGCGGTGGGGCTCAACATCTCCGGCATGCCGGGCGCGCCCTTGGGCCCGATATAACGGATCACGATCACATCACCGGCGACGATGTCACCGTCGAGGATGGACTGCAGCGCCTGTTGCTCGGAGCTGAACACGCGCGCGCGGCCGCGGAATCGCTCGCCCTCCTTGCCGCTGATCTTGGCCACCGCCCCGGACGGTGCGAGATTGCCATAGAGCACCACCAGATGACTGTCCTTCTTGAGCGGATCATCCAGTGGACGGACCACGTCCTGGCCGTCGGGATAGGGCGCCACGTCCGCCAGATCCTCGGCCAGCGTGTGACCGCTGACGGTCAGACACTCACCGTGCAGTAACCCTGCATCCAGCAGCATCTTCATCAACGGCCGGATGCCCCCGATCTGTATCAGCTCCGACATCAGATAGCGTCCGCTGGGTTTCAGATCCGCCAATACCGGCACCCGGGCGCCGATGCGGGCAAAGTCTTCCAGTTCCAGCGCTACGCCGGCGGCATCTGCCATCGCCAGCAGATGCAGCACCGCATTGGTGGAGCCACCGAGGGTGATGACCACGGTGATCGCGTTCTCGAATGCCTCTCGGGTAAGGATGTCCGAAGGCCGGATACCTTTCTCGATCAGCGCGCAGACGGCTGCGCCGGCCCGGCGGCAGTCGTCCAGCTTGGCGTCGCTGACCGCTTCCTGAGCCGAGCTGTTGGGCAGGCTCAGACCCAGCGCCTCGATCGCGGAGGCCATGGTATTGGCCGTATACATGCCGCCGCAGGAGCCGGGTCCCGGGATGGCCGTGCGCTCCACCTCCAGCAGCTCCGCGTCGCTGACGGTCCCGGCGGCATGACCGCCGACGGCTTCGAAGACCGAGACGATATCGCGACGGCCGGCACCGGGTTTTATCGTGCCGCCGTAGACAAACACCGATGGCCGGTCGAGACGGCACATGGCCAGCACGCAACCCGGCATGTTCTTGTCGCAGCCGCCGATCGCGACAAAACCGTCAAAGCCCTGGCCCGCCACCACGGTCTCGATGGAGTCGGCGATGATCTCGCGCGAGACGAGGGAGTAGCGCATCGCGGGCGTGCCCATGGAGATGCCGTCGGACACCGTGATGGTGTTAAAGGTTACGCTCTTGCCGCCAGCCTCGTCGGCACCGGCCGCCGCGGCTTCCGCAAGGTGATTAATATGCACATTACATGGCGTCACCTGGCTCCAGGTGGACGCGATGCCGATCTGCGGCTTGTCGAAATCCGCGTCTTCGAAGCCCACCGCGCGGAGCATCGCGCGACTTGGCGCCCGCGTGACGCCGTCCACAATGCGCTTGGAGTATGTTCGGTTGTCGGATTTTTTCATTGGTTCTGGCGCCCTGTATATATCAATGTGCACATGAGGCTTTTTTCGGACCTATATCAAATTATTGAAAATTTTTGTTGACATCCCGCAACGCATCATGGATAAACTTCCACCAAGCCCATCGATAACCGAATTACGACTGATGTACAACGCTCCGGCCAACAGACGATCTCAGCAACGCCGCGCCCCGCGCGCCGTCGCGCTGTCTGTTGCCGCTCCGGTCGTCGATCGAACCCGGCTCGCCGCGCTCCTTATTAGCCTCATTATGCTCATTCTCGTAGTAGGGAATAGCGGGGTTATTGTGTAAACAGCAGACGAGCGACCTAGAAACACAAAACCCCGCACCCTGAAAGGGCTGCGGGGTTTTTTTTGACCTGAAGACCACCGGAACGCAAGTAAAAACGAGGAATGACGATGAAAATCCACGCGGAAGGCGACGTTGAGATGGGCAGTGCCCGCGGCACCCGGGTAGCCGTTATCGGTTACGGCAGCCAGGGTCGGGCTCACGCCCTGAATCTCCGGGACAGCGGTTTCGACGTGACCATTGGTTTGCGTCCGGGCGGCGCCAGCTGGAGCAGGGCAGAGGCGGACCGGTTCAATGTGGCCGCGCCCGAGCACGCCGCCCGGGGTGCGGATATCGTCGCGCTGCTGACGCCCGATATGGCGCAACCCGGCGCCTATGAGGCGGTAGCGCCCTCGCTCAAGCCCGGTTGCGCAGTGTTGTTCGCCCACGGCTTCAATATCCACTACGGTCGCATCACCCCGGCCGAGAACATCGACGTGATCCTGGTGGCGCCGAAAGGCCCCGGCGATCTGGTGCGGCGCCAGTACGAGGAAGGACGCGGCGTGCCGTGTCTGGTGGCGGTGGCCCAGGACGCCACCGGCAAAGCCAAACAGCAGGCGCTGATCTATGCCGACGGCATCGGCGGTACCCGCGGCGGTGTGCTCGAAACCACCTTCGCCGAAGAGACCGAGACGGATCTGTTCGGTGAGCAGGCGGTGCTGTGCGGTGGCGTGACCGAGCTCGTCCTGCAGGGTTTCGAGACCCTGACCGAGGCCGGATATCAGCCCGAAGTGGCGTATTTCGAGTGCATGCATGAACTCAAGCTCATCGTCGACCTGCTGCACGAGGGTGGCCTGGCCAAGATGCACGAGTTCGTCAGCGAGACCGCCAAATACGGTGATCTGACCCGCGGCCCGCGGGTGGTCGACGAACATACCCGCGAACAGATGCGGACCGTGCTCAAGGAGATCCAGGACGGTACATTCGCACGCCAGTGGGCCGAAGAATACGAAGCCGGATTGCCCAACTACACCGCGCTGATGGAGAAGGACCTCGAGCATCCGGTCGAGAAAGTGGGTCAGGAGCTGCGGGCCCGGATGTCCTGGCTGAAGGCGAAGAAGAAGGCCGCCGCCTAATGCTGACCGGGGCGCAATTGCTGATCAGGGCGCTGGAGCAGGAGGGCGTGGAGACCGTTTTCGGTTACCCCGGTGGCGCCATCATGCCGGTCTATGATGCGCTGGTCGATTCAAGCCTGAAGCATATACTCGTGCGCCACGAGCAAGGCGCGGTGCTGGCGGCCGACGGTTATGCGCGCACCAGCGGTCGCGTCGGTGTGTGCATGGCTACGTCGGGGCCCGGCGCCACCAACCTGATCACCGGCATCGCTAACGCATACCTGGACTCGGTGCCGTTGGTGGCCATCACCGGCCAGGTGCCGACTGCCCTGATGGGCACGGATGCCTTCCAGGAAGTGGACATCTTCGGCATGACCATGCCGATCGTGAAACACAGCTTCCTGGTGCGGCGCGTAGAAGACATCCCGCGTGTGGTGGGCGAGGCCTTCCACATCGCTGCCGAAGGCCGCCCGGGTCCGGTGCTGATCGACCTGCCCAAGGACATCACCAATACGTCGACCAGCCAGCCGTCGCTGTTCGAAATGAAGTCGAACGAGCTCGGCGGCCCCGATCCGGACGAAGTTGAGACCGCCTGCCGTCTGATCCGGGATGCCCGCCAGCCGGTGCTGTATGTGGGCGGTGGCGTCGGCATCGGTCGCGCGGTGGAGGCATTCCGCAAATACACGAAAGACAGCGGCATCCCGGTGGTAGCGACGCTCAAAGGCCTGGGCGCGGTCCCGACCCGGGACCCCGCCTTCATCGGCATGCTGGGGATGCATGGCAACCAGGCCGCCAACGAAGCGGTGCAGGCGGCAGACCTGTTGATCTGCGTTGGTGCCCGCTTCGACGATCGTGCGACCGGCAAATTGGACGGCTTCGCGCCGCGCGCCAAAGTGGTCCATCTCGACGCCGATCCCGCCGAGATATCAAAGCTGCGCCATGCGGACGCGGCGCTCCTCGGCGATCTCAGGCAATCGCTGGCGGCACTGCCGACCGGTCTGTCTCTTGACGCCTGGCAGACCTGGTGCAGTGAACGCAAGCAGCACCGGCAATGGCGTTACGACGCGCCGGGTGAGGGTATCTATGTCCCGGCCATGCTGCGTCAGATTTCAGAGACCGACCCCGAGCTGGTGATCAGCTGTGACGTCGGACAGCACCAGATGTGGGTGGCGCAACACTGCCACTTCGAGCGTCCCGAACAGCATCTGACCAGTGCCGGTCTCGGCGCCATGGGCTACGGCATACCGGCAGCGATTGGCGCTCAATTCGCGGATCCCGAGGCCCGCGTGCTGACGGTCAGCGGCGATGGCTCGATCATGATGAACATCCAGGAGCTGGCCACCATCAACCGCTACCAGCTGCCGATCAAGATCATGCTGGTGGACAACGAATCGCTCGGTCTGGTGCGCCAGTGGCAGCAGTTGTTCCATGGCGAGCGTTACAGCGAAGTGGATCTGTCTGATAACCCGGACTTTGTCGCGGTGGCGAAGTCCTTCGGAATCCCGGGTTTCCGGGTGGAGCGGCGGACGGAGGTGGCGGGCGCCATCGACCGTCTGCTCAACAGCGAGGGACCGATGCTGGCCCATGTCTGCATCGACCCCATGAGTAATGTCTGGCCGCTGGTGCCGCCAGGTCAGACCAACGACGTCATGCTTGAGGAGCAGAGCGCATGAACCACACCATGAAACTGACGATCCGCCGTGTCGAGGGCGCGATGATCCGCGCCCTGGGCCTGATCGAGCGTCGCGGCTTCGCGGTGACCTCGATCAACGCCACCGAGAACGAGCCGG
>CAJHYD010000090.1_pt1 | contig 34042 bp, 29 predicted proteins | sample 9198701 | NCBI WGS metagenome assembly CAJHYD01 (sample SAMEA7708365, study PRJEB35096) | sediment metagenome | biome: marine neritic benthic zone biome [ENVO:01000025]; feature: sediment [ENVO:00002007]; material: shallow marine sediment [ENVO:03000034] sea grass bed [ENVO_01000059] ...
GATCACCGGGAACGCGCGCCAGTTAGACAGGCGCGTGATCAGGTCCTCGGCGAGACCCTCTGCAAAGAATGCCTGTTCCGGGTCCGCGGACAGATTGTCGAATGGCAGTACTGCAATGGCGGGCCGCTCGTCGAGCACCGCGATCGGTTCAACTGTCTGTGCAAGCTCCGGCTGGGCTGAGGGCGGCGCGCTGCTACGGCTGAAATAGTCCGTCGCGAACAACAACACCGCCACCGCCACGAAACCGATGATCAGATAATTGAGTCGCCTGGAGGCGACATGACCCGCAGACGAAGATCGATCGATCTCGCTCTCGCGCTTCAGCCCCTCGGGCGTCAGCTCATAGACCCAGGCGAACACCGCGACGAACGGGAATCCGATGATCCCGATCCACACCACTACCGAAGGCAGCCAGTCTGGCAGGTTGAGCAACGGGGTGACGGTGCTGGTGACCTCGACGACCACCCAGCCGAGCGCCAGGTAAGCACTGCTCACCCTTACCACGTTGCGGCGTTTCAACTCGGCGAATAGCGACATGTGTCTTCCGGTGCCGGCTCTGGAGAATCCATCATCGCCGATCGACCCGAGATTGAGAAGCCAATAGGTGTCAGGTTTATTTGTTCAAGCATTTCAACCTGACCCTTTCTTGCGGCGTGGCGTTTGTGCCAGGGGCGGCGTACCGATCTCACCTGATTTGCATCAGACGGACACTTCACCGCCGACCTCCAAGGTGCACTATCCCCGAGTTTCGAGGTATAACTTCTACATCGACGGGCCAATAATCGCAGGACCACGGTGCACTACGCTTTTCGCCTGATTACCACATTGACCGGGGCGCTGGTTCTTTCCGGCCAGGTCGGCTGTGCGCTGACGCCTGAGGCCGCCAGCGTTGAAGCTCAGTCAGTGACGGCGGTATCCGGCGCAGCCCTGGTGACCAACCCCGCCAACATCTACGCCGACCCGGCCAGTTTGTCAGCCTATCCAGCGAACTTTGTGGCGTTGCATGAGGCCGACCCCGCCGCCACGGCCGGCAACTTTGTGCCGGGGTACTCGAATACGTTCATCTCTGAAACGAAGGGCGGATACCCCGCCGGGTTGTTTGTCTCGGCCGACTACTACGATTGGGGCGGCTATCCGATCTACTACCCTTACCCGTATACCATCGTTTCGCGCCCCTTCGACTATCAGTGGACCGGCGCCTACGGCAACTGGCCCCGCAGCGACGGTTCCTACGCCGGTTACGGTCGCGGCGCCATCGCGATTGACATGACCTCCCACGGTGGTCGCAGCATTGTCACGAGCAAGGGGATCGATAGCACTGTTGGTGGTCGATCGAAAGGCCCCGCAGCGATTGCTGCCGGCGGCGGCAGCGCCGCCTACCGACCTGCGGACACCGGCCGGCAGAATCAATCCGGCGAGGTCTTCTCGAGCAAGGGCCGCGGGCGGACACCAAGTCCATACGCAGCCGCCCAAAACCGCAGCAGCCAGAGCAGCGGGACGTCCCACAGCCGCGGCTACACCGGGAATCGCAGTCAAAGCCCGGGCCGAGGCTATCGCACCCGCGCTCGCCAGAGCAGCATGAGCGGCTCGTACCGATATGGCCTCGCGCGGGTGGGCTCACGCTGGACGAGCCAGCGGCGCTAGCAGGTTCGTCCCGTCAGAGATCCTCGTACGGCATCTCGAAGGTATCCCCGTCCTCGATCCGGCCGCTGTCCAGGCCGCGTTTGAACCAGCGCATGCGTTGTTGCGAGGTGCCGTGGGTGAAGGCATGGGGCACCACGCGGCCCTGGGTGCGGGACTGGATGGCGTCGTCGCCGATCTGGTTGGCGGCGCGCACCGCTTCTTCGATGTCGCCCCGATCGAGATAGCGCCGGTTGTGGTTGGCCCACAGGCCCGCCAGATAGTCAGCCTGCAGCTCGAGCCGCACGGAATATTGATTGAACTCGGGACGTCCACGCATCGCGGCCACTTTTTCGGAGATGCCGAGCAGGTTCTGCACGTGGTGGCCGATCTCGTGGGCGATCACATAGGCCTGGGCGAAATCGCCCGGGGCATCGAACTGGCGGGCCAGGTCGTCATAAAAGCCCAGATCGATATAGACCTTGCGATCGGCGGGGCAGTAGAACGGGCCCATGCGGGCGTCACCCATGCCGCAGGCGGTCGGGTAGCGACCGCTATAGATAACGAGTTCGGGCTGCTGGTACTGGCGGCCGATGCGGCTGAATTCTTGTGTCCAGATGTCCTCGGTGTCGGCCAGCACCACCTTGACGAACGCCATCTGCTCCTGTTCTTCCTCCGTCGGCTGATACTCGACTTCGCGGACCTGGCCGCCGCCCGTGAGCATCGCCGGGTCGAGCAGCCCCATCTGCCAGCCGATAACGCCGACGCCGAGCAGCACCAGAATGCCCTTGATGCCGAAGGTCCGGACCACCAGATTCACCAGGGTATTGATCCCTGCGCCGCCGCGGCCGCGAACCACGCGGCGGCCGCGGGCGTCGTTGACATTGGTGCTGGCTCTGCGGCCCTTCCACTTCATCTCGCCACCCCCGCAAGATCTCCGGGATCGTCCCCGGCGCAAATAGTCTACAGCCCTGGGTCAGACCACGCTAACCGCTTGATATGTTGCAGAATCGTGGTCTTTGGAGGGATGTTTTCGGGACAAAAAGGCACGTTATGAGCCGGGAAGAAGAGGCAGCGTACCTGCTTTCTCCGATTGCGCCGCGCCTCCACCCAGGCTGAGGAATTAAGTAAGCTATCCTCGTAATCGGTGCCACCTCCTCGGTGTGCGCCGCACCGGTCCATCGCCAGATCAACGAGGGGGAATGTCTATGAAAACGAATCTGAAAAACGCGGGATGGCTTGTCGCAGCGACATTGTTCAGCCAGGGCGCCCTCGCAGACATGCAGCTGACGATGAGCGAGAGAAACCAGAATGACCCGTCGGGGTCGGGCGAAACGGTGATGTCCATACGCGACGGCATGGTCCTGTTTACCAGCATTGGTGCGGGCGATGCGGGCCAGGTCATGCTGTTCGACTCGGCGAGCGGCACCGTCACTCAGATCGACCACACCCGCAGGTCGTACATGGTCATGGATCGCGCCAGCATAGATCGGGCGGCCGAGCAGAACTCGGAGATGATGAAACAGGTCGAGCAACAGTTCGCCAACATGCCAAAAGAGCAGCGTGACGCGATGATGCAGGCCATGCCCGGGCTGGCCGAGCGGATGGGGCAGAAAAAGGAACGGCGCACCTATGAGTTCGAGTGGGTCGGCGGCGAGGGCAGCTATGCCGGTATCCCGTGCAAGAATGCACGGTTGACCAGCTCGGATGGCACGGTCAGCAACGCATGTATCGCCAGCAAGGATGCCATCGGCATGTCGGGTGCGGATTTCGAGGCACTGGCATCCATGTTCGACACGATGGCAGATTTCGCCGGTCGCTTCAGCGAAGACGCCGACATGCCGGATATGCGCAAAATCGGCGGCTTTCCCATCGCCACGAGTGATCCGGACAGCGGCTCGAGATCAGAGCTGATCGCCCGCAGCGACGCGAAACTGGACGCCGAACCGTTCCAAGTGCCGGCAGATTATACGCGCCAGTCCATGCCCGGTACCGAGTAGGACTCCTGTGAAATACGGGGACAGCTTACCTGTTTCTTCGGATTACGCCGCGTCTCAACCGGGCAGAGGAAATCAGTAGACTGTCCCCGTGTTCGCAAATCTGTCGATGCTCAATCAGACTCGGGGGACGTTTCTGCTGCTTCACCTGAGGAATCGACAGCCGATGCCGACGCAGAAGCCGCCCCAGGGGATTCCTTTTTCTCCGGCTCTCGCTTTTCCGGGTGGGCTTCGTAGTAACTTTCCTCAAACGTCTTGAATCCGTACTTGGCGATCAGTGCGTCGTATACATCACACGATTTTTGATATTCACCATCGTCGGCATAATTCTGTGCGATTTTTGCCTGCGCGCCAATGTCGTCGCCTACCTGTTTATTCATTTTTCCAGCGAAGGTGAGGTCTAGCATCCCTTTGTTGACGACTTGGTATTTACCGAAGGTCGCAGCCTCATCTGTGCATTCTTGTGCTTGCGCAGCGCCAGCTAAAAAAAGACAAATACAAATCATCAGTGTGCTTTTCATCATCGGCTCCCCCAAGGGCTGACATCTCAAGTGTAGATGATACGAGGTCTGTCGCATCGTGGGATTACGCATTCAGTAACAGATGCTCGCGCTCCCAAGAGCTGATTTCACGATAGAACAGACGCATTTCTTCGCACTTCACTTCAGCGTAAGTCATGCTGAATTCTTGTCCTGGGATCTGATGGACATCATCGGCGGTCTCAAAACGCCGGTAACTGTTGTGGAGCGGCCACCTGCTGTTGTCCGGTCTGCACCGACCACAGCGCGGCGTAGATACCTTCATGCCCGAGGAGTTCGCCATGCGTCCCGCTCTCGACGATGCGTCCCTTGTCCATCACATAGATCCGATCGGCATTCACGATCGTCGACAGCCGATGGGCGATGACCAGTGTGGTGCAGGTGTGTGAGATTCGCTCTAGCGAGCGTTGGATCGCGGCCTCGGTGTCGTTGTCCACCGCCGAGGTGGCCTCGTCGAGGATCAGGATCGGCGGGTGCTTCAGCAACGCGCGGGCGATCGAGAGGCGCTGGCGCTGGCCGCCGGAGAGCTTCTGGCCGCGCTCGCCGACGACGGTATCGTAACCTTGCGGCAGACGCTCGATAAACTCGGTCGCTTCCGCCGACTCGGCGACTGCTTTGATACGCTCCAGTGTGGCGTCGGGGCTGCCGTAGGCGATGTTCTCGGCGATCGTGCCCTGGAACAGGAACACGTCCTGGCTGACCAGCCCGATCCTGCGGCGCAGGCTGTCGAGACTGACCGCATCGATCGGCTGACCGTCGATCAGGATCCTGCCCGAGTCCGGCTGATAAAAGCGCAACAGGAGTTTGATCAGCGTGCTCTTGCCGGAGCCGGTCTGGCCGACAAACGCGATCGTGCTGCCGGCCTCGACGGTCAGAGTAATGTCATGCAGCACGCGCTCACCGGTCGCATAGGCGAAATCGATATGCTCAAAGCCGATCCGGCCGCGCACCTGATCCAGCCCCTTGGCCCCATCGGCGTCGCGGATCCTGACCGGCGTTTCGATCAGATCGAGGATGCGACGCGACGAGGCCATCGCGCGCTCGTAGAGATCCACCGTTTCGGCGATCCGGGTCAGCGGCCACAGCAGACGCTGGGTCAGAAAGACCAGCACACCGTAGGCGCCGACATTGAGCGTGCCCCCCAGCGTCATCCAGCCGCCGAGCAAAAACGTGGCGACAAAGCCGGCCAGGATCGCCATGCGGATGATCGGGATAAACGCCGAGCTGATCGCAATGGCCTTGCGGTTGGCTTCGACATAGGACGCACTGTCCTCGCGGATCCGCTCCGCCTCGAAGCGTTCGGTAGCAAAACTCTTGATCGTCGTGATGCCCGAGACGTTGGCGGATAGCCGCGAGCCGAGGCTGCCTACGCGCTCGCGGACGTCTGCGTACAGCGGCTGGGCGCGACGCTGGAAATAGAACGCGCCGATGACGATGATCGGTATCGGCGTAAATGCGATCGCCGCGATCGTCGGCGAGATGGCGAAGAACACCGCGCCCACCGCGATGACGGTGGTGACCACCTGGATCAGATCGTTGGCGCCGCCGTTGAGGAATCGCTCCAGCTGGTTGACATCGTCGTTGAGGATGGTGACCAGGTTGCCGGTGCTGCGATCCTCAAAATAGGCCAGGTCGAGCCGCTGTACGTGTTCATACGCATCCAGACGCATCGCGTGTTGTAAGTCCTGAGCCAGGTTGCGCCACGAGATCAGCAGCAGATATTCAAACAGGGATTCGGACATCCAGACGATCAGCGTCAGTCCGCCGAGCAGACCCAGCTGCCATTTCGGATCCGCGATCCCGAGTTCCGCCACGAACGAGTCCTGCTGCCGGACCACCACATCGATCGCGATGCCGATCAGGATCTCCGGCATCACGTCGAAAAGCTTGTTCATGATCGAGTAGATCGTCGCGAACACGATCCGCCGCCGGAAGCCGCGCGCATAACGCAGCAGACGGAGCAGGGCGTCGAAGGAAGTTTGTGCGGGGGTGGTCATCGGAGAATGATAGGGGTCAGAGACATATTTTCCACAGATTTTGACGGAAACGGGCGGGATGGCATCAGCGATGCTGCCTTTTTCTGAAACCGCAGCAATCGATCACAGGGCCGGTGGCTGGCATCGCTTAGGTTACATCACTGGCTGTGATAGCCTCGGTCGGCGCGGCGCACAACAAGATCTGAACCTGGCTGTGCGGGGGGGGCTTATGGCATACGACGTTTTTGTTTCTTATTCCCACGAGGACAAACTGACCGCGGATGCGATCTGCGGCACGCTCGAGGGTCAGGGTATCCGCTGCTGGATTGCGCCCCGGGACATCAACCCGGGCCAGGAATGGGGCCAGGCGATCATCCAGGCGATCAGCGGCGCGCGGATCATGGTGGTGGTGTTCTCCCATCATTCGAACGAGTCGCAGCAGGTCATGCGCGAAGTGGAACGCGCGGTGCATGGCGGGCTGGCGGTGTTGCCGTTCCGCATCGAAGACGTGATCCCGTCGGGTTCCATGGAGTATTTCTTGAGCTCCATGCACTGGCTGGACGCGTTGACCGAGAACAGGGAGGAACACATCCTGCGCCTCGCGACCAGCGTGCGGGCGATACTGGACGGCAACATCGAGTCTCGCGCAGAGCGACCGCAAGGAATCGAGTCACCGTCGACACGGGAGGCCCCGGCGAAGCCGGCCACCACTCCGCAGCCGTCATCTAAGCGATTCAGGTCTATCGCCGTCGTGGTCGCGGTAGTCGCCGCAGCGCTGCTGTACTTCGGTCTGCGCGATACCCGGGATCAAGATCCGGTCACCGAAGCCGGGAGCGCGGAGCCGGCGGTCGAGACCATCGATACCATGGCCCTCGACCCGGCCGCGACCGGAGAGCAGGCCGCGCAGGAGGACGCAGGGGATATGCAGCCGGCGGACCTGGCGGCCGACGCCCCGCCGGATTCAGATGCGGGTGTCGTGGCCGGTATCGAAATCACGGATGCCGAGCCGGTTGCCGGGCCGGTTCCGGAATCATCGCCCGACGCTCCGGTGCCGGCTCCCGCACCGGTGCCCGTGGCGTCCGCCACAAAGCCAATGCCGGCGGAGCCTGCCGAGCGCTTCGTTGCGCCCCCGCCCAACTCTGTGGTGGCGGATACACCCGGCGATTACGAGTATGCCTATGTGATCCAGACCGCGGTGGAGGGCGAGCTGGCCGGTCATGAGCTCATACTCATCGATCCGGCCGCGGCCCAATATGGCGGCGTCCAGCCGATCGCTCGCTTCCGCGTGGCGACTACGGTGCGGGTGATCGATTCTCGTCTGCTCGAGTTCTACGGCCGGACTCAGACCGAGTACACGGTGGCACTGACGCTGCGGACCACGGATCTGACCAACGGTGCGAGCGTGTTCGGGCCGATCACCGGGACCGTTCAATACACATCGATTAATGCCGAGCAAAATCTGCAGCAGGCCGCAAGCGAGCTGGCTCGCCAGGCCGCCGAGGACCTGAATCGATAAATCGGGGTCAGAGATGTACTCAGCTCGTCTCTGACCTCGGTCACTCAACTCACCGTTTTGCGGATGGACTCACGCAGCGCGGCCTCGATCGTCGAGGTCGTCTGGATGGCACCGAGGTCGATGCCCAGTTCAGCGACGGTTTGTGCGATAGCCGGCGAGATGCCCGAGATGATAGTCCGGCATCCCATCAGCACCGCCGCCTTGGCGATCTTGATCAGGTGATTCGCCACCGCAGTGTCGACCACTGCCACACCGCCGATGTCGAGAAGCAAAGTGCTGGCGCGGGTATCGGCGATGCTGGACAGGGCTTTGTTCATGATGTCGACCGAGCGTTTGGAATCGACGATGCCGACGATGGGCGCGAACAAAACGCCGTCCCAGATCTTGGTGACCGGCGTCGACATCTCCAACAGGGCGAGGCTCCGTTTCTGAACCTCGGTGGTGATGTCCGAGGCGAATTTCACCACCTTGAGCGGCCTCCCCTCCATGTCCAGGATCGGATTGTAGGATGCCTGGAGCCAGACCTCGGCTCCTTCCTTGCTAACCCGTTTGAGCTCGTCGGCCACATATTCGCCGCGCGCCAGCTTCTGCCAGAAACGGGCGTAGTCCGCAGACTCCGCGTAACCGGGCTCGCAGAATATCCGATGGTGTTTGCCGACGACCTCGTCGAGGGTGTAGCCGAAGATGCGGAGGAAGTTCTCGTTGGCCGAAATCACCCTGCCGTCCAGGTCGAACTCGATCACGGCCTGGGCTCGACGGATGGCGCGGACCATGCCTTCATACTCGGCGATCTGCAGCTTCGACGCGGTGACATCCGTGGCGAACTTCACCACCCGGACCGGATTACCCTTGTCGTCGAACACCGGATTGTAGGAAGCCCGGAGCCAGATCTCCTTACCATCCTTGCCCAGACGCTTGAACTCGGCGCAGTTTAATTCGCCACGTCCCAGCTTGTTCCAGAACTCGGCGTAGTCGTCCGATTCTGCATAGACGGGATCGCAAAACATCCGGTGGTGCTTGCCGGCGATCTCTTCGAGCTTGTACCCGAACAGGTCGAGGAAATTCTGGTTTGCCGACAACACGGTGCCTTCGAGGTCGAACTCGATGATCGCCTGGGCCCGGTCGAGGGCCTGGTAGACGGCCGTGAGGTCGCCGGACGCCATCGTGGGTTTTTGTACTGCCTTCATGATCTGTGCTCCGTGAGAATGCAATTTGTTGCTGTGCGGGTCGCGAGCAGAAGTTGATCAGACTACCAAACAGTCGCACCCGGTGATAGCTCGGCAATGTACCTATCTCTGGCCGCCTGAGACCCGTTTTCCTGGCGGTGAGGTCGTCAGCATGCTGTATCATTAATCGCCCCCGACCCAATGGGACGCCCATGCGGATCAACGAAACGACAGGCCCTGTCAGGCTAGCCGATTGGCCGAGTCGGCGGGCCGAGCGCTCCCGTGCCGAATCTGGCCCGGCGGGCCTCGGCCGTTTTGGGGCGCGTCTCCTGGATTGCCGGTCCGATCACCTGCATCCGATCAGGCCGGTGCACTGAGGCGGGTCTTCAATGTCGAATTATGCCGACACGCCAGGAGTCGCCATGCAGGTCAGCCGCGACATCGTCGTGGCCTCGATCCAGGTGGATCTGGACGACGAGGTTCTGGCCCGGTTCCGGGAGGAACTGCTGCGCCGTGTCCAGGAGACCGGATCGCGCGGCGTGATCCTCGACGTCTCTGGTCTCGAGACGCTGGACTCCGACGAATTTGCTGCCCTCCGCCGCATCATGACGATGATCTCGATCATGGGCGCGCAAGCGGTGCTGGCCGGCCTGCGGCCCGGTGTCGTCTCTGCCCTGATGGAGGCCGGCGCCGATACGGATGGCCTGCGCGCCGCCATCAACCTCGATGCGGCTTTCGCCGTGCTCGAGCTTGAGCCCGAAACGGGTCCTGCGGTGGCGGAAGAAGCCGGACCGGCTAAGGATGCGGATGCAGAGCCGGACGCGCCGGATCACGAATCATGAGCGCCGAATTGCACCGGACGATACGCAGCGAAACCGATGTCCGCCACGCCGTGCTCGAGTCGACGCTTTATTCACAGAAGGCCGGCTTCGGCGAGACCTCTAGCCGCTTGATCGCCACTGCGGTCTCCGAACTGGTACGCAACATCCTGAAATACGCCGGCAGCGGCGAGGTCAGACTGCGTCGGGTGACGGCTATGGGCCGTCCGGGGATCGAGATCGAGGTCACAGACCAGGGCCCCGGCATCGCCGACTGCGAGGCGGCGATGGACGACCACTACAGCTCGGGAGGGACGCTGGGGCTGGGACTGCCGGGCGTGAAACGCATGATGGACGAGTTCTCGCTGGAGTCGGGGCCCGGCCAGGGCACGCGGGTAACGGCACGCAAGTGGATATGACGGTGGACAAGGCCCTGGAATACTCGAGCCGGGTCCGACCCTGTTTTGGCGAGCGCGTCAGCGGCGACACGGTCGTCATCCGGCCGCTCGGGCAGGCTCTGTTCGTCGCCATCGTGGACGTGTTGGGCCACGGGCCAGAGGCCCACGAATTGACCCATGTGATCGAGACCTACCTCGGTCGCTACGGAAACGCGGATGTGTCCGGTGTGATGACACGCCTGCATCAGCACCTGAAGGGCACCCGCGGTGCGGCCGTGGGTCTTTGTGCCTTCGACGAGTCTACGGGGTGTATCGAATACGTCGGCGTCGGCAATACCGCCATACGCCGCTTCGGCAAGGCTGATACGCGGTTGGTGTCGAAGGACGGGGTGGTCGGTCACACAATGCGCTCGCTGCTGCCGCAGACGATGCAGCTCGAGCCCGGGGACCTGATAGTCCTCCATACCGACGGCGTCAGCAGCCGCTTCACGGCGGAGGACTATCCGGGTGCCTTGCACCACTCGCCGGAAGAGGTGACCCGCAACATCGTCCAACGTTACGGCAAGGATCATGATGACGCCGCCTGTATCGCAGTGAGGTACAAGCGATGATCGCGCTCGGCCAGATTAGTCTCCAGCATCGGAGTTCGGTGTACGACGCGCGCAACAAGATCCGCGGCCTCGCCAGCGCGCTCGGCTATGACCCGATCGAGGCGACCCGTTTGGCCACCGCCGTCTCCGAGGCCGCGCGGAAACTCCATCGCCAAAGCGTCGAGCCGGGGATCACTGTCGCACTGGCGATGGACTGCTCGCCGCCGCAATTGGTTCTGGATTTCGAATGCCGGGGGATGATTCCGGAACTCGCCGGCCTGGCCGGGTTCTTCGACGGCCTGCTCCGACGCCGCGCCAGGGGCGACTTGCACAGTGTTCGCGCCCTCAAGCCGCTGCCCAAAGCCGCATTCCGGGCGACGGATGCTTTCGTGGCCGAACAACGTAATCGGATACAGGCGCTCTCCCGCGAGGAACTGATAGGCGAGATCCAGCAGAAGAACCGGGAGCTCGAGCGCCACAGCGCGGAGCTGGAAGTGACAGTGGCTCAGCGCACCGAGGAGTTGAAGCAGGCGATGGAGTCGGCCGAAGCCGCCAGCCAGGCCAAAAGCGGCTTCCTGGCGAACATGAGTCACGAACTGCGCACGCCGATGAACGCGATTATCGGCTACAGCGAGATGCTGATGGAGGACGCGGAGGACGAAGGCAACGCGGAGGCGGCCGCCGACCTGAAAAAGATCCACGGCGCCGCCACCCATCTGCTGTCGCTGATCAACGACGTCCTCGATCTGGCCAAGATCGAGTCAGGCCGGATGGACCTTTACCTGGAAAGCTTCGAGATCCCGAAGATGGTGAAGGATGTCGTCGCTACCATCGACACGCTGGTAAAGAAGAACGGCAACCGGCTCAGCGTAGAACTGGACGAAACCATCGGGGCGATGCGGGCCGATGTCACCAAGGTCCGCCAGGGGCTGTTCAACCTGCTGAGCAACGCCGCCAAGTTCACTCACGACGGCGAGATCGGGCTGGTGGTTGCGAGCGAACGGGTCGACGACATGGACTGGATACGCATGTCGGTGTCCGACTCCGGTATCGGGATCCCGCCGGAGAAGATCGACCATGTGTTCGAGGAGTTTTCCCAGGCCGACGAGACCACGACCCGCGACTATGGTGGCACCGGGCTGGGTCTGCCGATCAGCCGACGGTTCTGCCAGATGATGGGCGGCGATATCACCGTGGAAAGCGTCGTCGGTGAAGGTTCGACTTTTACCATGCGGTTGCCACTTGACGTAGAGGCGGCGACCCGGGAAACCGAGGCCGAGGCGCAACCGGCGGTAGTACCAGAACCCGGCGCGGAACCCTTGGTGTTGGTGGTCGATGACGATCCCAATGCGCTCGATCTGCTGGGGCGGACCTTGCAGGAAGCCGGCATGCGGGTGGTCACCGCCAGCAACGGCCAGGAAGCCGTGAATCTGGCCCGGACCCTCCACCCGTCTGCCATCACCCTGGACGTGCTGATGCCCGGCCGGGACGGGTGGGACGTGCTGCGCGAGCTGAAGGCCGATCCGTCCACCCAGGACATCCCGGTGATCATGGTGACCATGACCGACGATCGCGGACTGGGCTACGCCCTGGGTGCCACCGAATTCCTGACCAAGCCGGTCCGGCGTACCCAACTCGTGCAACTGCTGGAACGCTACGCGTCAAATAATGAGGACCGCAGTGCGCTGGTCGTCGACGACAAGCCGGAGAATCGCGAGCTGTTGCGCCGCGCGCTTGAACAGGAAGGCTGGGAGGTGAGCGAGGCCGGTAACGGCAGCGAGGCCCTCGACAAACTGGCCGGGCAGAAGCCGTCGCTGATCCTGCTGGATTTGATGATGCCGGTGATGGACGGCTTCGAATTCGTCGCCGAGATGCACAAGCTGAACCCGTCACCAGACATCCCGATCGTGGTGGTGACGGCCAAGGATCTGGATGATGACGATCGCCGCCGCCTCAACGGAGGCGTAGCGGGTCTGATCGAAAAAAGCGGTCTCGACCGGGAATCGCTGCTGGCGCAACTCCGCGAACAGGTGGCGGCGGCCCGTTGATCAGTGTCCGACGGCCCGGGGCGAATAGCCCATCCCGTCCGGTTCCCGGCCGGCACGCAGGGTACGGACGACCTCTCCGCTCGCCAGATCGACTTCGGTGATCACGTCGGCGTTGGCATGGGCGACGAAGGCGCGTTCACCAGTGCTGTCGACGACCACGCCGATCGGTACCGAGCTGTCGCCGAAGCGGTCTCCGAACAGGCGCTCCTCGACATCCATGCTCTTGAGGTCGAAGGCCACGGTGCGGACTTCGTCCAGGCTGTCGGTGTCATAGATCACCAGGTCTCCGGCCCGCGCCCGGGTGACAAGCACCTGGCCTCGCGGCGTGGCGGTAGCGCGGATCGGAAAGCCTGCCGAGGGGATCTCCTTCAGGGTCGCCAGGGTCTCTGCATCGAGTACCGTCAGGGTGTCGGCGCCGCGGTTGGTCACCCAGATCTTAGTCCCCGCGACCGCCACGCCCTCGGCGCCTTCGCCGGTCGCGATGTTGTTCACTCGCACACCGTTCTCGAGATCGAGCACGGTCAGCGAGCCCGAGCCGATATTGGTGAGATAGGCGCGCCGTGCTTCGCGATCGAGCGCGACCATATGGGAGATCTCCTGTTCGGTATCGATGGTCTGTACGACCTCACCCGTCTCGACATCGACCACGATCAGGGCCTTGTCGTCTTCGGCCGTCACCGCCACCCGCGTCTCGTCGATCCATTCGATACCGTGGGGACTCCGATAGTCACCAAGCTCGATGGTCTTGACCACCGCGGCGGCCCGGATATCGATCAGCGTCAGGCTGCGGCCGTCCGCGTTTTTTACGCCGTAGTTGGTCACCAGCGCGAGGCGTCCGTCCGGAGAGATGCCGACTTCATGCGGACCGTCCCCGGTCGGCAAGGTGGCGACGACCCGACCGCTGGCGAGATCGATCAGCGACGCCGTGGCTTCCGCCTTGTTGGCGACGACGAGGGTTGCGGCTTGCGCGGCAGTACCGGCCACGATCAGGCCGAGCAGGGCAGGTAACAGCATGGCCAAAAGGCCAGGACGGATGCGGGATGTCATACAGGCTCCGATCTGAGCGGGAGGGACAGTTTATCTGTTTCTTTCGTCGCGTTCGTGCGCCGATAGTTCAATCGAGACGGGAGCTGCGTCGACTAGCCGAGGCGTCTGTCGCGCCCCCGCATGGTCGCCTCGGTGGTCGAATTGACCACGGTCTTCACCGTCGCGTAGAGACCCCAGAGGATCGCGACCGGGATGACCAGCGTCTGCAACAGGAATACCACGATCAGGCGGACGACATTGTCGACGGTATCGCCGGCATTGCGTTTGAGCGTTTCAAATTGTTCCACCAGGTCGAGGCGCTGAGCGGCACCCTTCATCTGGTCCCAGTACTGTTCCAGCATGCCTTTCTCGGATGGCGTTTCGGCTGTGTCGGCGTCCGGGGGCGAGGACAAGTTCGGCGTCATCGACCGGATCGATGTGGTGGCATCGCTCAGGGCCAGCTCGCTGGCGGTGTAATCCTGCTCGAGGAAAAGGCGGAACACCACGTCGGTTCCCAGACTCGCCAGCGGGATGGCGAAACGGGCCATCAACAGCAGGATAAGCAGCCCGTTCAGCCAGGGCCGGGACGACTGGCGCCGCCAGCACCAGACCGCCCAGATCAGCAGGAGTCCAGTCAGCAGCACCTTGATCAACAGGTGTTGGCCGATGACCAGCAACACCTGCTGTACACCGAAGGATACCGTCGCCAGCAGCATCAGGTCCGAGAATTGCTCGACCAGGTCGTTGATCGGATCCAGCACCTGGCCGACGCTGAAGGTGGCGCTCATGCCGACGCCGGCAGTGACTTCGGTGCCCTGGGCCAGTGAGATCGCCGAGTTGAGTCCCCGCGCCGTGGCAAACGTGACGAATGCACGGGCCAGGCCGGCATCAAGGCTGTCGCTCGCCTTCTGATCGATCGGCGATATCCAGGCGCAGACCACCAGCGCCACGATCAGGCCGCCGACCATGATCCGGCTCGCGGCGCTCGATGATTCCGTTGTTCCGATGAGCTCGTCCCGTTTGCTCGGTCAGGACCTGAGCGTGTCCATGTCGATCACGAAGCGGTAGCGGACGTCGCCGCGCTGCATGCGTTCATAAGCCTGGTTGATGTTCCTGATATCCAGCATCTCGATATCACAGACGATGCCGTGTTCGGCGCAAAAATCCAGCATCTCCTGGGTCTCCGGCAGACCGCCGATCAGCGAGCCGGCGAGCTTGCGGCGGCCAAAGATCAGCGTGCCACCGTCCACCGGCGGATCGACCGGTTCGGGCATGCCGACCATGATGTGGGTGCCGTCGCGTTTCAGCGCGGCCAGGTAGGGATTGATGTCGTGCGCGACCGGTACGGTGTCGAGCATGAAGTCGAAGCTGGTGGCGGTAGCGCTCATCTGATCGGCGTCGGTCGAGATCACAACGTGATGGGCGCCGTGGTCTTTGGCTTCGGCCATCTTGGATTGCGAGCGGGTAAACAGTGTGACCTCGGCACCCAGCGCGCGGGCGAATTTGACGCCCATGTGGCCCAGCCCGCCCATACCGACGACGCCGACCCGATGGCCAGGCCCGACGCCAAAATACTTGAGCGGTGAGTAGGTGGTGATGCCGGCGCACAACAGCGGCGCGGCCGCGGCCGGATCCAGCACCTCGGGCATCCGCAGCACGAAGCGATCGCTGACAACGATATGCTCGGAATAGCCGCCATAGGTGCGCGTACCGTCGTGGCGGTCCTCACCGTTGTAGGTGACGGTAAAACCCTGTTCGCAATACTGCTCGAGTCCCTGCTCGCAGGAACCGCAGGTTCGGCAGGAATCGACCAGACAGCCGACCCCGACCCGGTCGCCCGGCTTGAACGCTTGTACCGCGTGCCCGACGGCCGTGACCCGGCCGACGATCTCGTGACCCGGGACCACCGGGTAGACGGTGTTGCCCCAGTCGTTGTGGACAAAGTGAATGTCGGTGTGACAGATACCGCAAAACTCGATCTCGATGACGACATCATCCGCGCGTGGCTGGCGTCGCTCGATCGCGAACGGCGCCACGCCGGAGGTCGTGGATTGAGCGCCGTAGGCGCGGATTTTCGACATGTCGCTGGCCCTTTGAACGTAAGCTGATTGCTGATTATGCCACTGGGGCCCGGGCTGGCACGTCGGAGAGCGGCGGCAGAGACGTACTCGGCGCGTCTCTGATACCCATCACTCAGCTAACCGTGCCGATCCGGATTGGAGGGTATAGCCAGAGAGGGGGCTTCTGTTACTCCGATTTGTTGCCCGCCAGCAGGCTGAGCTTGCGGTTGTAGAGATCCTTTTCTTCCGGCTCTCTGGCGTACTCGAGCGCCAGTTCGAAATCCTTCCGCGCCCGGTCTGGCTCACCCATTGCAAGCTCTGTCAGGCCTAACAGCTGGTAGAACTCATGTTCCGCTGGCTGGAAGCGGATGGCGCGCCGGAGTGCATCCCGGGCCTCGGCATATTCGCCCGCAGCATAGTATTTTTTGGCGAGGGCATAGAGGTAGAACGGATTCCTGCGCCGGAAGGGCTCGGCTTGTTGGTTGTAATAGGCCGCCAGCTCGGCCTCACCCTGCTGTTCGTACAGGCGCGCCAGATTGTTGACGGCGAGCAGATTGTCGCGGCCGTATGACAGGGCCGTGAGGAAGGCCGCCTCGGCATAGTCAGGGTAACCGAAGCGCGAGTACACCACCCCCAGATTCGTCCACATATAGCCCGCCCTGGGTGCCAGTTTGAGCGCCAGCTTCTGGTGCGCCAGCGCCTTGCCCGGCTCCTGCTGCAGTAACCAGTGGACGCTCATGTTGTTGTGGTACTGAGCCAGCGCGGCCTGGTCTGAAATCCGCTTGCGGCGGTATGCCTGGTTGAAATGGGTGACATCGAAATCGACGACCTGGTCATCGAAGACCTTGTACTTGACCAGCACGTTGATATGCCGGCTGGAGACGTACAGCTGGCCACGGTTATCCCAGGTCGCGGGGGTTTCCACCTCCTGGAAGTATGCTTGCAGACCGGCTTCGCGGGCCATGGCGATAAACAGGTTGGTGAAGGACATGCAGTTACCTTCCCGGGCGTGGAAGGTCTCAATGGCAGTGTAGGTCTGTACCCTGTTGTATCGGAGCCGGACCCCGCCGTCGTCGAAGAGTGCCTGCAACAGCATTCTCGTCTTGCGCCAGTCGTGGGCGTTTTCGGGTATTTTCTCGGCGAGATAGGCACGCATCTCGTCATCCAGGGCGAGGACGTCCACCTCGGGCACCGGCGTCTTTAGTTCCGGTGGCCCACTCAGGAGGGCTTCGCGGTCCATCGCCACCCGGGCGCCAGGGTGCTTGGCCGCCGTGGCGCAGCCGGCGAGCAGCAATGCCAGGATCCCAGTCGCCACTATTCGCGTGTAACACATCACCCGAACCTCGTCGGTTTGCGTCACCTATGAACCTATGACCAATTTATGCGACTTGTGGTTCCAGCGCCATGCTGGGGGCCGGGTCGAGACATCGACATGTGGATATCTGCGCCAGGAACCGCAGGCGCGGTATCGGTGCCAGGGCGTATGGCAGGGTTGGTAAGACGGTCCCTGTAAGTCCCGCCGGATCGCCGGCCGGCCGCTCGGGGGAGGTATCGTTGGATTCCGGGCGGATTGCTCTCCGATACTTACTGCGCTACGTTTTGTGCTCATCCGCCTCGTGCGTTTCTACCCCTGCGGCGGTTGGCAGGCCCCGGGACGGCAAGGATCCGATGAAAAGCAGCGATAGCGGTTTCGATTTCGACTGGATCATCATCGGCTCGGGCTTCGGCGGCAGCGTCTCGGCGCTGCGGCTGGCCGAGAAGGGCTACAAGGTCGCGGTGCTCGAGCGCGGGCGCCGCTTCACCGACGACGGCTTCGCCAAATCCACCTGGGATCTGCGTAACTGGCTGTGGCTGCCGGTGCTCGGGCTGCGAGGCATCTTCCGGCTGACGCCCTTCAAGGACGTATTCATAGCAAGCGGCGCCGGCGTCGGGGGCGGCAGCCTGGTCTATGCCAACACCCTGTACCGGGCGGCGCCGGCGTTTTTTGACAATCCGCAATGGGCCGGTTTGACCGACTGGGCCTCCGCGCTTTCACCTCACTATGATGTCGCCGAGCGGATGCTCGGCGTCAAGCAGGTCCCGTTCGAGAGCGACGGCCAGCGGCTGCTCAAACAGGTGGCAAGCGGGATGGGTGTGCCGGAGACGTTTCGGCAAACGCCTTGCGGCGTGTTCTTCGGTGAGCCGGACAAGAAAGTGCCGGATCCCTATTTCGGTGGCGAGGGCCCGGCGCGTACCGGTTGTACCCGCTGTGGCGCCTGCATGATCGGCTGCCGGGTCGGGGCCAAGAATACGCTGGTCAAGAACTACCTGTGGTTCGCCGAGAAGCGAGGCGTGGAGATCATCGCTGAGCGCGAGGCGAGCGACGTCCGTCCGCTGGGCGAGACGGATGGCGCCGACGGGTATGTGGTCAGTGCGCGGCATCCCGGCGCGTGGTGGCGCAAGCGGCGCAGAGATTTCACCGCCCGGGGCGTGATCTTCGCCGCGGGGGCGCTGGGCACCAACCAGTTGCTGGCCAACTGCAAGCACGCGGGCTCATTACCAAAGGTCAGCGATCGGCTCGGCAGTCTGGTGCGCACCAACAGCGAGTCGATCCTGGCGGTCACGCTGCCGGCGGACACGGAGCTCGAGCCGTGGCGGGATGTCGCGATCAGCGGCAGCATCCACCCGGAGTCCGACACCCATATCGAGTTTGTCACCTATGGGGAGCACGGTGACGCGATGAATCTGCTGTTTACGCGGATGGTCGGCGACGGCACCCGGTTGACTCGTCCGCTAAAGCTCCTGGGCGCGATCGCCCGCCACCCGATCAAGTTCCTGAAGACCCTTTGGCCGTTCGGCTGGTCGCGCCGTTCCGTGATGTTCCTGGTGATGCAGAGCCTGGACAACGCTATCTCTTTCACCGCCAGGCCGCGGTGGTTTGGCTCCGGTGTGAAGCTCTCAACCAGGCAGGATCCCGAGAAGCCGAACCCGACCTTTATCCCGGCGGGCAACCGGGCGGCTCAGTGGCTGGAGACCCATACCGACGGCGTCGCCCAAGGGATGATTCTCGAGGCGCTGGCCAATATCCCGACCACGGCGCACATCCTCGGCGGTGCGCCGATTGGCCAGGATGCCGACGGCGGCGTCGTCGATAAACAAAACCGGGTGTTCGGCTATCAGAACCTGCTGGTGTGTGACGGTTCGGCGATGCCCGCGAACCCGGGCGTTAATCCGTCGCTGACGATCACCGCGATCACCGAGCATGCGATGAGCAAGATCCCCGCCAAGGGGGAGGTATCGGCATGAGCGAGATTATCGAGCGCATGGAGTCCACACTCGCGGCTCAGCGCGCGGCATTCGCAAAACACCCCTACCCGAGTCGGAAGGAGCGTCAGTTCAAACTGAATGCGCTCAAAGACGTGCTGCAGAATTGGCAGGGACGGACGGTGCGCGCGGTGAACGCCGACTTTGGCACCCGCTCGGCGACCGAGACGCGTCTGATCGAGGTGCTGGGCCCGACGCTGGAGGCCAACCACGCGATCAGGCATCTCGGCCGCTGGATGCGGCCGCGGCGGCGTCATACCGAACTGCTGTTCGCCACCAATCGCGCCTGGGTCGAGTACCAGCCCAAAGGCGTGGTGGGCATCATCGTGCCGTGGAACTTCCCGGTCTATCTCGGACTCGGACCGCTGATCGCGGCGCTGGCGGCCGGCAACCGGGCGATGATCAAGATGTCGGAGTTCACACCGCAGACCACCGAGGTCGTCTCAGGGATGCTCGCCGACGCATTCCACGAGGATGAGGTCGCGGTGTTTGGCGGCGAGGTGGAGGAGGCCCGCGCATTCGGTGCATTGCCGTTTGATCATCTCGTGTTTACCGGATCACCGGCGGTGGGTCGCCACGTGATGCGCGCCGCCGCTGAGAACCTTGTCCCGGTGACGCTTGAGCTCGGTGGCAAGTCGCCGGCGCTCGTGGCACCCGGCGCGGATCTGGCCGATGCGGCCAAACGTATCACTCACGGCAAGGCATTCAATGCCGGTCAGGTGTGTCTTTCCCCCGACTACGCGATGGTTCAGCGGGGCTCGGTCGAGACTTTTACCGAGGCGGTGACCAAAGCGTTCCGGCGCATGTACGCACAGGTCCAGGGCAATGCCGATTACACCAGCATCATCACCGATCGCCATGCCGAACGGTTGCGCGGGCTGGTCGCCGATGCCGAGACCAAGGGTGGTCGGACTGTGGTGGCCGGCGACCCGGGCCCCGGGCGGCAGCTGCCGCTGACCATCGTCAACGAGGTCCGCGACGACATGGGTCTTGCGGAGGAGGAGATCTTCGGTCCGATCCTGCCGGTCATCCCCTACGACACCATCGAGGACGCATTCGCCTATATCAATGCGCGCCCGCGGCCGCTGGCCATCTACGCGTTCGGCGTCGAGGGCGAAGCACTCGAGGCGCTGAAAAGACAGACCCACTCGGGCGGCATATCGCTCAATGACTGGGGCTGGCATGCTTTCCAGCACGACCTGCCGTTCGGCGGGATCGGCAATTCCGGTATGGGCTCCTACCACGGTGAGGAAGGCTTCCATGAGCTGTCCCACGCGAAGGCGGTGTTCCGGCGCCACCGTTTCTTCCCGACCGGGATGCTGTATCCACCCTATGGTGGTTTACTGCAACGCTTGGCGTTGCGGCTCTATCTGAAGGATCCGCAGGACTAGACACCCGCGGACCGTTTACCGATTACCATCGGTTATCCGATCCAGGGCCGCCGCGCCGACGGAGACAGGTAACTGTCCCCGCATTGGCAAAAAACAGACCGCCTCGCCGATCAACTGGTAAGGCCCGCGAGATAAGGGCCGATGTCTCGCTTACTGCCCTGCCATGGCCTCCTCGAGCATCTTCGTGAGCCCCTCGAGACTGTAGCTGTAGGGCTGGTCCGCGTTGAGCTGGGCTACCCGCGTCAGTGCGGCGCGGATAGTCGCTTCGGCCTCTTGCTGATCGGGCGTCACCATGTAACGTGGCTTGGGCTTTTCGGCGAACAATGCATGTAGTGTGGCCTCGGCCACTTCGTCCGGCTGCTTGAGGCTCGCATTGCGTTCCCTCATCTTGTCTAGCTGCTCTTGTTCTTCCGCGCTGAGGTCGCCGGTCTCGGCGAATGTCTTGCCCATGGCATGCAAGACGACCTTTTCCCGGATCTTCGATCTGAAGCCACCAGGCTCGATTACGCTGACGAGGACTCCGGACTCGGCCAGCTCTGCCGCCAGCGCGTCGGTATAGGCCTCGATGGCGAATTTGCTCATGCTGTAGGTGCCGCTGCGCGCCCCCGAGATAAAGCCGGAGATCGAGCCGATGGTGGTGGTGCGACCCTTGTTCTCGGCGAGCAGCGGAGTGAAGGCCTTGTTGATCCTGTATGGGCCGTAGATATTGACGTCAAACACGAAGGCGATGTCTTTCTCGGGGGTCTCGTTCATCGGGCTGAACACGCCGACGCCGGCATTGTTGACGACACCATGCAGACCCCGGCCAGCCTTGGTGATCCGCGCGACCGCCGCGTCGATATCATCTTGCACGGTCACGTCGAGGCGCACCGCTTCGACATTGTCGATCTTGTTGAGTTCGGCGAGGTCTTTTTCCTTGCGCGCACCTGCGTAAACGAAGTGACCGTTCGCGGCCAGCACTTCGGTGATCTTCCGGCCGATCCCGGAACTGGCGCCCGTGACCAGGACCGCCTTTTGCGCTTCCTGCTCCTGGGCCGAGACTGTGTCTGGCGCGGCAGCCAGGACGCAGGTACAGAGGGCGCTGAGTACAGTGATAATGAGATGTTTGTGCATGGGTCTTCCTTTGGATCGGCAAGGATGTATTTGGGGCCACATCGCCGGCAATGATGCGGGGTTGTAATCCCGTAGCCACCGAGTCGGCGCCCGACACGATCGATAGTCTCCGACTGCGACGGAAACGATACTACGTTCTGGCGCCGTCTTCCCATCCCCGGATGGTCACTCAGTTCCCGGGCCGCCAGCGGGTCTACGCACAGGCGTTGAGATTGCTCTACGAATGACCCGGATCAGGTTTATTTTCCGCGGTAATGGCGTAGGCTCTCGCTGTGACGGAGCGGACAAGCCAGGCCATGGCTGAATCCGATCTGAACGGTTATTGCCCTGCCCAGGACGAGGGCGATCCGGACACGATGTTTCGATATGGTCCAGCCGCTGCTGGCGCTGGGTGTCGAGTTCCCTGACGTGGAAGAGGACTGGGCATCGGCGCATGAGGGATACCGCGCATGGAGTCAGGGGTGAACAGGGAGTAGAAAATGGGAAAAGTCTACGAAGCCATAGACGAAAAACTCGCGACCTGGGTGGCCGGGCAACACGTATTCTTTGTGGCCACCGCGCCGCTCGGCGCCGACGGGCATATCAACAATTCCCCGAAGGGCGGGGATTCGTTCAGGATCGTCAGTGGCTCCGAGGTCGCCTACCAGGATTACACCGGTAGCGGTGCGGAGACCATCGCACATCTGCGGGAAAACGGGCGCATCGTAATCATGTTTTGTGCGTTTGAGGGCCCGCCAAAGATCATCCGGTTCCATGGTAACGGCACCGTCATCACCAAGGCGCATCCTAGATATGCAGAGCTCTCCGAGCTGTTCCCGGAGAACCTGGGCACGCGGTCGATCATCCACATCGATGTGACCCGTATTTCTGATTCGTGTGGTTACGCCGTACCGCTGTGCGAGTTCAGGAAACCCAGAGATACGCTGGATCGCTGGGCGGCAAACAAGGGTGACGAAGGGTTGGTAGCCTATCGCCAGGATAACAACGTCTGCAGCATCGATGGCCTGCCCGGATTCGAGCCGGCAGCCTGATATTTGTTCCGGAACACGGTAACCTGAGGGTGACACAACCAGGTGGGCACAATGGATCAAAAAGCCGCTTTGAAAGCCGGGATTATCGGCACCGTATGGGGCCGGATTCACTGTGGCACGTTCCGCCAGGCTGGCTGCGAGATCGAGGTGCTGGTCGGCCAGGACGCCGCCAAGGCAGCTGCGGTCGCAGAGGCGGAGGGCGTACCTGTCGGGACGAATGACCTGGCCGCGCTGGATGACTGCGATGTCATCGTCATCGCGTCGCCCACCGCGACTCATGTCGAGTATCTGGACCGCTTCAAACACAAACTCGTGTTCTGTGAAAAGCCGTTGATCGGCCGGGTGCCTGACCCCGCCTGGCTCGCGCGACTGAGCGCTTCACAGATCTACGTCAACTACACGTTTTCGTTTCTGGATTCGGCCCGGGTGTTGGCGCAAAGGATCCGGGCGGGCCATCTGGGCAAGGTGCACCGAATCCTTCTGCAGGTCGGCGTCAACCTGCCTGCGGACAAGGCACCCGACGAATGGTTTATGGAGGTCGCGGTCCATCCGCTGTCATTCCTGCTCAATGTGTTTGGTCCGTTCCGCACTGAAACCTTTGCCGTTGGCAACGGTCGCGCGAACGTTGGCGTGCTGTTGTCCAACGCCGAGCAGATGCTCGACGTGTCACTCTACGACCATCCGCTGGAAGGGATCCTTATCGATATGACAGTCATCGGTGAGTCGGCGACGGCGCGGCTCAGCGGCGGTTTCCGTGTCGGCCAGGACTGGTGGTTCGACCCGCTCCTGATCAATGGCATGCCCTTCACCGATGGCGAATACCATTACTCTGAGGACGTCTGGTACCGTGCCATTCGGCGCGCCGTGCGGACGTTCTGCGAAGTGGCGCGCGGCGAGCGCACTCGCGAGGAGGCCGAGGCAATCGGTCTGTTCGGTCTCGCCAGAGCCGCGCAAATGGAAACGATGCTGGCGCCGTTGTTGCGGGAGGGTTGAGCCAGCCGGTTCCTAATCCGGTGTCAGAAAAAGGTGTCCAAAAAAACCTGACACCTTTTCCATTCACTGACGCGGTGCTTCAGGGCCCGGCCTCGGGTTCAGCCTCTTCATGCAGCCAGATCAAGAACAGCTCGTAGCCCACCGCCAGCACCACCGCACCGACAAACAGACCGATGATGCCCGACAGGATCATGCCGCCGATTGCGCCGAGCAGGATGACCAGCATCGGGGTCTGCAGACCGCGACCAAGCAGCAGTGGCTTGAGGAAGGAATCACTCACCCCAACCAGCAAACTCCAGATCATAAACAGCACGGCCGGCACGGTACTCGTGATGGTGAAGACATAGACGATGATCGGGCCCAGGATGATGATGGTCGGCAGTTGTACGATTGCCAGGAACAAGACCAGCAGCGACCAGAGGCCGGCGTAGGGCACCCCGACCATCAGCATGCCCATGCCCGCAAGCACGGACTGGATAATGGCCACGCCGAGCACGCCCTGGGCGACGCTACGGATCGTCGCGCCCGCCATGCTTCCGAATTCCCGTCCCAACTTTCCTCCCATCAGCCGCCGGGATATCTTGTCGACCGCGGCAGAGCCGCTTTTTGCGTAGACCAGCAAGGCCCCCGCGATGATGATGGAGAGGATGAACTGCAGGATGGTGATGCCGGCGCCGGCCACGGCCGACAGGACCCACTTTGCAAGGTCTTTCAGCTGATCCGAGTAATTGCCGAGTGCGGCGCTCAGGTTGGTTGATGCCAGGTCCCACGCACCATGCAGCTTGTCGCCGATCAGTGGCCATTCCTGGACGCTGGCGGGCGGCGGCGGGATGCGGAGCGTGCCCGCCTTCATCTTCTCTGCCAGCAGCTGCGAATTCTCAATGGCGGATTCCGACAACATGACACTGGGTATGATCAGGATGGCCACGGCAATCAGCGTCATCAGGGTGGCAGCGAGCTTCTGCCGGCCGCCGAGCATGGTCTGAAGCTTTTCGAACAGAGGAAATACGGCAACCGCGAGGATCGCGCCCCAGAGAGTAAGAAGAACAAACGGTCTGACAATATTGAAACACCACAACACCAGCAGGAAGACGAGAGCGACGCGTATCGACGACTCGATCACCCTGCGATTGAATAGCTTGTCGTCAGTAGACGCGACCGAATCACCCATGATCGAATTCTCCCCGGGTTAAACCCCACCCGCCTTGCCGTGCCGACATTAATGCCACCCTGCACATCCAGGTACGGCTCGGCGATGCCGATGTCATGGACCGCATCTTAAGGCACTTCAGCCTATGAATCCCAATAGCCGGCCCTGTCGTCAGGTCCGGACCCACGCCGGCCATCTGGCCTTTCTTAGAGCGGTGAACCTGTACAATGCATCGTCTTGGACCCATGAGCACGAGTAATTGTCATGAACCGCAGCGCCAAATTCTGGATCTCGATGACTGTATTCCAGGTGGCTTTCGGGCTGGCTGTATTTGCCGCCACGCGCCATCACTATCTTGATGAAGCAGCTGCGAACACAGCGGGCTCTGCCGCGGCACGCCCACCCTTGCCGGTATGGCGTGACTCCACCGCGGGGCCGGGGTCGGGGCAGTTTGGGTCCCCGACTGTCGATGTTTCGACGGTGACGGATCCAGCGGAGCTGGGCCGGATCGGCGATGGGTTTTTCAACAACAAGCAATATGAGCAGGCGGCGGAGACCTACGAGCGGCTGCTTACGATTGGCCCGAATGTGAATACCTATAACAATCTTGGTATCACGCTGTTTTATCTTGGCAGGTCCGACGAGGCCCTGAACCTGCTGAACGAGGGCATCGCTACAGATCCTCGATACCAGAGAATCTGGCTGACGCTGGGATTCGTCAACAGCCGGCTTGGGAATATTGAGCAAGCACGCTCGGCCCTGACCACTGCGGTCGAGCTCGGCGCCGACACCGAGGTCGGGCAGTCCGCAAAGCAAATGCGCGACAGCCTCCCCTAGGGCCAGAACAAGATAGATACGGGGACACCTTTTTCCCGTGGGGTCCAGCGTTCACGGATTGTTGCTCACATTGCCGGCCTGCGTGTCTCCTTGTATTTATCGGGTAGCGGAGTCAGCCGGCCATCAGCCGCTATTTCCCGAATGTGGATGAGTTGAGCGGCCATGTCAGTCTCCAGCTCATCGACGATCACCTGGAAGCCCGGCTCGCCGTGCAATGAAGACAGGATGGCGTCGTGCTTGAGCAAGAATCGCCACGATGTCCGCCAACCCGAATCGACGGCCTCTCGCAACGCTGCCAGCGCTTCGTCTTTCATCCCCCGCATCGCAAATATCTGCACATCCGTTATTCCATAGCCGTCCCAGCCCAGCCGGTTCATCGTCTGGATGAATTCCATCGTCGTGTCGAGCAGCAGGTCCGCACGTCTGTTATTGCCGAGTTGTTGCAGGATTACGGCGACGCGGACCGCATCGCGATAATTCGAATAGTCGATCAGTGGATCTGCATTTTCGATCAAGCCGGGTTCGGCGGCCCTATAGCGTTCGAGTGCTATTTCAAAGTCGCCCGCCCGCATATCGATCTGACCGAGAACCGACAGGGCATCTCCATCGGTCGGGCTTTCGGCGAGCAGAGCCTCTGCGTCACCAGCCGCTTCCGCCAACTGACCCTGGTTCAGCCGCAGGAACATCGACCCAAAGTGCGTCCAGCCTGAGTCGGGGGCGAGTGTCCGTGCCCGCTCCAGCATCCGTTCCGCCTCTGTCTGGTCTCCGATCAGAGACCACATGAACACCAGCCAGCCTACATATAAAGGGTTATCCGGATCGAGAGAGGCGCCCTCGCGCAGTCGTACAATCGCCTGATCAAGACGCCCGTAGGCACTCATATCGAGGCGCCCCAGACCCGAATAGGCCAGCGAGAACCCCGGATCAATCCGGATGATCTTCTCGTACTGTTCTCTGGCTTCATCGAACCGTCCGAGGCCCTCAAGGGCAGACCCCAGCGCCTTTCTGACGATGCTCGAAAAGGGATCCAGACGGGCCGCCTGGTCGAGCTGCACGAGTGCTTCCTGGATACGGCCTTGCCTCAACAGGAACGAGCCATACCAATGGTGTCCAAAGACATAACCGGGCGCCAGGTCGATCCCTTTTCTGAAGAAACGCTCCTTCTCGGCAAGATCGTCGGTGACCGACGTCATCGCGATATATGCTTCGCCCAGCCGATCATTGATCGCCAGGGCTCTCTGTACCAGCGGCGTGCTTAGCGCCTGTTGTTCTGACCGTGATCGGCGTCCGTAGTTAACCTGCAGGCTGTAGGTGACCGCGAGATCGACGTTGGCCAATGCATAGTCCCGATCCAGTTCGATAGCGCGTTTGAATTGCGCCTCGGCCTCGTCCAGTGACGCAGTAGTCCGTTTCTCCATCGCCTGGCGCCCCAGAAAATAGGCTTCCAGTGCCGCCATATTGTCCGTCTGCGCACTGGCGAGTTGCGTCTTCTCGTCCGCGGAGAGGGTGGCTTTTAGCGCCTCGGATACAGCGGTGGCGATTTCGCTCTGGATCGCAAAAATGCTGGCAGTCGTAAGCTCCCGGTCATAGGTATTGGCCCACAGGTGTTCGTCCGTGGCGACGTCGATCAGCTGGACGTTGATTCGAACCCGGTCGCCAGCTCGCTGGACGCCGCCTTCCAGGATGTTCCCCACGCCCAGTGCAGCGCCGATTTCAGCGATGCTCAGTGCGCTGTCTTCGAACCGCTGCACAGAAGTCCTCGAGATCACTTTGAGCGTTCCGATGCGCGCGAGCTGAGTGAGGATATCGTCGTGGATGCCGTCGACAAAAAACACATCTTCTTCCCGGGTACTGCGGTTGGCAAAAGGCAGCACCGCGATCGATCGATCCGGTTGCCGGGCGAACTTCGCAGCAGCTAGTTGCGACGCGTCTATGATCTCTGCCTTTGGCTCCACATCATTAACCGATACCGAGTCATCGCGATCAGACTGCGGGACCATCCGATCGATGAAGGCCACAGCGACCGCTAGCGTCAGCAGCGCGATGATCATCAGGCTGATCCTGCGGCCGGTGACCGGCGTGATCGACACCGCGCGGTCTATGTCTTTCTCGCGTTTCAGCCCCTCCGGCGTCATCTCGTAAACCCAGGAGAAGATCAAAGCAGGGAAGAAGAACAGGACAAGCAGTCCCAGCACGAGGGCGAAAGCCCAGTCGGGCGCGCCCAGATTGGGGAAGAGCACGTCCGCGACCTGCAGTATCAGCCAGGAGGCGATGACATAGAGTGCCGCCACCTTGGTGACGTTGCGGCGTTTGAGTTCCTCGAGAAATGACATGTCTATTGTTCTTGGCTCGCTGGAACCGCCTGCAGATCATGTAATACCACGGAAAGAATGTCGATCACATATCGCCTGAAGTGGCACGGGGAGAGAAGAGGCAAGAGAAAGGGGTGGGGGAGGATGGCCGGTCGCAGTTGCCTTACTGATCCTCTGACCTCACGCCCTGTGTTCGTCTCTTCACTACCGGATGTCGCTCGCTCGCCCATTCGTGACACAAATCGCCGAGGTATTGCTCGAGCTGCGTCTCGGCGATGCTGGAGGGTACGAAGATTTCTCTCGCCGGCCGCCGCTTCCCCTCTGGTCCCATGAAGAAGGCGCCCCACCCGCTTGCGGATCTCACCAGCAGGAGGTCGCGGCCAAAGACATCAAATCTCAGAGTGCTCATGATTGCTTTTTCCGGCACGATGTGGCGAAAATTTTGGCGGCAATGTTTGCGTCAGTTCGGATTGATCGATCATGCGATACAGTCAGAGTTTTGTCGACTACCAGCGCCGGTAGAAACTCTGCCCGAGAGGGACTTTCGGTCGACCAGAAAATATCGGCCTCTCAGCTTGCTTTTCTTTGTCGCCGCTGGCCACGGCTGTGGTCCCCCCGGTCCGGTCAATCTCCAGAGCCTTATCCCACCATGGTGCAAGGGGGAAATGCAGGCAGGATGAAATAAACCGGTGAGAGAGCGGGTCTTCTATGGGTCGGGCATGGCATCTGGTGACCGAACGGCGTTGGTGGACGGTCAGCCGCACGCCGCCTAGCCATGATGCCCGCAAGGCCGTAGCGGGATCCGGGCGCCGGTCAGCAGGCGCGGCTGATCAGAGGCGAGGCTCCTGTTTTGACCGGGCCTGGCGCAACGGAATTCGTATACTCTCCCTTGTTTGCAATTGTCCGTAGTGCAGCCTTTATGAGTCTTCTCTTGCTTTCCGCCATGCTCGCGTTTGTGCTCGGGTTTTCCGCCTATCGGGCGAGCATCTGCACCGTGGCCGCGGTGGCCGAGGTGATGTCCTCACGCACGGCCATGGTATTCCTGAGCTTCGCCAAGGTGGTGCTGTGGGTGGTGCTGGTCAACGGCCTGCTGGTGCTGTGGATGCCGGATCTCGCGCGGCCGGCAAAGCCGCACCCGGGTATCCAGATGGCAGCCGGCGGCGGCTTCGTGGGCGGCATCGGCGCCGCGATCAACGGCGGCTGCAGTTTCTCCACGATCTCAAAGATCGCCCAGGGCAATATCCATATGGCGATGACGCTGCCAGCTTTTGTGGTCGGTGTGCTGGCCGGTGTGGTGATGTTGTCGCGGATGGACATCCTCCCGGATCCCGCAACACCGTGGCTCAGCGACCAGGCGAGGCTTATTTTGCTCGCCGCTCTGGGGCTTTGGGGTCTTTGGGAGATCGCGAAGATCATCGGGCCGAATCTGCGTGGCGGCGGTTTGTGGCACGGGCTCACCGCGGGCCGCTATCGCTTGTCCACTGGTGCGGCGGTCGTCGGTATCTGCAGTGGCGGGATCTATGCGGTCCACGGCCGCTGGGCATACTCCAGTCAGATCGTGGACGGGCTTATCGAGCGACCCGGGGTGCAATCAGCCAGCGGCGAAACCGCCCTGTGGCTGTTCCTGGCGCTGTTGGCCGGCGCCATCACTGCGGCGGCCATCAAGCGACAGTTCTGCTTCAGCTTTGACTCCGGCATGTGGGTGCGCAACGTTATCGGCGGCTTCCTGATGGGCGTCGGCGCGATGATCGTGCCCGGCGGGAATGCCGCGCTGATCCTGCAGGATCTGCCGTCGCTGTCTTTACACGCGTTGGTCGCGTATCTGGCGATGGTGGCGGGTATCGCCATGACCCTGATGTTGTTTGGGCGCATGATGGGCGCCAGCATGGTGGTCAACTGCGGCGGGGATTTCTGCACTATGGATAAGGGGCGACCGAGAACGTAGATTGTCCGGAGCGGCGCCTGACACCGATGTCCCCGATACCGGCACCGACACGTAGCGTCCGGAGATTGGGCAAAAAAGGCGCTCATCACCGGCAATCCTCGGGCGCACTCCGGAGTGCGCGGCTAGCCCATCCAGTGGATCAACACCGGATTGCAGGAGATCTCTTGCAAGAGAGCAATTCATAGAGCAATTTAGCCACGGATTGGCGAAATTGCAGACCGGGCCTGTAACCCATCCCGGGCGGGAGCATCGTGGCAGATCGATACAAAGCATTTATCAGCTACAGCCATGCCGACGAGTCCATAGCCGCATGGCTGCAGCGCTCGCTCGAGCGCTTTCGCGTGCCTGGGCGGCTGCGCTCCGACCATCCGGATCTGCCAAACCGTTTGCACCCGGTGTTCCGCGATAAGGAAGAACTGGCTTCCAGCACCGATCTGAGCGAGTCCATCCGAACAGCCATATCCCATTCTGATGCGCTACTCGTGGTCTGTTCACCGGCCGCTGCCGCTTCACATTGGGTCAACGAAGAGATCAAGGCGTTCCGGGAGCTCGCGCCCGGGGGGAAGATCCTGTGTCTGATGGTCGCCGGCAGCCCGGACCCGGCCAATGCGGATTGCGCTTTCCCGCCTGCATTGCTGACCGATGCGGCGGGCGAGCCGCAACCAGAACCGCTGGCGGCTGACGTCCGGCCGGAAGCGGATGGCAAGCGCGGGGCGCTGCTCAAGATCATCGCCGGACTGCTCGCGGTCGGTATCGATGACCTGAAGCAACGCGACCAGCAGAGAAAAGTCAGATTCCTTTCAGCGGTGGCGGTTGGCTCACTGGCGATCGCGTTCGTCACCATCGGTCTGGCGATCAATGCCCATTATGCAAGGACGGAGTCGGACCTGCGCCGGACCCAGGCTGAGGAGCTGATCGGCTTCATGTTGGTCGATCTGCGCGAAAAACTGCAGCCGATCGGCAAGCTGGACATCCTCGACGCGGTCGGCGACCAGGCGATGGAATACTTCGAGGCCCTGGGCGACGAACTCTCCGACGAAGATGCGCTGGCCCGGGTGATGGCCCTGCGCCAGATCGGCGAGGTGCGTTTCAATCAGGGACAACTCGAGTCGGCGCTGACTGCTTTTGCGGCCTCTCGCGACTATGTGAGATCGCTGCATGACAAGAGTTCTGAGCAAAACGAATATCTGTTCGAGCTGGGCCAGGCAGAATTCTGGGTGGGCTATGTGGCCTGGGAGCGTAGTGATCTGCCGGGCGCCGAAGTCGCGTTTTCCGCCTATCGCGATGCGAGCATAGAGCTGGCAAGGCGGGATCCCAACAACGCGGGTTACACCCGTGAGCTTTTGTACGCAGCCAGCAACCTGGGTAGCGTCGCGCGCGAGGCTGGTGAATCTGCAGTCGCGCTGCATTACTTTGCTGACGCGGTGGAAATCAACGAGCAGCTGATTGAGCAGTCGCCAGACGACCCGAATTTGCGCTATGACCTGGCAGAGGGTTTGTCATGGATGGGCTCGGCCCTCCGGGATCTTGGTGATCTGTCCGCTAGCGAAGAAATGTTCCAGCGTTCGCGCGAGATCTTCCGATCATTACATGACCTGGGCGTCCACGCTCGTCACAGTGAAGGCTACGGCGATGTCTTGTCATTGCTCGCCGACTTGCAGGTAAACCGCGGCGAGATTGAGAAAGCGCAGAATACTCTCGATACTGGGATCCTCGTTTTCGTTGATCTGGTCGGACGCGACAACGAAAACTCCAGATGGCAGACCGGCTTGTGCCGTCTGAACTACCTCAAGGCCAGCTTGCTGGCATCGACCGGCCGGTCGGATCAAGCGAGCGACGTCCTTGAGCTGGCTCATGACGGGTTCCTTGAGTTGACCGCAAACGATCCAAGCAACATGGATTTGCAGCAGAGGCTGGCGAGGACGGAAGCACTCACGGCGATAATCGATTTTGGGGCAGGCCGTCTGGCACAAGCCATGGCCAGGTCGAACGCAGCCTGGTCGCGATCGGATAAAGCGTTGCGAAAGAGTTCCCGGCCAGCAAAGCTTGTCAAGGCTGCTGTCGAGGTGCTCGACATCCGAGCCGATATTCTGGCGAGCAATGGTGAGACCGCTCGCGCCCATGAAGCCTGGTCCGACGCGTTGGACTTGCTGGGTCCCGTTGACCCAACTGATCCCGTGAATCGTGCTCTATATTTGCGTCTGATGCAGCGACTCGGTCGGGCAGACGAAGTCGAGGCAATCGCCGCGGATCTAACAGCCATCGGTTTCGGTGATCCCCGCTACTTGCTGTCTCAAGCAATTTTTTGACCGATGCGTATACTCCGGATGCTTGTCCCGATTTCGGGGCCAGCTTACGACCAATAAGGAGAGAAAAATATGACGGCAGCGAATGCGAATGTGGGTCTGAGCGTAAGAATCGGTGCAGCAGATGGCTACACCCAGGCAACCTTGAACGCCAACCAGACGAATCCGCAGAATAATACCTATTACTACAAATACACCGGCGGTACCGATGGAAACGGTAATGTCACAGAGTCTGGCCGCGGTGCTGTCGACATATTTGTGACGCTTGGCAGTGAACCGAGGTACGCGATAGCTGAGGTTGGGTTGCCCCCCAATGCGGCACAACTTCGTGTAACCCACACTGACGCAACGCACGCGACCGTCCACGACCTCAACACCCAGGACGAGACGGATTACTACAATGTCCTCATTGCCGACTCAACCAACGGCAACTGTCAGTTCTGGTGCGATCCTCGAGTCACCAACACTGACTAAACCGGGGCTTGATAGTTCGATCGTGACCGGCCGGATTTCGATCCGGCCTTTTCTTTGCCGCGACAAGACTTCGCAGATCATTTTTCGAGGTGCCGATGCCGTGGAGGTTGCCGCTGGCGGAGACGCGGAGCTCCGTGAGCTTTGACTATACTGTTCCAACAATCCTCGCTTACGGAGCTGGGTAAATCACGACAAGGAGAAATAGCATGGCGGCAAGGAGTTCGTACATCGGACTGGACGTAAGAACCAAGCCCATGAAGGGGTATACCAAGGCAAAGCTCGCGAACCAGAAGAAAAATCCCAATAAACTCAAGTACTACTACAAGTATCTCGGTGGCTCGGATGGGAAGGGCAATGTCACGGAGGGAGGTCGCAAGCCTGCTGGCATATTCCTGACCCTGGTCAGCGATGTCCGCTATGCGATAACCAAGGCCAGCTTCCACCCGCGCAACAAACAGCTATTTCCAGTTCAGGTTGATCACAGGCATTTGGTCATCCTTGACGTCAACACCAAACCTAAGTCTGTGTATTACAAGGTGCAGATCACCGACGCGTCGAACGGTTATTGTAAGTTCTGGTGCGACCCCAGGGTGACCAATACCGACTAAATCGTAGAGGGCTCTTGACGACTCGACAAATCGGATTTCGACCCGATTTCTTGTCATGAGCCGATCGCCAGGATCGATCGTTGTCAGGCGACCCAGGTGAGTCGACCCTGTCGCGCTGATCGGCTCTGGACGCTTCCGGAGCTCCACAACTGTTCCCTTCGCTACCCAGGGTCTGCCGGCAACGACTGGCGGGATTTCCCTAGCTCGGACACCGCGCCCTTGATTACCCGGGCCGAGGATCTCAATAGCATCCCTGCGAGCAGTGCGCCGACGACGATATCGGGCCAGCCCGAGCTGAATGCCCACACTCCGGCGGCGGCGACAATCACCGACAGGTTCGACGCGATGTCGTTGCGCGAGCACTCGTAGACCGAGCTCATGTTGATGTCGTCTTCGCGGTGGCGCCAGAGTAGGAACAGGCACAGACCGTTTGCGATCAGGCCGGCGATGCTGAACAGCCCCATGATTTCGTAGGAGGGCAGCACCGGGTCGATCAGACGATGGATCACCTGGGCGATCACCACGCTGGCGGCGAAGAAGATCAGCGCGCCCTTGAACAGGGCCACCCGGGCCTTGGTGGCCGCGCCCTGCGAAACCGCGAACAGGCTCAGGCCATAGGTCAGCGCATCGCCGAGGTTATCCAGGCTGTCCGAGAGCAGCGCAGTTGATCGGCCATAGAGCGCGGCCGCGACGATGGCCACGAACATCAGCGCGTTGATCCACAACACTTTGACCAGGGTGCCGCGCTGGCTGTCGCGCAACGACTCGGCAGCACAGCTGGATTCACAGCAGGATTTCACAGCCCCCCCCCCAAGATCGCGTTGA
>CAJHYD010000006.1_pt1 | contig 33169 bp, 43 predicted proteins | sample 9198701 | NCBI WGS metagenome assembly CAJHYD01 (sample SAMEA7708365, study PRJEB35096) | sediment metagenome | biome: marine neritic benthic zone biome [ENVO:01000025]; feature: sediment [ENVO:00002007]; material: shallow marine sediment [ENVO:03000034] sea grass bed [ENVO_01000059] ...
AACCACATGACTGCGCGGATGTCGCTGGCCAGCCAGATCATCAACACCATCGCCAGCACCGGGCCAACGAAAGCGCCAACCGAGTCGAGCGCCTGACGCAGACCATAGGCGGCACCGCGCTGCTGCGGCGGCGTGATGTCCGCCACCAGCGCGTCGCGCGGCGCACCGCGGATGCCCTTACCGATCCGGTCGACAAAGCGGGCGCCAAACACCCAGCCGATCGTCGTCGCCAGCGGGAACACGAATTTGGTCACCGCTGCCAGCCCATAGCCGATCACGACCAGGGTCTTGCGCCGTTTCAGATAATCGCTGATGGCACCCGAGAACACCTTGGTCACCGCTGCGGTGGCTTCGGCCACGCCCTCGATAATGCCGATGGTCAGCATCGACACACCGAGCACCGTACCCATAAAGACCGGCAACAGGCTGTGGATCAGCTCCGAGGAGGCATCCATGCACAGCGATGCCAGCCCCAGCACCCAGATACCAGTTGGCAGGGTACGCAATGAACCGTTTGCGCTTTTTTTCATCGGCTGCGGATCGGACCCGGGGCTGCAATGCCCCGGGTCTTGCAGGTGTCTATGGCCACTGCGTTATTCTTCCGACCAATGATTCAAGGCCAGCTAACCGGCGTACCCACCTGCTCGGTAATCTGCACATGCCCGGGCTGGCCAGCGACCCGTTCCAGCCATGCGCCGACGGCGGGATAGCCCGCAAGATCGAAACCACCTTCATCAGCGACATGGGTATAAGCATAGAGCGCGATATCGGCGATGGAATAGCCGTCGCCGGCGAAAAAATTTCGCGTTTTCAGATGCTGATCCATCACGTCCAGGGCGTGATAGCCGCCCTCCATCTTCGCCGGCAGGGCAGAGCGGTTCTCCTCGAGCTGATCGTTGTGGTGCCAGGCACGGACCACCGCGATAAACGGCTCATGGCTGTATTGCTCGAAGAACATCCATTGCATGGTTTCGGCGCGCTCCCAGGCGTCGTCGGGCAGGAATGGGGTGCCCTCGGCCAGATGGAACAGGATGGCATTGGATTCGGCCAGACGACGACCGTCCGGCCATTCCAGAAGCGGGATGCGGTGATTCGGATTTTTAGCCAGAAATTCCGGCCGCCGGGTGATGCCCTCGCGGATGTCTATCTCGACCCGTTCGAACGGCTGTCCGAGCTGACTCAGGAGCAGACGGATCTTGTAGGCGTTGCCGGAATCCGGATAGTCGTACAGCCTTAGCATCTGTTTCCCCCAGAAGTATGTCGCGAAACCAGTCTCTCGAATAGCGGTCCGGCGCAGCTCAAAGACTCGCGTCCAGCATCGAGAAGATACGCCACCAGACAAACGCCAGTACCAGGGCCGCCGACATCAGCGCGGCGGCAAGGTGCTCGAACGTGCGCGCGCGGCCAAGCGCCAGCTCACCCTCGAGCACCTGCATGTCCCGCAGCACGGATTGCCCGGGTAGCGGATATCGCTGAGCTTTGCGCACGCGTCTGGCCAGCGAGCGCAGGTACGCTGCCAGCCCGAGCGGGGGTAACGCGCACAAGGCTCCACAGAGCAGGAAGAACATGCGCAGCCGCCCGTGCGCCCGGCCGGGATCGGAGATCAGCCATTCAAAGAGGGCCGTGCCATGCCGCTCGAAGATCATGATCAGCAGCGCGCCAAGCAAGGTGGCGATGACCAGCAGCCGGACCGCCCGGCGGCGGGCTTTTGGATCGGCTGTCTGGATAGCGCTCATTGCGCTTTGAGTCTAGCGGTAAACACTGCGCCGGGCATCCGGGCAGCTCGGCGCGGGCGCACCGCACGGAATCGAGTCACGCGTCGGGGCGGTTTACCACCAGCGGACGCGCCCGGTATCGAGATGTACGAAATTCGATTTTTCGTAGTAACCGACGCCACCACGGGCCAGATCCAGACCGGCCTGGCGTAGATGTTTTGAATTGGCGTCGGTCAGCCGCACATCGATCGCCTTGCCCTGCATATGCAGGCTGGTCCGCGCCACCCCGCCGCCGCGTTTGCGCAGCATCTCGTTGGTGGCCGGTGAACGATAGCCGGAGATGATCTCGAACGTACCGCTGCTGCCGACACGCTGTTGTGCCGCATGCAGAAAATCGAACAGGGCCGGGTCGATGTCGGTGATATCGCCGGAACGGAAATCACGCAGCAGATAATTGAGTTCGCCGAGACCGTCGTTCAGATAAGCGCCGTCCTCGTAATAGACTACGTCGAGCTTCTCCGCGGTATGCGTGTGATAGAAGCGCAGACGACGGGGCTCCTGCACGCTGGCAAAGGCCATCGTGGGCAGACACGCGATCGGCGCCAGGGTGGCGGCGGTGCGCAGAAAGCGGCGTCGACTGGGACAGTGGCTCATGCTGATTTCCGTCGTTTCGGCGTCAGTGGGTGAAATTCTCTCAGGCCGGATAGAACGAAACAATGTCCCAGTCGGTCTTTTTGTTGGCATATCGCTTCACCCGGAATTTGGCGAGCGACGCACAAACCAATGATTTGCAAAGCTTTAGTGGAAAATCCTACCTGGCATCGGCGGCAAATGGGCGGGATAGCCCAGCCGGGGCGGCTGAGCGGGCCCCTATTCCGCATTCGCCCGAGTCACAAGCGGCCAGACCGACTCAAAACGGGCTCTCTCCCGAGCGGCAAGTTCCGGTCAAAAGCAGCCATCGAACGCGCATTGGCACGATGGGTCAATCCAGGGGCATTTCGAAACTCGGCGAGAACGCGATCGGGATGACATACCTGTTACTGACCTGGGTGTAGCGATCGTCCAGCGGAGCCGCTTCCTCGGCTGCACCCGGATTCCAGGCCACCTCGATCCGGCGCAGGCCCGGTTCGAGCCCGGTGAGGGGCACGAGACCGATCAGACCTCGCATTCCCAGGTCTGCGCGCTCGGCAGGCTCAAAATCCGCCATCGATACCGGACTGCCATCAATAGCCACTGTCCATAGCTGGCGTAAGCAGGCGACCCGGTCCGGTGCTTCGTCAGCGCTGCCGCAGAGGTGATCAAGCACAAGATTGTCGCGCAGCGGCTGATACGGCAAGAACAAGCGAACGAAGCTGCCGCTCTGATTGAAGCTGTCGACCCGGGGCCAGCCGCGCAAGCGATCGAGCGGACTGGGCATGTCCTCGTAGTAAGTGCTCCGGAGTCCTTCCTGGATCTGAGCTGTGTCGAGATACGCGAACTCTCCGGAGAGCGTGAAGTTCCGCCAGGCGGCAGCACGCGTACCGCCGACGACTACGATGACGATAGTGCTGAGGGTTAGCGCGACAAAGAAGGCTACCGGGCGTGTATTGCTCTGCAGAGTCAGCTGTACCGGCAGTACGAGGCGCTGCGGGTAGGCGAGCCCGGCGATGCGCCTCAGGAACCGGACGAGACCCGCAAAGAAACGGCTGTCGCGCAGCCGAGGTACCCTCGACGCGAGTTGTCGATCCAGCAAGTACACAAGTATCGGTATGCCGAGAAACACCACAAGGAGCAGTGCCGTGCCGATGCCGATACCGGCGTTGGTGAGGCCAAAACGGGCGCCGATTGCGCCGGACACGACCAGGATGACTACCAGAATGGTGCCGAACCAGAGCAAGCTCAGCGTCAGCATGCTGATCACCGCGAATAGTGACGATGCGAGCCGATCCGTGTTCTGGATGACGGTATCGAGATCGGGCAACGTGTCCCGATAGTACTGCCGGCCCAGCGGTCCAAGACCCGGCGTCTTGCTCCAGTTGATCCCATCAGGGAAAACTGTACGCAGGCCAATGAGCCCGACCCAGTACGCGCGTGCCATCAGATGTACGACGAAACACGCAGCCAATCCGTAGCTGATGCCGGCCAGCGCCGTGGTGCCCACCGTGCTAGCGATGGCCAGACTCGTCGACAGATGCGTGTAGATGTCGGCAATCTTGTCGAACAGCCATCCGGGGATTGAGAACAGCGCGAAGATCGTCAGGCTCGAGATGATCAGCTCGAGTTCGTCAGTGCGATCGCGCAGCCGATTCATGGCCTCGGACTCAGCCCTACGATGCGTTTCGGGTTCCTTGAGTTCCACCAGGGACTACTGCCTCTGCGAATGCGTTAAAAGCGAAAAAGGTGTCAGGTCTATTTTTTCTCTTGCATCAGCTAACGAAAAAATAAACCTGACACCTTTTCGGTGAGCGATCAAGGAAAACGCTAAGTTTCCGGGCTCCGGCCGAACGCCTTGCTCAATGTGTTGCGCCGACCGCTTGAGTCCGCAGTCGCTGGCAGCCGCTCAGCATTTTTTCACCTGGGTTGCTGGACAGACAACTCCGGCGCGGTGCGATGGCTATAAACACGGCAGCGGGGGCGTGGCTGCCCTCGCGGCTTCTCCGCTCAGTCATGCCGGCCGACGTCTGCGGCCTCGGAATCGAAGCCGCATCGCGGGACCGATCGTCCCGGACCGGCCATTCGCAAGGCCAGGAAAGCCTCGGCGGTACCCGGCCCGGGCTCAGGCCAGGGACGGGACGATCGGGGCGAGGCGGCAGCCGGGTTTGGTCAATAGCACCTGGACGTTGCCGATCGCGCGCTCGAGGAAACCGCCCTCGCAGTAGCACAAATAGTACTCCCACATGCGGATGAACTCTTCCGGATAGCCTTGAGCGCTGATCTGGTCGATGTGCGCAGAGAATCGCTCGCGCCAGTGACGCAGGGTGGTCGCGTAGTGGGGTCCGATGTCTTCGAGATGGAAGACCTTCATGTCCGTGGATCGCATCAGGCTGTCACTGATCGCCGCGACCGAGGGGATAAAGCTGCCCGGGAAGATATAGCGTTTTATGAAATCAATCGTCTTCAAGGCCCTCTCGTAGCGCTGGTCCTGAATAGTGATGGCCTGCAGCAGCATGGCGCCATCGTCCTTCAGCAGCGAACTGCATTTGTCGAAGTAGGTGTCCAGATAATGATGGCCGACGGCCTCGATCATCTCGATAGAAACCAGCTTGTCGAAGCTTCCGCTGAGGTCCCGGTAGTCTTCGAGCAGCAGGTGGATGCGATTGCTCAGACCTGCGGCGGCAACACGCTCCGAGGCCAGTTCGAATTGCTCCCGGGAGATCGTGGTCGTGGTCACCTCACAGCCGTAGTTTGCGGCCGCGTGCAGCGCAAAACCGCCCCAGCCGGTGCCGATCTCGACCACGTGGTCGCTCGGCCTGAGGTCGAGCTTGGTGCAGATGCGGTCGAGCTTGGCCACCGAGGCTTGATGCAGGGTCGCGTCTTTATGCTCAAAGACCGCCGCGGAATACATCATGGTCGGGTCGAGCCAGAGGCGGAAAAAATCGTTGCCGAGATCATAGTGGGCGGCGATGTTGCGCTGGCTGCCGGTCCGGGTATTCCGGTTGACCCAGTGGAATGCCTTCTGCAGCGGGGCGGTGAGTCGTGCCAGCCCGCCTTCCATCCCTTCGAGCACATGACGATTGCGCAGCAGCAGCTGGATCAACCCGGTCAGGTCGTCACAGCTCCAGTGACCCTGCATATAAGATTCGCCGGCGCCCAGCGATCCGCCGAAGGCGATTTCGCCATAGCAGCGCCGGTCGTGGATGGTCATATGCAGCGTGACACCGGCGTCCTCTGCAGACTCACCAAAGGCAAGCGTTTCGTGCTCGTCGGTGAGCAACAGGCGACCTTTCTCAAGCTGCTCGAGGCGTTGCAACACGAGCCGACGGCCGAGACCATCGAGCGAGGAGGGCTTTGGCGTACCGGCCAGGACTTTCGGGGAGGAAATAGCGATCGACTTCATTTCGGGTTCGCCGCTGCCGGCGCCTCCTTCGCGGGGTGAACAAAGAACGGACAGCGCTTGAGCCACAGCCGCAGCGCCTGCCAGTGGATGGCAACAAAGACCCTGGCGGTCATCACGGATAGCCGATCAGGACCCGCGCCAGACTCGCAGCGGAGATTTCGGTGCGGGTCAGCGCCAGCGTCACATCGAACAGCTTGGCGCCGTGCTGCAGATTCTGCATATGGACCGACAACGCGTCGGCCGGCGCCGAGAAACGCCAGTCGTAGTCAATGTCCATCGGCATAAACGGCGAGACGTGCATTTCCTTGCGCAGATCGAAGCGGCGCATGCTGCCACGACCCACTGCCTCGCCGTCGCCTAGCACATAGCAATGCTGCTCGCCCCAGGGCGTGTTGTTGACCTCGGCGATGATGGTCTCGACCTGCTCATCTCTCGCGTCGAAGCAATAATAGAAACTGACCGGATTGAAGCAATAACCAAAATAGCGCAAATGCGTCAGCAGCCGGATCGGCCCGGTGGGGCGGCGGCCGGTGCGCTCGGTGACCAGATCCCGGACCGCGTCTGCCAGCGGCTGTTGCGGATCGCCCAGGTGATCCTCGCGTTTTAGCCAGGCCAGCGCGCGGCGACCCACTGACCAGAACCAGCGCCGCCGGAACAGCCGCGGCGTCTCGTCGAGGTCCACATACATCATGAACAGGCGGTAATCGAAGGCGTGCTCCACCGGTGTGAAGCGCCGATGCCTAACCCGCCCTTCGTAGATGCAGCTGTTGGTCTTGGTTGCGTTCATTGAAATGTTCCAGGGCAGCCAGCGCGCTGACGACCCCATCCTCGTGGAAACCGAAGCGCCAGTAAGCGCCGCAGAAATAGGTGCGACTAACGCCGTTCACTTCGCCGTGTCGCTGCTGGGCCGCCACCGCCTCACGGTTGAGGACCGGGTGATCGTAATCAAAGCGTTCGATCACCGTGGACGGGTCGATAGCCTCGCTGTTGTTCAGCGTCACACAAAATTGGCACGGGGCATCCAGGTCCTGCAGGATATTCATGTTGTAGGTCAGCGCCACACGCTCCTGCTGCCGGCGCAACAGATGATAGTTCCATGCCGCCCAGGCCAGTCTGCGCTTTGGCATCAGACTCTCGTCGGTGTGCAGCACGGCCTCGTTTTTCTGATACGGGATCGCGCCCAGCACCTCCCGCTCGAGCGGACTCGCATCGGCCAGCATGGCCAGCGCCTGATCGCTGTGACAGGCCAGAAAGACCTGATCGAAACGCTCCGGTTCGCAATCCTTTGCTTTGATGTGGACACCGCCCGCATCGCGGCGGACCGACTGGACCGGACAGCGCAGCCGGATGCGATCGCGGTGTCCGGCGATCAACGGCTGCAGATACGCCCGGGAGCCACCGCGGATGACTCGCCATGTCGGCCGGTTGCGGATATTCAGCATGCCGTGGTTATGGAAGAACCGGACAAAGAATGCCGCCGGCATCTCGGTCAACCCGTCCGGTTTGGCGGACCAGATCGCCGCGCCCATGGGCACGATGTAATGCTCGATAAACCTGCGTGTATAGCCACCGTCGGCCAGATACTGGCCCAAGGTCACTCCATTGTCGGGATCATCCAGTAGCGCCGGCGCCTCGCGATTGAATCGCAGGATGTCGGCGATCATCCGGTAGAAGGACGGCCGCAACAGGTTGCTGCGTTGGGCGAACAACGCGTTACGCGAGGTACCGTTGTATTCCAGCCCGGTCTTTTCACAGCTCACGCTGAAGCTCATGGAGCTGGGCTGGGACGCGACGCCCAGTTCATCCATCAGGTTGATGAACTCCGGGTAGGTCCAGTCGTTAAAGACAATAAACCCGGTGTCCACGGCATACTGGCGGCCGCCATATTCCACGTCGACAGTATTGGTGTGGCCGCCGACGTAGTCCGCGGCTTCGAATACCGTGATCTCGTGATCCCTGGCCAGGTGATAAGCGGCCACATTGCCGGCGATACCGGTACCGATTACTGCGATCTTCATGCCTGTGCCTCTGCGGGGGCGATGTCGTCGGCGATCAGCCGCGCGGTCCTGATCCGCGCCGGCACCGGTCGCACGTCCCAGATCAGTCCCAGCGCCTTCAGCAGCCGGAGGAAATACCAGGTCAGATCGACCTCCCACCAGAAAAAGCCCTGACGCGCTGAACCCGGGTAGTGGTGATGATTGTTGTGCCAGCCCTCGCCAAAGGTCAGCAGCGCGAGCCAGATGTTGTTGCGGCTGTCGTCACGGGTCGCGTAGCGGCGTCGCCCGAAGGAATGGGCCAGCGAGTTGACGGTGAAGGTCGCGTGGTAGAGCACCACGGTGGAGATCACAAAGCCCCATACCAGCATCTGCCAGCCGTTGGTGCCGAGCCCCGGCGCGAAGCGTTCCAGCAGCACGCCGCCGACAAACAGAATGATCGCGAGCAGGGCCGGTACCAGCATGGCGTAACGATCGAGAAAGCGCAGCTCCGGATAGCGTGCGAAGTCTCGTATGAGCTCATGCCGGGTACGGTGGTTCTTGCGGTTCATAAACCAGGCCACGTGGGCATACCAGAAGCCCCGGTGCCGCGGCGAATGCGCATCCGTGTCTTTGTCCGCATGAGCATGATGATGCCGGTGGTGGGCGGCCCACCACAGCGGACCCCGCTGCACGGCAGAGGCGCCCATTACGGCGAAGATCAGCTGCATCGGGCGCGAGGTCTTGAAGGTTTTGTGAGAGAAGTAACGATGATAGAAGCCGGTGATGGCCAACATCCGCAGCGCATAGAGCCCCACCGCAACCGCCACCGCCACGGGACTCCAGCCGACCCAGATCACGGCCACACAGGCCACATGCATCAACAGGAATGGCAACACGCGCAGCCAGTCGATGCGCTCGGCTTCCTCTTCCGGCACAGCGCCATAGTCGATCTCGCTGTCCAGCCAGCGCTGGCCGGCGGCGAGGACGGCGCGCAGACTGGTTGCCTTGTTTGAGGTGTCGACCGCAGTACTCATGACTCTTCTGGCCAGCGCTGCGGGACTTTGCGGAGCGCCGAGGTGTCGTAGCCGATCTCCTCGATGAACTCGACCAGCGCCGCATAGTCTGGGTCGGGGATCTGCGGGTCCCGGGCCATGATCCACACGTAATCACGCTTGTTGCGCGCGATCACGGTCACACCGTAGTCGTCATCCAGGTAGGCGATGCGGTAGTCGGCCTTGATCGGCCAGATAAACTGCATCCCCCAGATCGCGTTGGACGGATCGTCGCGGACGAAACCGGTCGGATTGTATTCCTTGAGTTCCCCGTCGAACCCCCCCTTACGGAAGGTGAAGGTCGTGTCGATGGTTCGCTCGTCCTCCCGCTGGTAGGTCTCCACCGCGTTGTAGGACTCCTTCTCGATCGACGTGGGGATCGCGGCGATCACGTACCAGTCACCCATGAAGCGGTCCAGATCCACGTACTCCACCGGCTCTACCGGCGGCAGGTTGCTGCCGGTGCAAGCGCCGAGAGACGCGGCGGAGACGGCGGTCAGGATGATGCGGCGCATAAGCGATGTCCTCGAAGCGTCGATGGTGCTCACCGCAACTCGTAACGGAGCATCCGTCCGCCCTTGGTTTCGGATTCCAGGGCCAGCCACTGGCGGTCCGGGGTGTACCAGAGCTGCATATCCAGCTTGCCGGCGTCCAGCGCATAGCGGACTGCATCAACGGTTTGACCGCGGATCTCGATCTGCTCTTCGCTGATCGGCTGGATCGACACCGGCACATATTCGCCGGTCTGAGAGTTGAGCAGGCGCTTCTGATCCAGGAATTCCGGATTCCAGTAAGCGAAAGTCATAATGCACTCGCCCAGCACCGTCTGTTCTTTGTCGGTGGCGATGACGAAGCCCTCGTCGACCTGTTCGCCCTGTACGGCCAATGAATCGCCGTTGACGTCGGTGCGCGCGTCGATACGCTGAAGACATTTGTCGTCCCAGATTTCCTCGTTGACGTGGCGATAGCGGTAGGCATCGAAAAACAGGAAGCGGACCTTGAACTCGGCCTCGCTTTTGAGACGGTATCGGTCCTCTTCTTCGATCAGTTCAAAACTGTGAAAGCCGATTTCCTTGCCATCGAGCAGCACGCGGAATTGCCATTCCCGCTGCTCATCGCCCGGCGTCAGCGGAGCGGCCAGCGACACCACCGCGATCAGGCTACCGATCAGCGTCGCGGCCAGCGCCCTTAGCCCTCGTCCGGCGCCGTTGGGGCCATTCATCGCGGCGATCACTGGGTCACCTCACCCGCCGTGTGCTTTGTGTCCGCCGTCAAACGCCGCGGCGGACCGGGGAAGAACGCATTGGTGCGCGCCACATAGTCCGCATAGGCTGGCCGCCGCTCGGAGATGTCCTTTTCCAGCAATGTGACGCCGGAGACCTTGAGCAGCAGCACGCTCATCAGCAGCGGCGAGAAGACGGTCCACCAACCTCCGGCTGACGCAGCGATCAGATACAACCCCCACCAGACGCAGAAATCGCCAAAGTAGTTAGGGTGGCGGGTGTAGCGCCACAGACCCTGATCGAGGACCTTGCCCTTGTTCTCGTCACGGGCTTTAAAACGCGCCAGCTGCAGATCGGACACGGTCTCGAAACCGATGCCGACCAGCACCAGCGCTGCGCCCAGGTAGTCCAGGACGCCGATCGGCCAGGGGCCGGTCGCGGCGGGGTAGAGCGGGAACGCGATGATCCATGCCAGCACGGCCTGCAGCGAGAAGATAATCAGCAGGCTCTTGAGCGCAAAGCCCGAGCCGTGTTTCTCGCGCATGGCTGCGTAGCGCCGATCCTCCGGCTCACCCCAGTTGCGCCATGTCAGGTAGGCAGCGAGGCGGATGGACCAGATACCCACCAGCACCAGCACCAGTTCGGCCCGGGTCCCGGACACCGACGACAGCTGGATAAATACGATCGTGGCGGCGAGGAAAAACAACGACCAGACGCTGTCGACGATACTGACGTCACGCAACACCAGACTGAGCAGCCAGGTCGCGCCGGCGATAAGCAGCATCACCCCAAGCGCTGAGAAGAGAACATATAATTCGATCATCATCGTTGCCTCACGCGCGGACAGTGGCGGCTGACGCAGCCGGGACCGGCGTCATGCCGTCAAAGCGACGCGCCAGCGCAGCGAGCAGCGGCATGATCGCGCCCCAGCCGACGGCCAGCGCCAGCATCGCGGCGCCAAAGTCGCCAAACTCGACCGCGCCCAGCCGGTTTCCGGCATAGAACGCCAGCGGACCGCCGATGGCGCCGACCACCACTGCCGCGATGGTCTTGCCGTGCATCCAGCGCAGCGACTTGTTTAGCAGGGTCGCAAACAGCAGCCACATGGCCACGATCCAGTAAGGCGCGGTGCCGGCGAACAGCGTGCCCGAGCCGTAGATCAGCAAGCCGCTGGCGGCCAGGCCGGAATCAAACACGGCACCGATGGCGCCGGCGATCAGCACCAGCATCAGTTCGTTGCGCGGCTGTCCGGAGCGCGCGATATGGGCGCCGACGATGGCTACCGCGATCAGCGTGCCCAGCAGCGGCATACCGTGGGCGCCACCCAGGACGCAGGCCAGCCAGCCAATCTTGAACGCGACAATGTTTATAAGAATCTGCATGGTGGTTTCTCCTCAGTCCGATTGGCGCTGGAACAGATAATGGCCAACCAGCCACTCCTGTCCGCCGCGATGGCCGAATAGCTCGGCACAGGCCATAAAGAACATCCGCCAGCGCATCCACCAGCGAGCGGCTTCTGCTTCGCCGTAGGTCTTGACCAGTACCGGCATCACCCGGTCGCGCCGTTGATCCATATTGTCCAGCCAGGCATTGGCGGTCTTTTCGTAGTGCTCGCCGCTCCAGCGCCAGCGCGACGCCAGTCGGAGACGGTCCTGGAACAACAGCGGCAGATTGTCGCTGGGCATGATGCCGCCGGAGAAGAAGTGGCGGCTCATCCAGTCGCCCGGTCCGCGATCGACAAACTCATAGGGGGTCGAGCGATGACAGAAGATATGCATGAAGAAGCGGCCGTCCTCTTTCAGCCAGTCATGGACGCGAGAGAACAGCGCGCGGTAATTACGCATGTGTTCGAACATCTCGACCGAGACCACGCGATCGAAGCGCTGATCGGTCTGGAAGTCGTTCATGTCGCGGGTCAGCACACCGACGTTGGTCAGGCCCCGTTCGCGCGCCGTGGCCAGAATGTAATCGCGCTGACTGCGCGAGTTCGAGACGCCGGTGATGTTGCTGTTCGGATAGTGCTCGGCCATCCACAATGTCAGCGAGCCCCAGCCGCAGCCGAGTTCGAGGATGTCCATCCCGTCGGCGAGTTCGGCGTGTTGACAGGTCAGGCGCAAACCGGCTGCCTCGGCGGAGTCCAGATCGGAGATGCCGTCGGGCCAGTAACAAGAGCTGTATTTGCGGTGGCGACCCAACACTTCGCCAAAGAACTCCGCGGGCACTTCGTAGTGCTGCTCGTTGGCCAGATGCGGGACCGGCGCGACCTCCGAGCGGTCCATCCGGTCGACAAACTCTTTCTCGATCTCAGCCGCCCGCTCACAATCGCCGGCTTCGATGTCTACAAGCCGCTGACGGAGGAGGCGACGGATCCCATGCCGGATGACCGGATCCGGGACAAAGCTGCCCAGTTCGGTCCATTCGATTGCCCGGGTGTTTGCAACATCCATAATCGTTCTACCTCGTTTTCCCTTTTGGCCCGGTTGGTGACCCGCGCTCGCCGCAAGACCTCATCGCCAACGCGGAAATCGGTCTGTCAGCTGGCGGGCCCTGATTCCGGGTAAGGCCTGTCTACCCAAATTTGTTAAGCGAAGTGTGCGCCTGCGCCCGTGAAGCCGGTGTAGTGCCGATGTGAAGACGCCGTGAAGCGAAACCATCGGGTACCTGGCCTCAATCTGAGCGATGTGGCTCGTGCGGCGTCCTCATGAGCTGCCGGCCGGGGCCCGGGATACGGGATCCGCCGGTTTGCGTTTTAGTAGCGCTTCGATGCGCCGGATGCCTTTTTCGAGGTCATCCCCGACCGGCTCCGCGCCGGCGGCCCGGATCATGTCGTGGCAGCGCACCGAGGCGCTGCCACCGACGATGATCGGCACAGTGCTCTCGGCGACGACGCGGGGCAGCTGCACCGCCAGCAGCTCCGGCGACGGATCCAGCGAGCCGGACAAAACCACACCGTCGCAGCGGGCCTGACGGGCGGCGGCCGGGATCTCCTCCAGCGGCATGTTGGCGCCCAGCAGCACCATCCGATTGCCGCGCTCGTGTAGCGCCAGGGCCAGCAGCAGGAGTCCGTTCTCGTGTTGTTCGTTGGGCAGGCACGCCGCCAGAATCCGGGGACCATGCTCGCTGCGTGAACGGTGATGGAAGCGGGCGCCGAGCTTGTTGCGCAGATAGAAGCCAAAAAAATGCTCTTCGGCGATGCTCCCGGTGCCGGCGCGCCAGCGCTCGCCCAGCGCGACAAGCATCGGCGTCAGCAAATCGCGGGTGACGATGTCGACAGAGTAGAGCGACAGGGCTTCGTTGTAGGCGTCTTCCAGCGCGTCTTCATCGAAACGGATGATCGCGGTGGTCATGCGGCGGCGGAAAACGCCACTCGGATCTCCGCCATCACCATTGATCTCCTGCTCGCGACGACCCCGGGCCTCCAGTTCTGCCTTGACCTGGCCGATACGCATGCCGCGATCGAGCATGGCAACGACCCGGTTGATCAGGTCGATATCGTCGCGGGTATACATGCGGCGCCCGGAGGAGGTCCGCACCGGTTCGATCAATCCGTAACGGCGCTCCCAGGCGCGCAGGGTGATCGGTTTGACGCCGGTCAGGCCGGCGATGGTGCCGATCGGGTAAAGCTCCGATCGTTCCGGGGCGTCACCGTCATCGGGCCTGGATTGTTTGCTGTTCAAGCGGGCCTCCGCACGCCAGCGTAGCCACCGCGATGTCTTCAATCGCGGGCTGGCGAGAGGAGCAAATTATACAAAACCTATACAGAAAGGGAATACTGTAGCGGGTTTTTATCTCCGAAACAGCTTTAAGCCATTGAATTATCGTAAAAATCACCTCGACCGGGGCCACCAGTGCCCTCAACCTATACAAAATATGTTCGAAGTGCTTTGATCCTGGCCTGGCGTTGGCCAGATCGGCGGAGCCCGGGGACCCGGGCTCCGCCCAGATGCTTAGCTGACGCGGCGAGAGCGGGCGCCCTTGGCATGGGCTCGTCGCGGACCGCCGCGACCCGGACGGTTCCCGGCCCGGGGACCCTGGGCGCCGCGATGCTGGCGGCCCTTCATGATCGGCTCTGCCCGGATGCGCGGATCCGGTTCGTAGCCCGGGATCACGACCTTGTCGATCTTGACGTCGAGCAGCCGCTCGATGTCAGCCAGCAGTTTGTGCTCGTCGATGCAGACCAGCGAGACCGCATGTCCATCCAGTCCGGCCCGCGCGGTGCGGCCGATGCGATGGACATAGTCCTCGGGCACGTTCGGCATCTCGAAATTGACCACGTGCGGCAGCCGGTCAATGTCCAGGCCGCGGGCGGCAATGTCGGTGGCGACCAGCACGCGCACGTTACCTTGCTTGAACTCGGCCAGCGCTTTGGTCCTGGCCGCCTGGGACTTGTTGCCGTGGATCGCCGCAGCGGACAATCCGTCCTGGATCAGCTGCTGGCTGAGCCGGTTGGCACCATGCTTGGTACGGGCAAAGACCAGCACCTGGCGCCAGTTGCCGGACCCGATGAGGTAGGACAGCAGCTCACGCTTGCGAGCGCGGTCCACCGGGTGGACGATCTGTATCGCGCGCTCGGCGGCCGTATTCTGCCGTGCCACCTGAATCTGCGCCGGGTTGTCCATGAACTCGCCCGCCAACTGCTTGATTTCTTTTGAGAATGTCGCCGAGAACAGCAGGTTTTGGCGTTTTGCGGGTAGCGCCTTCATGACCTTGCGGATATCGCGGATAAAGCCCATATCCAGCATGCGGTCGGCCTCGTCCAGCACCAGCGTATCGACGGCGCCGAGCGCAATCGTGCCTTGCTGCATGTGATCGAGCAGACGCCCCGGTGTGGCGACGACGATATCGACGCCCTTGCGTAACTTTGCGATCTGCGGATTGATGCTGACGCCGCCGAAGATCATCGCGGCACGGAACGGCAGATACCTGCCGTAATCGCGCACGCTGTCCGCGACCTGGGCGGCAAGCTCCCGGGTCGGCACCAGCACCAGCGCGCGGATGCAGCGGCGCTGACCTTTCGGGTCAGAGGCCTGCAAACGCTGCAGCAGAGGCAGGGTGAAGCCGGCGGTCTTGCCGGTGCCGGTCTGGGCGCCGGCCAGCACGTCGCGGCCGTCGAGGATCAGCGGGATAGCCTGCTGCTGGATCGGGGTCGCTTCTTTGTAACCCTGTTTTTCGACCGCACGCAGCAACTCGGCCGAAAGGCCGATTTTTGAAAATAACATTTTGTGAAAACTCCGAGATCGCCTCGCCCAGAAGCCGCCATTGATGGGGGAATTGGGTCGGTCCAGGCTGGATCTGTGTGGGACTCCGACACCCGCACATCTGCGGGCCGGGAGTGGTCGGCGCAGACCGAAGTGCGCCGGAACGGGGCGCACTATAACAGAAGCGGGCGGATTGCGTGCTATCCGCGCCGGCGGGCCCCCGCCAGCCTGGGCCGGGTGTGATCAGGGCTCATCAAGGAATTCGACGACCCCGGTCTTGAGGCAATACTCTGCGCCGACGATACGTAGTCCATGGTTGTGGATCAGACTACGCAACAGCTCCGAGTCCTTACGCAGGCGGTCTACAGACGCGCGAACGTGCGCGCGCACCGCCGCGGACACCAGGTGTTCCGCGCTCTGATGATTGCCCTCGCCGAGCACGCTCTCGAGAGACGGGGTGATCAGTTCGAGGATGGCGCCGAGATTGGGCGAGAGCAGATCGGTGGGATTCTGATGCGCCTGCAGTGCCGCCTGTATAGCGCCACAGCCGGAGTGCCCCATGACCACAACCAGGCGCGTGCCGAAAAGCTGCGCCGCGAATTCCACACTGCCGAGTTGGGATGTCGACACGACATTGCCGGCCACGCGGATCACGAACAGATCGCCGACCCCCTGATCGAACACCATTTCCGCCGGCACCCGAGAGTCGGAACAGCCGAGTATGATCGCGAACGGTTCTTGCTGGCTGGCCGAGGCTGCCCGCCGCGCTGGCGAAGCCAGGCCGGCGCCGTCAGTGACGCCGCTCGCAAACCGCTGGTTGCCCGCTTGCAGACGTTCCAATGCCGCGGGGGCTGAGACGGTCATTGTGCCGCCCTTGTCAGACCTGCACTGATCCTGAGCGATGGCATCGCCAGCGCCACCAGCGTCACCAGCGGCAAAGCAAGAATAGCGCCGTCTACGGTCCAGACTATGTTCTGCATGTCTTTTTCCATCCTATCCGGCATCCCCGGCAACGGCTAAGAGGCTCACCCGGTCGTCAATCGTCTCGGGCGTAGGCCGGCGCGCCATCATGACTGTCGATGCCGTTATATATGATCGTCGACGGATAATACTCGGCTTGGAGCTGGACCTGGCCGGCGGCCGCGTCGCCGGACACGCTGGCGATAAATGCCAGCATCATATCCGTGCCGGCGGAGACGCCGGCAGAGCACCAGATATCGCCGTCACGCACAAAGCGGTTCTCGACCACCTCGACATCACCCAGGGCCCGCAGCCGGTCCAGCGACCCCCAGTGGGTGGTCGCGCGTTTGCCTGACAGCAGGCCCGCGGCATGCAGCACGAACGAACCGGTGCAGACCGACAATATGGCCTTGCAATGTTTTGCCTGAGTCGCGACGAAGGAGAGCAGGGCGGGGTTATCGACCTCGCGACGCGTGCCCTGGCCACCCGGGACCAGCAGGTAATCCAGCGGCGGGCAGTCATCAAAACTCACGTGCGGGTTGAGCGACAGACCCTTGGCGCAGATCACGGGATCAGCATGCTCGGCGACGATCAAACAGGTCTCCGGCCCGTCCGCGACCTTGCTCCACATGGTGAGCATCTCCCAGGGCCCGGCGAAGTCCAGTTCCTCGGCCCGATTGAAAACGACGATGCCGAAGTTCATGGTCTCTCCCGAAATCTGCCGAAATTTGTTGTCAGAGGAGTCGCGCGAACGCCCCATTGCCCCATTCCCGGCGCGTCTCGAATCCGCGCGCATTCCAATGCGGTCTCAAGCTGATAACCGGTTGCCTGGCGGAGGCTGTCTACCATCGCATTGGTGGCGCAATAAATCTGGGCATTGGCCTCGGGCGTGCCCGTCACGCGCAAAGATCCACCAGCGCGATCGGGGGAGTCTGCTTCAGCCGTGACTGTATTTCCAGTCTACGCGATCGCTCGTCCGGGACCGGGGCGACGATCTGTGTCAGTCTCATCCCCGATCAGTCAATACGCAATGTTCAGGCACCGTCATGGACTGCCCGAGAACTTCGCTGATCCGGATCAGACCGTCGTAATCGCGGGCGAAGCCGTCAAGCGGCTCGTCCAGTTCCGCGCCTCTGAACTCGATGTAGATCATCTGATACGGCTGAGACGTATGGGCCCGATAGTAGGCGAGCAGCGGCTCCTGCACCCAGTCGCTGGTGCTGATCCAGAAGGACTTCTTGCTGTCGCAAGGCTGGAATACCCTGACCTCATGACCCCAGGCGTAGACGCCGCGATGGATTTCCTCCCCCTTGCTGCAAGCTGCCAGGACGAGGATAGCCAGCACACAGCTGGCAATCCCGCCGCTGGGCCAGCGTAACCGGTCCATCGATCCTCCGCGTCCGGCTGCCACCGTCCCTGGCAATCCGTTGCGTTCTTTCACGATGCAAAAATACCCGGGTTGTGCCGGCGCCAGATCGCCAGTTCGACATCGGACGGCAGCGATCCATCTGCGCTGAACAAGGGATGACTGATCCACTCGAGACAGGTATCGACCATCGTCTGCATAGAGTAGAAGAATATGTCGACGCCCTCCATCACCGAGATCACCGGGCGCGTAAATCTCGTGTCCAGTTCTTGCCCCATGCAAGGCAGCACCAGCCACCCGCCGTTAAAAGCCGCGAAGGGAAAGCAAGATCTCAAAGCGAGATTGCTGATGCCCGACAATCTGTCGTAGCTCGATATCATGCTGCGGTATTCGAGTTCCGCGTTGCGCAGACTGCAGAACGCGTCATCGCGGAACCAGAACGGGAACTCCGTGTTCCAGGCGTCTTCGGCCTGCCCGCCACGCCAGCCATAGAGCGCGATCAACTCCTGTGGCAGCGGCGCGGGGAACCAGGCGCATTCGCGTGCCAGGGTCTCTGGGTCGATCGGTGGCAGCAGCGTATCGGATACGCGCAGGTCTTTTGCTTCGAACGCCTGCCTCATCGCTTCGAGCTGTGTCTGCAAGCGCTCGCTCGAAAACGGCAGTAGTTCGATCGGAGCTCCGGATGGCCCGGGTTCGCGACTGCAACCGACAAACGGCCAGCTGGTCGCCGCCAGCAGCGCGGAAAAAAGCCCTCGGTTAAAATCCCGGCGCCTCATCGGTTCCAGCTGGCTCCAAACAAACAAGAGGCCCAGTGTAGCGCCGTTCCGGTTCCTGTCGCGGCGGCGCCGCCCCGTATAAGAACCCGGGTCTTCAGGCCAAGCCTGATAAAAGCGAAAAAGATCTCCGTGACGGAACCAGCGCGAGCCGAGAAATCCGGCGCCTCCGGCGTTTTATCCATACCGCGGTATATCTTCTCGTTCAGAAGCGAGGGGGCCAGCCTAACCGGAAATCAGGGGAGGGAGCGTGATCACGGAAAACGCCGATACCCACAGCAGGAAGACACAGGCGAAGATCTTATGGAACCGCTCATTATTGGAAAAGGCAGCAACACCGGCCATACCGATCAGCGGCAGGATAAACGCCAAAAATGGGCCGATAGTGACGATATCGGAGTCGGTTTCGAGCTTGACCCAGAAGTCGATCAGATCGACCGACAAGAACAAGAGCAGCACCCCAAAGAACCATCTCTGGTTCCGGTAAAACAGGATCCGATAGTCCTCATCCGGCGCCACATCCTCTGGAAACAACAGCGCCATCAGCACGTAGAGCAGGATGGCGTAGATCAACACGAACACGAAGAGGCTGAGCGTCCACACTTCGATATGTGCCATCGAAAACGTGAACCACCAGTAGGCTACCGTCCAGATAAAGATATTCAGCGCCCAGATCAAATGCACCCAATAGACTCGGCAATGCTGCCGCTGATGAATAATGCGCACGAGGTGGGTCAGCAATTGAGTGATGGCGAGTCCGACGACAACGGACACGAAGACGGTGAGATACTCGAATACCATGTTTCCGTCCTCCGGCTAGTACACGCTCTGACGATGGATAACGGTGCGAGACCCTGGCGGCTGCCGCGATCAGGTGCCGTAGACGTCCAATGCGGGGGTGGTCGAACTCAAAGCAGTGTCCTCCGTATCCCGGCCCACGGACGAATCAAAGAAGCCCTAATGAAGTCAGGCAGGCGCGTCCCAAATCAACGCGCTTGCCGGCATCGCTGGCTTGACGGACATCGATGTTAAGTGCAAATGGATATACCTTGCTATCCCTGTGGACCCAGCCGACCCACCAGCCGGTTCCGGGTTCCGGCGCGTTCTCCCAACCGGTTTTGCCAAATAGCGTCCAACCCTCACCCTCGTCCACCAGGATAATCTCGCCAACGCTGTTTTGAATCGCCCTGGGGAACGGAAGATCCTGCCGGGCCAGATCGGCGAGAAACCGGGTTTGTTCTTTCGCGCTTATTTCCAACGGACCGACAAGCCAGAAGTTGTCGACCACGCTACCGATGTCCGCATTGCCATAATCGATCCGTGCAACGCCGGCCTGCATACGCTCCAGACCGATCCGCCGGGCCAGTTCCTGATAGATGGTGACGTTGGACATGGCGATCGCCTCGCGCAGGGACATATCCCTTGCCCACGACTTGAAAGCCTGGGGTTGCCCGCCATAGGGAAGGACTTCGTCGACGCTCTCGACCGCGCCGACGCTCAGACCGATCAGGGTGTTAGCGATCTTGAATGTGGAGGCCGGGACGAATCTGGTTTCGGCGCGGACCCGGTTATGGCCAACATAACGGTCAGCTGCGACGTCATAGAGGACGAACGTGCCATCGACGCCGGCATCCTCGAACAGCGCCCGGATCTCGCGACTTTCCTCCCAGTCCGCTCCATGGACCTGCAGGCTCAGCATGACCGCAAATATGGCAGTGATCGTCTTCATGGCCTCCCTGGGTTTGACTTGATCTGCAGTGATCGACATCGACGGACCTGCGTCGCCTATTCGGGCAGCGGTCGGAACTGGTTGTTTGGACCAGGCGTCACATAAACGATCTGGCTCGGCTGCAGGATGTCCACCCTGTGCCAGATGCCCTTCGGTACGATCAGCCCATCGCCTGGCGCAATATCCAATATCTCGACCGGGTCTGTTTCGAGCGTCACCCTGACCCGTCCTGATATGAGATACAGCACCTCATCTCCGTCGGGGTGCATCTCGCCGCTGTGCGGAGAATTCTCGGTCATGGTAGCGATGCCGAAGGTGACGCCGGACACCGGGATCGGCGGATCCGGCCGCTCCGGCATGAGTGAAGCAGACAGCCCTCGGTTCAGCGCGACGACATGGTCCGATGGATCGAAGCGTATCGCTTTAGTCATTTCCGTCTCCTCCTCGACGATCCTGGTTATGAACTGGCGCCGGTCCGGCGTCCTCATCGCGCTTGAGAACGGCTGCGCGATCGCGGGAGTCGCACCGATTGCGCCACTATCCGCCGCAATCGGATTCCGGGTACAGGATCACGCTCTCAATGAAAACGGGAATACCGGCGCTTCGATCGGGAACGCGCCCATGATCATCGGATTATTACCCTTCAGCGGATTCCTTTGCGGCTTGAGCAGTCCCAGCTTATCAGTGTCGAAATGAAACTCTACGACCCCGTCATCTGCGCGGGCCAGGTACGGGTAGAGTTCCTCGAATTGCGGCACGTGCTCGCCCACGATATCAAAGATACTCAGCTTGTCTCCTGTCCGGCGGAAAAAGACCAGGCAGTCCAGCTGCGGGATCTCGTAGACGCAGTCGCGCAGTCGATACAGCACATGGAACATCAGCAGTTTGTCGTTCACGACACCGAAGCGATCAGACACAGGCGTGCGTCGCCGGGCGTACTCATGGATCTTCTCCCGATCTCGCGCCAGTCCGGGGTCGAGCTTGATCCTGCCTCCACGGTTGGAACAAGGCGCGAGGTCTGTGGTCTCGATGAATTCCTCCAGCGGACTGAATCCGCAGCGCGCGTAGTAGGGCACGGCGTCGGTATCGGCGAAGAGGAATATCCCCTCGTGTTTGTCCCGAGCCCAGGCGAGCCCTGCGTCGGTGAGCTCCCGATTCAGCCCTCTGCGGCGCCATTCGGGTAGCGTACCGACACCCGAGATCTGTGCCAGCCGCATCTTCTCTCCGTTGATCACAACATCCAGCAGGTAGACACAGACATTCGAGACCACCTCGTCTCCATGGAAAAAAGAGAATGGCGTGTAGGCGTGGTCCCAGAAGCCGCCGTCGTCCGAGGCGGAAAAGTCCAGGCCATGGATCTTGTAGATGAACGCTTTGAACGCTGCCCGGGCGCTGCTGTCGTCCCAGTAATGGCTCCTGAATTCGAGATTTATGGGATCAGGCATTGAGAATGTCCATGGCCTGGCAGTGGCAGATAGCAGCATCGCGGGGCTGCATCAGCCTTCCTGGGTAATCAGTCCTTCCAGTTCCACCATTTTCTCAGCTCCAGGTCCCGATCATCGGCGGTCGCGGCATGGACCGCACAGCGGAAGGAATAGAGTACGCATCGATCGATTTTCTCGCCCCGCAGGCTGCACAGGTCAGCAAACATCTGCTCCGGATTGCCGCCACGCAGATCGGTCGGGGCATGTAAGCCCAGATCCATCAGGGCCTGCGCCAGGCTCGGGCCGATGCTCGGAAGAGACCGAAGGTCGTTTGAATCTGTTGGCTTTCCCATATTCGATCCTCGATTCGTGCCATCCCGACTCACCCATCGGATTCAAGATGGTCGGATATATCCCATTCACCCCAGCGTCTTAAAACTTTTCCGTGGTGGATCTCGATGATTTCGATGCCGGTTACTGTCGTGAGCCGACCAGTCGGACCTACGCTCAAAAAAGGCTCTCGATTGGTGCCTTCAGCCGCCCAGCGGACCGCGACCTTAGAAGCCGCTTCGTCCACCACCAGGTCGGTGACCTGGGTCTGCAGGTCGGGGAATGCCCTTACCAATGCGGCAAGACCCTCGGCAAAACCCGCCTTTGTGCCCAGTCGGCCGGCCGGTGAGCGATCTTCAAATGATTCCGCATGCATCGCATCAAAGCGTGACCAATCGACCGGGACACACCAGAGTGAGATCCACTCTGTGGCAACATCGGCAAGGTCTGAACGGTTGGCGACAGAAGGCATTGCGGTGCGGGCTCAGCGGTGACGAGAGCAGCGCTCCTATTGGACCCTGGTGTAGGTGGTCTCGACGGCTTTGGATTCTGTCCCGTCGGGGCTGACATTGTAGGCCGTGATCGTCAGGTGATCATCGTCAAGTAGTTCAAATGTCGTTCTCCAGCCCCACTTGGGTTCACCCTCGCCGATGTCGTATTCGCCCCGCACATCAAAGCCATATTCTGTCGCTCCACCCTCCGAGAACATGATCGCGTAGTTCATATGGAAGTCGTCCACCCAGACGGATTGAAACAACTTGGTCACTGAATTGAACGCGATCGTTTCATCGCCGTGCCGCGGTTGACCCTGGATCGTGCTCGCATACGTGTGACGAAGAAAGCGACCGTCCAGGACACCTGCGAACTCGCCGCTCACGCTTGATTCATCGGCGAGTTTGTCCGGTTCGAACCATGTCCGGCATGAGCCCTGCCAGTTGCCTGTCAACTTCTTGAACAACTCAGTCTGGTTCATGCGTTTTGCCTCGGCTGTCCAAGCCACAACCCTGCTTTACGACCCGTCGCGTGCCCCGAGCGCGAATCGATTTACCGTACAGGACATGGTGGAGGCGTCCGCCAAGGCGGGCCTCCGATACGGGTTCAATGATCAACTCCCCGGACAGCTTGCGCGACGGTAGGGAAATTCTATTCGACGCACGTCGCCGTCCATTTGACCCTCAATCCAACCGGTCAAAGCGTCCGGTGCGTCATATTGATAACCGATCCGCTGCGGGAAATCATGCTCCGGATTCTCGAAGACCACGCTCGAGTCGCTGATGCTGATTGAGAGAAACACCGCAGACGGTTGCCCGGACGGATACGCCTCATAGGCCAACCGATCGTCACGTTCCCGCATGACAACGATTTCGAATCCGACCAGACGCTCGTCTCGCACAGTGCGGCTGACGCCGACCATGCTCTCGCCGCGCGGTCCCATCCAGTGTTCTTCGACCGATCCCCCCGGCTTCGCCAGTTCCCAGCATCCCTGTAGCCAGTTCACGCGCTGGATGCTGGCGGATGGTGTATCCGCCACCGCCGGCGCGGCTATGACGGCCAGGATCAGCGAGACAACCGCTTTCATTTAGCCCCCCAAGAGGCTGCCCACCCGGAGCCTCAGTGCCATCAAGCATAGCTGAGTATTGTCGGTTAAATGGCTGGATGGATGGCCGGATGGACCGCAATCACAGGCGGTCAGTAGCGGAGAAAACCAAAAAACGCTGTCAACACCAGGGTCAGTACGATGCTGGGAGCGATCCCGGCTACCCGGCTCCCAAACGAGAGGTCGCGGTAAGCACCGAGCGTCCTGGCCAGCAGATAGAGCGAGCAAATCAGCGTGATCACCAGCATCGCCAGCAGCACCAGCACGGCGTTGGCGGCGCCGGCAAAGCCGCCTTCCGGGTTGGGGACGAATCTCGGGAGGATCAGGCTCAAAACGCTGAGAAACGCGCACAAGCCGGATAACCGGTAGATCTGTGTGTCAGTTGTTCTCATGGATCGATCCTCTGACCGACATAACAGCGACTGGATTGTGCCTTGCACAAAACTGTTGACCCTTGCATCGGATCACAGTCCGACAAGCCCCGACACACGCTCGCGCAGCGCCGGCAGGAGGTCGCGTTCGAACCAGGGGTTACGACGCAGCCAGATGTTGTTTCTCGGGCTGGGGTGCGGCAGCGGCACCCGGTCCGGCCAGTGGGCGCGCCATGAGGCGACCAGTTCGGTTACCGAGGTACTGGCTGCACCAAAATGGTAGGCCTGCGCATACTGGCCAAGAACCAGCGTGAGTTCCAGGTTCCTCAGGTGTCCGAGCAGTCTCTCGCGCCAGGCCGGCGCGCACTCCGGCCGGGGCGGGAGGTCGCCGGACTTGCCTGTACCGGGAAAGCAAAAACCCATGGGCAGGATCGCGATCTGGTTCGGGTCATAGAAGACCCCGCGCGACACACCCAACCAGTCGCGCAATCTGCTGCCGCTGGCGTCATCGAAAGGCGTGCCGGACTCATGGACTTTCTTGCCTGGTGCCTGGCCCGCGATCAGGATCCGCGCGCCGGGATGGAGCTGGAATACCGGGCGGGGACCCAGCGGCAGATTCTCCGAGCAGATCGTGCAGCCGCGCGCCTCTTCTATCAGGTTTGAAAACGAACTCGTCATCAGCGCGACCTTCCTGTTCGAATTTGGCTATCTGCGGATCTGATCGATGCAAAGCATGGTGATTGCCTGACGGCGCGTCAGGGTACGTCCGTACGCAACAATAGCTGCGGTCGTACGCGGTCCGCGTCGCCCACGACCGGCGCCGGCACTTCGCCGGTCCTGTCTGCGCCAAGCGCAAGGTAGAAGGCTGCGGCGTTCGGGTCTGCATCGATGGCCAGCCAGTCCTGGCCGTGGCTTGCCGCATAGGCGGCGGCATGACGGACCAGAGCCGCCCCGAAACCCCTGCGCATGCAGTCCGGGTGTACCCAGAGGCATTCGATGGCCCAGGGCGCGGACGCTGGGCGGAGTTGCAGCACCGCGCCGATACGCGGACCGTCGCCGATGACGAATGTCGGCGTTGTTTCTATCGATTCCGCTGATATGGTCAGCTCATCTGCCCAGGCCTGAAAATCCTGCGGAGCGTAGCCCCAATGGGCCTTGGCGAAATACGCCAGCCGCGTCAGTTCGCCGCTCTCGGTGGGGCGTGCCTGTCGCACCGTCACCTTTGGCATTTTGTTGCAGCTCGCTCCTGTCAATGATGATGCGCTTGTTTTTCAGGCCTGGCGAATCCCGGGAACCGCTGGCTGGCGTATGCCGCGTGGCAACGCGCGCAGCTCTCCACAAGACGGGCGTAATGGAATACGGCCAGTTCGGCGTCATGGGCTGCGGCAGCGGCTCCGAGTCGTTCTGCCCGCTGATGAAAATCGGCATCGAGTCGTTTGAAGCGATCGGGTAACGCGTGCTTCAATTCGTCTGCCTGAGCCGGCGTCAGGGATTGCTTCATGATGTAACTGGCGCTGATCTTTGCACTGGTCTGCTGAATCGAGCGCCAGTCTGCCGCCGCTATCGATAGCGCGATGCCCTGTATCCCGTTCGAAATCTCACGCATCTCCGCGCGCACAAGCTCCAGCAACTCCGGTGACAGATGCATGTCCCGAGCTGGATGAGGGTCTTCGTCAGCCCGGATGTTTGTTGTGGAGACAAACAGGCAGACGCAGATTGTGGCCATGATGCGGATTTTCATAGGTTCACGCTCTCCGGCAGGGTGGCCATGCGGGTCGCAGGGCCTACGATTTTTGCAATGGGACGACCGCCATCGTCCCCATGAGTTTGGATACCAGCATCTCGGTCGAATCCGCCACGCAGAAGACGGCAGACTCGACGACTATTAGCGTCCGCCCAGGTTTTATCACGGTGGCGCGACAGACCAGATGGTCGCCTCGGGCGGGCCGGAGCAGGCTGATTTTGAACTCGGCGGTCAGCACGATCTGGCCTGGCCCGATCAGCGTTCCGGCCGCGGCACCGGCGGTGTGATCCGCCATGGTCGACTGAACACCGGCATGGACGAATCCATCCTGCTGCAGATGTCGCGGCTGGATCTCGAGCGTCGTTTCGCATTGTCCGTCTCCGGCGGAGGCCAGGTCGATCCCCAGCTCAGCAATAAACGGCGCGTCCTGGAAGATGCGGCGGATTTCTTCGATATTCATCGGCCTCAGGGCCTCTCCCGATCAGGCTTGTCGGACCACTCACCCATAATAAAGCGCGACGATCCCGAAGGTGTTATTCGCACCGTGGGCGAGGGCAGCCGGCCAGATCGACCAACGCGCTGCGACGGTGACTGCACCGAAGACCAGCCCGCTGACTGCGGAACTGGCTATGCCGGTCGCCCCCTGATAGCTGTGGATCAGACCAAATAGTACCGCCTGCAACACGAGAGCGACGATCACTGCCGCGCGGGTGTCGCCGAGCGCGTAGACGATCCCGCGCAGCAGCACGATGCGGTAGGCAAGTTCCTCACCAAATGCGGCAAAGGTCCAGCTGGCCAACAGCAGCGCGGCGAGCGCCGTCGCTGAACCTTCCACATCAGAGAAGCGCTCCAGATTACGCGGCCCGCCAAACAATGCTTCGAGCAGCGGCTCAAATGCGAACGAAGACAGGCGCAGTATGGCCACCGCGAGGGCCGCCAGTCCGACATGACGCCAATTCAGACGGATCCCGAAGCCAAGCCGATTGAGCGGCAGACCGGCCCGCGTGAGCCATATCGCGAAAACGACGGTGACGAAGATGTATCCCGGTGTGGCGTATCCGCTCAGCGACGTCAGCGGACCCGGATGCGTCGACGCGAAGCGCAACGCGCCCATCAGCAATAGCCCCAGGGCCAGGCCTGTGGTCAAGCCCGCTACCCGTGTCCTCGACGGCTGAGTCATGGTGTCTGGCTACCCCGCGCCTCCAGCCCGTCCAGAAAACGCGCTCGTTGTTCATTGGTCGGAACAAAGCAAGTGTCCCGCTTACCGAACCAGCGGTAGCGATTACGCGCGATCGCTCCATATATCCAGTTCCGAAGGCCCCGGGGGATTACCCGCAACACGCGCAGCCAGCGCCAGCGCCCCAGATCTCCTGCAATCTCTAATGCCGCATCGGACTGAACGAAAGTCTCCATGCCTCTTAACAGCAAGAAGGTATGCGCATCGGCAGGGTCGATGCCATGCTGCCTGAGCAAGTCGTGTCCCAGTGGACTCTGCATCGGCGCAAAGCGGATAGCGCCCGTGCTGTCATTTTTAAGGATAAATCGCACGCTCGCCGAGCAGAGATTGCACAGTCCATCGAAGATCACGATGTTCTCCTCGCTGCTATTCACGACTGTCCTCGGCGTCGGGTCGCGGACCCTGGACAGCAGGGCGGGGCGAGACCGCGGTCACGACTGGATGGCCTCGAACTCGGCGAACATCTGCTGTGCTTCGCCAAGACTGCTCAGCGGTACGTAATCGCAGGCACCTTCGAATTCGGCCCAAAGAGCCTGAACGGCAGGGTTTGCGTGTGCCCTGGCAATGGCGTCTGCTGACAGCCATTCGAATACCTCGAGGACGACGCCGTTGTCTGCTCGCATCAGATAGGGCGCCTTGTTAGTCACGAGATTCTCCGCCTGCAGCACGCGATAGTGTTTCTCGATCGCGGCCGCCAGCGACACTTCCTTGCCCGGCTTTGGCTTGAAGGCGACGATGACAAAGCGGCCCATGGAAGCTCCTCCGTCCGGTCTATCCAAAACTAATCAAACACATTGGGACATCCTCCATACTCATTAAAGGCGTTGTCCCAGCGACGTACATCATTGGCCCTGCGCCATCGGGCATGGAAGAACTCCATCAAACACGGCCCCTGCGGTAGTACGACGAGGAAGGTGTCATGTTCAGACACCTTGTCGTACTCGGGGTACTTGTTTCCAGACCCCCAGGTCAGCCCGCCGTTCCGAGCGGCGTAACGCGCCCAAAATTCATCGATGCTGACCCACTCGGCATCGGCGGCATCCCAGGCCTGGGGTGCACCAGATTCGCTCGCGCTCACGCTACCGTCGGCGGGCGTCTGCGCGTGGAGGTTTCCGAACACGAGAATCAGCAGAGCAGTCACTGCGATACGCATATTGACCTCTTACACCCGAATATTCTGAGTCAGGCAGGTGTCGATGAAATGAGTTCAAACAGCGGCAGACAGCCTTGTACTGACCGCCGGCCCCAAAGATGCTGTCACTAGACGTGCTGATCGACCAGGATCGGATTTCCATCAGGATCGACCGCGGAAAAACTCGCTGGACCGCTGGTGGTCTCGTCGGCTTCGGAGCTTAGCTCCACGCCCTGGGCTTTCAACTGGCGTTGTAAGTCGCGCACGTCAGTATATGAGTCGACCGCCGATGCACTTTTGTCCCAGCCCGGGTTGAAGGTCAGCACGTTCTTGTCAAACATGCCCTGAAAAAGGCCGATCGTGTGATCACCGTTCCTCATAATCAGCCAGTTCTGTGCGGCGTCTCCGCCAACAACTGCAAAGCCGAATTTCTCATAGAAAGTCTTCGATGCGTTGATATCCTTGACGGCGAGGCTAACCGAGAATGCGCCGAGGTTCATGATCTTCTCCCTTGCTGGTCTGTTGGCGGGCGTTCGACTCCGTGACCGGGCAACGAACACGACGCTGGCATGAGGCCTGCCCTACACAATTTGAGTCTGACCCCGTCCAAGGTCGGGCGAATTGTCGTCCGGTGGAAGTCATTCTGACACATGCCGGATCTCTCAATCGAGTAAGTCTCAGGGCGAAGCGGACGCAGCATAACCTTCGCATAACCGCCTTAGACTATTTAGTTCATTCTCGCTCGCTGCGACATGCGATCTGTTCATCGGCCACCGAAAAGGTCATGAATACGCTGCACAAGCCGTTGCCGGGCACGATTCGCACCCTACGGATAGCGGCGCTTAGTCTCAGCAATTGAGCCAGCGACGAGTTGTTCCAGGACATCGAGCTTCACGTCAGAGAGCTTGCGGACAGACAGGCACGACTTGCCCATCTTGTGCTTGCCGAGTTGCTCGAGAAACTTGGTATGGCCGTCAAAGTAGGCCATCAGATAGATGCTTATGTCTCTTTTGCGCGATGAGAATCCGGTCAGGCAGAAGTCGCCCTCTCTACCGCTTTCGTATCGGTAGTGGTAGCTGCCGAAACCGACGATGCTTGGTCCCCACATTTTTGGTGGCTGCCCGGAGATCCTGGACATGAGTCTGACCAACTCGCGGCAGTCCTGGCGCCGGGTTTCGTCGGCGATTGCATCCAGATACGCCTCGACGCTCGCCCCGGTCTGTCTTGTCTTGTTCTCCGCCATGGCCGCCTCCGCAACGTGTGAGTGGCACCAAGCCTCACGACCCGGACAAGGTTGGCTGCCGACGTCCGACGTCATGCGCCTGTTCCTGCATCGGGCGCGTCCAGACCGTTGTTATGCGCTCCCGACGGCTCATCGTCAACCGCGCTTCGTTACCCGGGACCTCGCAGAAATTGATTCAACTGCTTTTTCGCTACGCCGCGCGGTGCTTTTTGTGCTCACCGCGCAGTGACAAGGATCACCTATGCGGGAGACTCGTCTTACTGCAGTTTCGGCGGGTAGCGTCTACTCAGAAGATAGGCCACCAACAGGCCCAGCGCGATCGCGGAAAACGCAGCGCCGGCCAGGTAACCTGTCAGGCTCTTCGTCGTCGCGTACGTCGCCCTTAAACTGCTAATCGCGAGTACGGAGATGGAAAGCGTCGCCACAGCCACCGGCCGGAGACGCCGGCTAAAATCCATGTAGGTTCCCTCCCCGAACTTGCTATCGACCCACCTTGTCACCAGGGGCAAGTCTTCCATCAGGCGACGTCGCTGGGAAAAAGTAACAAGGAGGCAGCCCGTAAACAACGCAATGAGGCTTGTCACGATCCATGGTAGAGCACCCTCTGGAACGCTGATCGTCGCAAGGAGTCCAGGTATCTCAAGACCCTGGAGATAAGCATCAGCGAGCACATAGATCCAGAAAATACTGATCAGTGCTGTACTGATTCTCATCGCAAATCTCAGGCGCCTGACGTCCAGGCCGGGCGCCGTTTGAGGGGCGCACCGCCCCGCTGCCGCGGGTGCAGCGGACGGTCAGGCATCCGTTCCAACGTTTTGTTGGGCGGCATGCCGATCAGAGCCGGGCTGCGAGAACCATCTGTGGGCGCCGAACTGATTTCGAGGCACTGGCTCGCCGCGGACTATGTACCACTCAAACCCCCTTACGACTGAACACAGGTACTGCCTGAGCAATGGCCTGAGGCGCAACAAATGAGGGAGCCAGCGGACGGCTACCGGAAGATTTTGAAGCGGGTAGGGATAGACAGCGATTCGCAGGATGGCCTCCTTATTTTCGGCGGCCTGTATTCGCCAGGAAACGAAAGACGATTTCCCGCCCTTCCGGCCGATACTCAGGTCATAACCGACCCGGTCTGACCAGCTGCAGAAATGGCGCTCGAAAATCCAGCCGTTTAGATAATGGACCTCATCCCGGGAATCGGCGCCGGGCCATACATGTACAGGATTGCTGGCGCAGAACGGATGGCAGCATTCGAGATTGCCCGGCATTGAAATAGCAGCCCAGACTTCCTCGACTGACGCGGCGATTCGCTGCTCCACCGCTACGGGCCACTTGAAGCCTGGTTTTGGGTTATCCCACTGTGGCATGAAGTCCTCGGTCGATATGCCGTCTGACGACCAGTCTCAGGAGTGACAATCCAGTGCAACGGATCTGTCGTGCAAAGCGCTTCGCTGCTTTGTCATGCAGCGCATTGAATTCCGCGTCAATCATCTTCAGTAGGCATCGGGTACTGAAGTTCGTCCATGATGGCGTCAAGGGAGCCTTGCGTATCACCCCGGCCTTCCATGTCAAACCAGCGAAGGATCGCAGTTTCATGACGAATCATTGATTCAAGCATCGGGCGGTCCTCCTCGGGTCCAGCCGCTGCGATCTCGCGGAAGCGGCTGAGGAAGGTCTCGACGATCGCTTTGTTAGCGACCGCGAAGTCTTCCCAATTGCCTGCGAGGTAGCCTTGGACAATTCCGTCAATTTGTTCCAGGGGCATCTCCTCGGAAAGCGAAACTCCGTGCTTGTAAAGTAGCGGCCGGAGCCTGGCCTTTGTTTCGGTCTCAAGCTGCAACAAGGTTGCGAACTGATAACGGTCGCGGTCGGTTTTCGCCACCTCCAGCAGAGCAAGAGAGACTGCCTCCCCAAAGATCTCACTCTCAATTAGCTCGCGCAGGCAGGCAGGATATTCGGCCGTAGTCATGGGGCGTCTCCGTTGATCATCGAATTCAATCCGGGTGGTGAGGCCTAACGCCTCGTATCGGCGACCAAACTGCGAGCATAATAGCGAGTGGTTTGGTCCGACTGCATGCGCTCGCCGATACGGGCCTGCTGACAGTGGCTGGATTATAGGTCATCGGTGCTGGCCGAAAAGGGCAGACGGCCGCGGTTCTCCGGCGTGCAGCGGCAGACCGGGCCACTTCCTTCCGTTAGTCACGGGACGTGGCCCAGGCGGCCGGCTTCAGCTTTAGCTACGATCGGACCGGCACGCCCCGCGATGGTGACGAGGACGGTAACCAGCTGATGCCGGGCACCCGCGTGATCGACGTGACGCCGGATGACGACACACCGATCGTGGTCGGCGGCGCGGTGCAGCCCGGTGGCGACATCGCCATCGCGACGATCGATTTCCTGGCGCGGCGCGGTGACAGCTATCCCTATCGCGGAACGCCGTTTACCAGCGTCGGTCTCAGCTACCAGGCGGCAGTGTTCAACTACATCTGTATCAGGGCGAAGAAAATCTAATCAGTCAGACAGTTACGCTGGTCCGACCCCGGTTATCTCGATTCTCCTTGATTAGTGACGCCAGCTTGTAGGGTACTATTGTTCGCCCCCGGGCAATTGAACTTCCAGCCCATGGCTCGCCGGACAATAAAATTCGCAACGCCGCTCGTAATCGGCACGATGATCGTTGTCACCGTGCTGGCAGTGGTGATGATGTTCCTGGAGCCCGAGCGCCTCTGGGCACTAATCGTTGCCTTGCTGTTTCTGCCGGTGTCGATGACGGTGCTGTCCGTTGTCACGCGTCGCGCCGGAAACCATGCACGTGCCTCGAGGAGCGGCGGCAATCTGCGCGCCGGGCTGGTCGGTGCTGGGGTACTGCTGGCGACAACGCTCGGTTTCTCGATTACGGACAATCTCGGGCTGACGGGCGAGGGCGGAGCATCCACCGGCAGGTCGGTCCTGGTGTTCTTACCCGCCATCGTGGCCGTTCTGATCGACCTGCTCGGCTCACGGCTGGAGTACGAGGCCCAGAAAGACCCGGACGACGACGGCCAATAGTCCGTCCAGGATAAGCTAAGATAAGTTTTGTCCAACGCTCCTCCTGCCTGGAAGCACGAAACAGGACTATTTCTCCTATGCGAGGTTCCAGAAGCACCTGCTCTACGAGCGTAACCGGGCTTGAACCGAGGTATTTGCTTAGAAAAAATCTCGGCTCGCCCTCTATTTTTTGAGCAGCGCCAAAGAGAGCTGCGCAATTACAATCCGGCAAAGTTAACGAAAGGAAGACAGAGAAATGCCACTACACGACAGGGACTCGATCCGCCACCTGCTAGACGATGAAACCTACGCGTCGGTGGACCTCTCGGTGAGTATGCCGAAGTACAAATTCCCGGCCGACGAGCAAGAACCGCGGCATGCTTACGCCGTGGTCAGTGACGAGCTGATGCTGGACGGCAACTCCCGCCAGAATCTGGCGACGTTCTGTCAGACCTGGGCGGAACCGGAAGTGCACAAGCTGATGGACCAGTGCCTCGACAAGAACATGGTCGACAAGGACGAGTACCCACAGACCGCGGAGATCGAGGCACGCTGCGTCCACATGCTGGCCGATCTCTGGAACTCGCCGTCGGCAGCGAACACCGTCGGCTGCTCCACCACCGGGTCCAGCGAAGCGGCGATGCTCGGCGGTCTGGCGATGAAGCGTCGCTGGCAGGCGCAGCGCAAGGCGGCAGGCAAGCCTTTCGACAGGCCGAACATGATCTCCGGCCCGGTGCAGATCTGCTGGCACAAGTTCACCCGCTACTGGGACGTCGAGCATCGCGAGATACCGATGGACAATGGGCGGCTGCTGATGACGCCGGAGGAGGTCATCGAGCGCTGTGACGAGAACACGATCGGCGTGGTGCCGACCCTCGGCGTGACCTTTACGGGTCAGTACGAACCGGTCCAGGCGGTCTCGCAGGCACTGGATCAGTATCAGAAGGACACCGGTCTGGACATCCCGATCCACGTCGACGGTGCCAGCGGCGGATTCCTGGCGCCGTTCTGTGCGCCGGAGCTCGTCTGGGACTTC
>CAJHYD010000108.1_pt1 | contig 32862 bp, 28 predicted proteins | sample 9198701 | NCBI WGS metagenome assembly CAJHYD01 (sample SAMEA7708365, study PRJEB35096) | sediment metagenome | biome: marine neritic benthic zone biome [ENVO:01000025]; feature: sediment [ENVO:00002007]; material: shallow marine sediment [ENVO:03000034] sea grass bed [ENVO_01000059] ...
ACCCTGGTGCTGACCGGGCCGAACAACGTGGTATTCGGCGATACCGCCACTTACACTGTCTCGTTGAGGGATTCCGGCGGTGCCGGGATACCCGGGCGCACGGTGGACGTGAGCTCTTCGGGCGGCAACACGCTTTCCGCCAACTCCCTGGTCACCAACTCCCAGGGCGAGGCGACATTCCAGCTGACCGCGACCGTCTCCGGTGTCGACACCCTGGCAGCCACTGCGCTCGGCTTGACTGCGACGCTGGATGCGACCATCAGCAACGATAGCTTCGCCTTCCTGGTGCCGGCTGCTGACACCGAGATCAACCTCAACGTGGACGAGACCATCACCGTCGAATGGTTGATAAACGGCGTGCCGCAGGCCGGCACAGTCAACTTTGCCAGCACCCGTGGCACCTTGTCAGCGGCCTCGGCGCCGCTCGATGTCAATGGACGTGCGACGGTGACCATCAACTCGAGCAACTCCGGTCCGGCGGTGATCTCCGCCAGCGTGACAGGCGGACCATCGACACAACGGCCCGTCGAATTCGTCGCGACCACGGCGGCAAAGATCGACCTCCAGGCCAGCAGCTTCACAGTTGGGCCGAACGAGGACAGCACGATCACCGCCACGGTGCGTGATGTCAACGACAACCTGGTCAAGAACAAAGTCGTGACCTTCGTGCTTGACGACGTCACTGGTGGGTCTATCTCGGTCGGCGCCGGAGTGACCAATAGTTCCGGTCAGGCGACGACGGTCTACACCGCCGGTCAGACCACCAGCGCGGTCGGCGGCGTGTTGATCACCGGTGTGGTTCAGGACACGCCGACGGTCACGGACCAGGTTGCGCTGACGGTCGCGCAACGCGAGGTGTTTATCAGCATCGGTACCGGCAACCAGATTTCGGAGCCGAACACCGCCACCTATCTCAAGGAATTCGCGGTTCAGGTGACCGACAGTCAGGGTGTCGGCGTGGATGGCGCCGAGGTGCAGATGAGTGTGTTCTCGAAGCAGTACTTCAAGGGCGAGTATGTCCCGGACTTTATCAATGAAATCTGGGTGGCCACGGTGTCGGCAACATGTCAGGACGAAGACACGCTGATACCCGCCACCGCGCGCAACGGTATCCTCGACCCGGGTGAGGACTTTAACAACAGCGGCAGTATCGAGGCGGGCAACGTCGCGACCGTATCACCCGGAACCGTAATCACCGACCAGAACGGCTTCGGTCTGGTGAGCATGACCTATGCCCAGGAGTTCGGTAACTGGGTCGAGGTGACGATCGAGGCCAAGGCCTCGGTCACCGGTACCGAGTTTCTGGAGGGCCAGGATTATCGGCTCGAGGTGCTGCGTTCGGACGTCGATCTGGACCAGTCGCCACCGGGCGGTATCGTCAGCCGTTGGGGTCGCGATCCCACCTGTGCGACGCTGAACTAAAAACTGACAGGGCCGGCTGATGCCGGCCCTGTTCTTTGCAGACGCCGAAAATTCAGCACAGGGATGAGCGCCGACGCCAGCGTCTTTCTTATCGGGCCCATGGGCGCAGGCAAGTCGGCGGTGGGGCGCCGTCTGGCGACGATGCTCAAGCGCAGTTTCTACGACACCGACGCCGAGATCGAGCAGCGCACCGGTGTCGATATCCCGTTTATCTTCGAAAAGGAAGGCGAGGCCGGGTTCCGACGCCGTGAACGCCAGGTCGTTGTGGATCTGAGCAAGCTCCAGGGTATCGTGTTGGCCACGGGTGGTGGTGTGGTGCTGGACGAGGCCAATCGCAGCGAGCTTTCGGCCGCCGGTGCCGTGGTCTATCTGCACGCTTCCGTCGACCAGCAACTCCAGCGTACGCGCAGGGGGCGGGGCCGCCCGCTGCTGGAGACCGAAGATCCGCGTCAGCGTCTGGCCGATCTGATGAGCATCCGCGAACCCCTGTATCGCGCGATGGCCGACGTCGTGGTAAATACCAATGGCAGAAAGGTAATAGCGGTGGCCGAGGAGATCCGGCGCTGGCTCGAGGGTGAATAAAGGCATGACAGGCGCGATGTACAAGACCCTGGAAGTCGGTCTCGGTGATCGCAGCTACCCGATCCACGTGGGTCCCGGCATCCTCGCTGACGCGGCCCTGATACCTGCCGATCTTGCCGGCCGCGACGTTTTTGTCGTCACCAATACCACGGTCGGGCCACTGTATCTCGATCGTCTCGCCGGGGCGCTAAGCGGGCGACGGGTCGAGTCGCTGGTTCTCCCGGACGGCGAGCAATTCAAGACGCTGGCGTCGTTTGCCGCGATCATCGATCGGCTGGCCGAACTCGGTTATCACCGGGACGCGGTTGTCGTTGCGCTGGGCGGAGGGGTCATCGGTGACCTGGCCGGTTTCGCCGCGGCCTGCTATCAGCGCGGCGTCGCATTCATCCAGGCGCCGACGACGCTGCTGGCGCAGGTCGATGCGGCGGTAGGCGGCAAGACCGCGGTGAATCATGCTGCCGGCAAAAACCTGATCGGGGCGTTCTATCAGCCCAGGGCGGTGATCGCCGATACCGACACGCTGGACACGCTGCCGGTGCGGGAGTTCCGGGCGGGTCTGGCGGAAGTCGTAAAGTACGGTGCCGGCCTGGACGCGGCGTTCTTCGCCTGGCTGGAGGATCAACGGGGTGCCTTGCTCGAGCGCGAGACGCCGGTGCTGGTCGAGGCGGTGATCCGCTGTTGTTCGATCAAGGCAGCCATCGTCGCCGAGGACGAACGGGAAGCCGGCCGTCGGGCGCTGCTCAATCTCGGGCACACTTTTGCCCACGCGATAGAGACGGGCACCGGCTATGGTCAATGGCTACATGGAGAGGCGGTCGCGGCGGGTATGGTGATGGCCGCTGATCTGTCTGTTCGGCTGGGATATCTGAGCGAGGCTGAGGCAGCACGCCTGCGCCGCCTGCTCGAAGGCTTCGACCTGCCACTGTCGCCGCCTGCCATGGGTAGCAAGGCCATGGCCGGACTGATGGCCATGGACAAGAAGGTCAGCGGCGGACGCTTGCGCCTGGTGCTGTTCGACGGGCTCGGCGCATCGTCGGTACAAGAAGACGTGCCGGGAGCAGAGCTGGAAACGGTGCTGGCGGCGGCGGAGCCCGCGTGAACGAGCAGCCGGCAGGGTCTCGGGGGCCCGGGCTCGCCAGATTTGCCGCTCGCGAGGAACGCTCCGCCGGCCGACGCTATCCGGAACCGCCGCCCACTCACAGAGGCGAGTATCAGCGAGACCGCGACCGGGTCATACACAGTTCCGCTTTCCGCCGGCTGGTCTACAAGACTCAGGTCTTCGTCAATCACGAGGGGGATCTCTACCGGACCCGCCTCACCCACTCGCTGGAGGTGGCGCAGATCGCGCGCACCGTCGCCGGCGTCATCGGCTTGAACGAGTACCTGGTGGAGGCCATCAGTCTGGCCCACGATCTTGGCCATACGCCGTTCGGCCACGCGGGTCAGGATGCGCTCAACGATTGCATGCGGGACTTCGGCGGTTTCGAACACAATTATCAATCACTGCGTGTGGTCGACAAACTGGAAGAGAAATACGCGGACTTCCCCGGTCTCAACCTGATGTACGAGACACGGGAGGGTGTGTTGAAGCACTGCTCCGCAGCGCGCGCACGGGAGCTTGGGCAGCTGGGCCAGCGCTTCCTGGATAAGCGCCAGCCCAGCCTCGAGGCGCAACTGGCCAATCTGGCGGATGAGATCGCCTACAACAGCCACGATGTCGATGACGGTCTGCGGGCGGGTATGCTCGGCATCGACGAGCTGCGACAGGTGGCGATCTTTGCCGAGCTGCACGACGCGGTGCTGGATCGTTATCCCGATCTTGGCGGCCGGCGCCTGATCTACGAGATCGTGCGGCGGCTGATCGGCCGCCTGGTCGACGACGTGATCGACGAGAGCGCGCGACGGATCGATGCCGCCCGACCCGCTGATATCGACGCGGTAAGGGACGCAGACGGGCCATTGATCGCCTTTAGCGGACCGATGTCCGCGGCACACCGTGAGCTGAAGGGGTTCTTGATGAAGCAGCTGTATCGTCATCCGCGGGTCTTGCGCATGACCACCAAGGCCGAGCGGATCGTCGGCAGTCTGTTCGAGGCATTCAACAACGAGATCCGGCTGATGCCCGAGGGATTCGCGGACACCGCCGAGGCACGCCAGCGAGAACACGGCGAGGCCGGCCGTGCGCGGGTCGTTGCGGACTATATCGCCGGCATGACAGACCGCTACGCAATACTCGAGCACGAACGCCTGTCCTCAACCGGCGAGGGCGGCTGAGCGGCGTTCCGGTCATGCTAGAATGCCGCCCGATTTAAGGCCCGGAGACTGGCATGGCCGGTAGCGATATCCCCCCCGAAGACCGCTTGATTTTCGCCATGGACGTGCCGGATGTGGACCAGGCGCGGGCGCTGGCCGAGCAGCTGGGCGACGCGGTCAGATTCTACAAACTGGGTCTCGAGTTGCTGATGAGCGGCGGCTACTTCGAGCTGCTCGACTGGCTGGTGGCACGGGACAAACAGATATTCGTCGACCTGAAATTCTTCGACGTTCCGGCCACGGTCGGCAGGGCGGTTTCGCGGCTGCGGGATCGCGGTGTCACCTTCGCCACCGTGCATGGCAATCAGTCGATCATGGAGGCGGCGGCAGCGGCCAAGGGTGAGGTCAAGATCCTCGCCGTCACCGTGCTGACCAGTCTGGACCGGGGCGATCTGGATGATCTCGGGTTCAAATGCGACGTATCTGAACTGGTGCTGTCCCGGGCGCGTCGGGCTCTGGAGGCCGGTTGTGACGGCGTCGTCTCGTCCGGTCTGGAGGCCGCGCGGCTGCGGGAGTCTATCGACCCGAGGCTAATCGTGGTCACGCCGGGTATCCGGCCGGTGGACAACCGACCGGAGGACGATCAAAAGCGGGTCGTCACCGTGGAGCAGGCGTTCCGTAGTGGCGCCGATTACATTGTTATCGGCCGGCCGATCCGCGACGCCGCCGACCCGCGGGCCGCGGCCGTCGCCGTGCAGCGCGATATCGCTGCTGTGTTCGAACAATGAGCACCGAGACCGCCAATGACCTCTTGCTCCGGGCCCTGCTGCGTCAGCCGGTGCCGCGCACGCCGGTGTGGATGATGCGCCAGGCCGGCCGCTACCTGCCGGAATATCTGGAGGTCCGGGGCAACGCGGGGAGCTTTATGAACCTGTGCACCAACCCGGAGCTCGCCTGCGAGGTGACGCTGCAGCCGCTGCGGCGGTTCCGGCTCGATGCCGCGATCCTGTTCTCGGACATCCTCACGGTGCCGGACGCAATGGGTCTCGGTCTGCATTTTTCCACCGGTGAGGGCCCTCGATTCAGCCACCCGGTGCGGACGGCCGCCGATGTGGAGGCGCTGCCGGTGGTGGATCCGGGCGAGGCGCTGCGCTATGTGATGGACGCGGTCAGCCTGATCCGGCGTGAGCTGGACGGGAGTGTGCCGCTGATCGGCTTTTCCGGCAGCCCCTGGACCGTGGCCACCTATATGGTGGAGGGTGGCGGCAGCAAGACCCACGGGCGTATCAAGGCGCTCGCCTACGACCAGCCTGCGGTGCTACATGCGCTGCTGGGCAAAGTCGCCGATGTGACCTGCGCCTATCTCAACGCCCAGGTCCAGGCTGGCGCCCAGGCGCTGATGATTTTCGACACCTGGGGCAGTGTGTTGTCCCCGCGGCTGTATCGTGAGTTCTCGCTCGAATATATGCAGCGCATCCTGGACGGGCTGCAGCGCAAAGCAGAAGGCGCAACGGTGCCCGTGGTGTTGTTCACCAAGGGCGCGGGACCGCGTCTGGCGCAGATGGCGGACACCGGCTGCGATGCGCTCGGCGTCGACTGGACCACCGACATGGGGGAGGCACGCCAGCTGACTGGCGATCGGGTCGCGCTGCAGGGGAATCTGGATCCTTCAGTCCTGTTGGCAGGCCCCGAGGTAATCCGGACCGAAGTGGCGGCGGTGCTGGAGAGCTATGGTGATGGCCCGGGTCATGTGTTCAATCTGGGCCACGGCATCACCCCCGACGTCGATCCCGACCATGCCGCGGCGATGATCGATGCGGTCCACGAATTGAGCCCGCGCTACCACGGCGACGCCTGAGCAACGCTGGTCTTAGATCAGCGCCGCCGGCGCCCAGGTTTCCGGGGCGGCCCCGGCCAGGATGCTGTCCATGATCCCGCTCTCCCGGTCATGGATGGTCTGAAGGAACCCTGCGGCGCCCTTCATGTGCCGGAATGCCTTGAAGCCACGCTCGAGGAAGTCATGCAGGGCGCCAAGACCCGCCATATGGGCCGGACCGTGGGCGAGCCGGATCATGTTGTAGACCAGTGAGTGTCTGACGACCCGATCCAGTACCTGCCCGGTTTCCAGAACCAGTTCTATCTGACGCCGCCGCAACGGCGCGTTGGCGCAGGCCCGATAAGCCTCGGCATAACGCCCGGCGGAAATGTCCGCTGCGCCACCGAGCCGTTCAAATTGCTCGACCATGGCAATATCCAGCGACTGGGTCAGGGCATGGGCTTCAAGCGCCAGGATGATGCTCTGCAGCGCACTTGCCGGCATGATCCGCACCATCATCGGATAGACCCGCTCCAGGTCTTTGTCACGTGGGCTGTAATCGCGATCGCCATAAAGGTCGGTGAATACGAAGCTGGCGGCGGGTCCGTAGCGTGGTGAGGCCAGCAGATCGGCATGGGTGTGGCTCAGTCGGGAAGCCTGCCATCGGGCCAGCGCCGCGAAGGCTGGCTTGAGGCCGCCTTCGTCAGTAATGCGCTGGCGGGCCTCACGGCAATCCTCGAGCAGCGAGGCGATGGTCTCGGCCAGGGCCGTGCGAGGGCTTTTCTTGTCCATATGCCGGTATTTTACGCTGGCGGAAATGTGTGGTGCGGAGCAGCATGAAGGGGCGTTGGGTGGTATTCTTTGGATATGAAGCCTATCGATCCGCCCGGCGTGTCCGGTGGTCGAAAGGAGAATCCGGAGAGGTTCTACATTATGTCAAATAAGAAAACCAAGCGAGCCGACAGCGAGTACCCATTGACCAAGGGCATACGGGAGTCGGCCCACCAGATTTGGCTGGCCGGTCTGGGTGCCATGGGGCGTGCAGAGACTGAGGGCAAGGGCTGGTTCGAGAGCCTGATTTCGCTCGGTGAACAGATCGAGCGATCGGCCCGGATGCAGATCCAGCGACCGATCGACGCGGTGGAAAAGACCGTGACCGATGCTCGCGAGACCGCCAACGACACCTGGACGCGGCTCGAGCTTGCCCTCGAACGCCGTATAGCCAAGATACTGAATTCCATGCAGATTCCTACCAGCCGGGACATCGATGCGCTGACCCGCCGGGTCGAAGCGCTACAGCGCCTCGTGGCTGAATTGAGCACCGAGCCAAAGACCCCGGGTACCCGGCCCCGAGGCAAGGCGTCCGGGCGCAGTAAGACCCCGAGCACGCGCGGCAAGAAGAAACCGATCCGGCGCAAAGCATCCGCCAAGGCCAGCCGGCCCACCTCCAGCCGCAAGACCGCCCGACGGTCTGCGTCCCCGAAGACCCGCGCTAGCGCCTGAGCGGAGGATCCGAGTTGCCGAAGCAGCCGGCGAACAACGGTGCGGGCCAGCACAAGATCGGCCTGGCCCTGGCGGGCGGTGGCCCGCTGGGCGGGGTCTATGAAATAGGCGCGCTGATCGCGCTCAACGAGTCGCTGGAAGGGGTCGATTTCCAGGATGTCGATGTCCTGGTTGGCGTCAGCGCCGGCGCGCTGATCTCCGCGCTGCTGGCCAACGGCATCTCCCCGCAGCAGATGGCCCGGGTGTTTATCGATCCGCGGCCGGAGGATCCACGATTTTCGCCGCTGATGTTTATGCAGCCGGCTCTTGGCGAATACGCGCGGCGCGGCCTCTCGGTGCCGTGGCTGCTGGTCAAGTCCACGGCCAGTTATCTGCGCAATCCGCTGCGTAACGGCCTGCTGGCCTCGTTCACCCAGCTGACCCAGGCGATCCCGACGGCGGTATTCGACAACCGGCCGATAGAGCGCTTCCTCGCCGATCTGTTTAGCAATCGCGGGTGCACCGACGACTTCCGCGAGCTGAAACGGCAGCTCTACGTGGTGGCGGTGGATCTCGACACCGGTCAGGCAGTCAAATTTGGCGATCCCTCAGCGGACAAAGTGCCGATTTCGAAGGCGGTACAGGCGAGTACGGCACTGCCGGGTCTGTACCCACCGGTCGATATCGATGGACGTTCCTTTGTCGACGGTGGCCTCAAGCGCACGCTGCACGCGTCAGTGGCGCTGGATGCGGGCGTGGACCTCCTGTTCTGCATCAATCCGATCGTCCCCTTTGACGCACAGCTGGCACCGGAGACCAAAGACACCAGACACAAGAAGCTGGTGGAAGGCGGTCTGCCGGTGGTGCTGTCGCAGACCTTCCGCGCGTTGATCCATTCGCGGATGAACGTGGGCATGTCCAAGTACGATACTCAGTATCAGGATGCGAAAGTGGTCCTGTTTGAGCCGGACCGTCATGACTCGAAGATGTTTTTCGCCAGCGTCTTCAGCTACGCCAACCGGGCTAACGTCTGTCAGCACGCCTATCAGACCACGCGACGGGACCTGCGGCTGCGGCGTGAAGAACTGGAGCCGATCCTCAACGCCCACGGCATCCGCGTCCGGGATGAGATCCTGGATCAGCGGAATCGCCATTTCAGCCAGGCTCTGGATGACAGCGACGAAGCCAGGGACATGGGGCTATACAAACACCGGACGACCAACGCCCTCAGCGCAGCGCTGGACCGGCTCGAGCACTGGGTGGGCAGCACGCCCCGTCTGGCGCGCGGGCGCCCGCGGCCCGGCAGCCCTGACGCCTAGCTGTCGCGCAGCGCGCGACGCAGGATCTTGCCGACGTTGGTCTTGGGCAATTCCTCACGGAATTCGACCTTCCTCGGCACCTTGTAGCCGGTGAGATTTTCGCGACAGTACTTGACCACATCTTCAGCGGTCAGATTTGGATCCTTGCGTACGATAAACAACTTGACCATCTCGCCCGAGCGTTCGTCCGGGACGCCGACCGCAGCCGCTTCCAGGACCCCGTCCATGGTCATCACCACATCCTCGATCTCGTTCGGGAACACGTTAAAGCCCGAGACGAGGATCATGTCTTTCTTGCGGTCGGTGATAAAGACGAAGCCGTCCTCATCCATGCGGCCCATGTCGCCGGTTCGCAGCCACCCGCCTTCGAACATGGTCTTGGCCGTATCCTCCGGTCGCTGCCAGTACCCGGCCATCACCTGGGGGCCGCGGATGCATATTTCCCCGACCTCTCCCAGAGCCATGTCGGTGCCGGCGTCATCGCGGATACTTACCTCGGTGGAGCTGATCGGCAGACCGATGGAGCCTGTGAACTCTGTGGCGTGGGCCGGATTGATGCACGCGGCCGGCGAGGTCTCGGTCAGCCCGTAGGCCTGCAATATCGGTTTACCGGTCACTTCTTTCCACTTATCCGCTACTGCTTTTTGTACCGCCATGCCACCGCCGAGCGCGACTTCCATCGGACTGAAATCTACCTCATCGAAGCCGGGTGTATTGAGCAGGGCGTTGAACAGCGTGTTTACCCCACTGATATAGGTAAAGGGATATTTCTTGAGCTCGGCCACAAAGCCAGGGAAATCTCTCGGATTGGTAATCAGGATGTTGTTGCCGCCGAGCATGGTGAACATCATGCAGTTCGCCGTCAGCGAAAAGATGTGATAAAGCGGCAGCGCGGTGATGACGATGTCCTCGCCTTCCCTGAGCACATCACCGCACCAGGCGCGCGACTGCAGCACATTTGCAATCAGATTGCCGTGGGTGAGGATGGCGCCTTTGGAGACACCGGTGGTGCCGCCGGTGTACTGGAGGAACGCGAGATCGTCCCGCTCCAGGCTGACCTCATCCATCGTCTGCCACTTGCCTTCCTTCAGGGTCTGTTTAAACGGGATCGCATCGGGCAGTGAGTATTCCGGCACCATCTTCTTGACCTTGCGCACCACGAAATTCGCGATCATGCCTTTGGGGAAGGGCAGCAGGTCGCCGATGCCGGTCACCATCACCGAGCGGACGTCGGTCTTGTCGATGACTTTTTGCAGTGTGGTCGCGAAATTCTCGAAGATCAGGATCGCTTTTGCGCCGGAGTCCTTCAGCTGGTGCTCCAGCTCGCGCGGCGTGTATAGCGGGTTGACGTTGACCACGCACAGACCGGCCCGGAGGATGCCGAAGACTGCCACCGGATACTGCAGCACGTTAGGCATCATCACGGCGACCCGGTCGCCCTTCTCGAGACCCGCCACCTTTTGCAGATAAGCACCGAAATAGCGGGTCATCTGATCGAGGTCGCCGAAACTGAGCGAATGACCCATGTTGGTGAAGGCCGGCAGATCCCGATATTTCTCCATCGAAGACTCGACCAGCTGTTTTAGCGACGAGTACTGACTGGGGTCGATCGTTGCCGGCACCCCCTCCGGATAGGACTTCAACCAGATCTTGTCAGTCATCAGAATTCTCCCCCCGGTTCGGATACTTGTTTTTGTTCTGGATCGATTTCCGACCTGCGGCTGCGCGAGGCGTCGGATTCGAGTCCTATTACCCCTGTATAGCAGTCAGGGTGGTCCCTGAGCAAACTCAGCAGCGCGAGAGCGCTTCTCCGACCAGCAACGGGCAGAGCGATGGCCAGATATTGGTGACTATCCTGGGTTGGGCCTCAGCCGTCGGATGGATGCCGTCTGCCTGCATCATGCCGGGCTCCAGTGCGATGCCGTCGAGGAAGAACGGCGCCAGGGCCGCGCCACCCTCCGCTGCCGCCTCGCCGAACACCCGAGCGAACTTTTCGCCGTAATCGGGGCCATAGTTCGGAGGGATCAGTATGCTGGTCAATAACACGCTGGCGCCGGCGTCCCGGCTGAGCTTGATCATCCGGTCGAGGTTGCGGCGGATCTCGGCGATCGGTACGGCCCGAAGTCCGTCATTGCCGCCCAGCTCGATGATGACCACGGCAGGCTTATGTATCTTCAGCGCGCGCGGCAGTCGGGCCAGGCCACCGCTGGTCGTGTCGCCGCTGATGCTGGCGTTGACGACACGAAATGCAAGATCGCGCTGCTGCAGCGCCTGTTGCAGCAATCGCGGCCAGGTCTCCTCGGCCGAGAGACCATAGCCGGCGCTGAGGCTGTCACCGACCACAAGGATGGCCGGCGTCCCGCCATGCAGGGACGCGCTGAAGAACAGGAACAGAAGGGGAATTGTTTTGCGCCAGGACATGGACTCACCTACCGCCGCCAATGTACTTGCGGCAAGAAATCTGACCCGTAAGGTTAGCAGTCCCGAGGGAACGCTGACCATCCTGGACGATATCGACCTGGACATCCGTCGAGGCGAGTCGGTGGCTGTCATCGGCCCGTCTGGCGCCGGCAAGTCCACGTTGCTGGCGCTTCTTGCGGGGCTCGATTCGGCCAGCGAGGGCGAGGTCTGGCTCGATGGCCAGCCGCTGACCGGGCTGGACGAAGACGGGCGGGCGGCGCTGCGCGCCGGTCGCGTCGGCTTCGTGTTCCAGTCCTTTCATCTGGTGCCTTCGCTGACTGCGCTGGAGAACGTGATGCTGCCACTGGAGCTGGCCGGCCATCATCAAGCCCGGGCCGCGGCGGAAACGGTGCTGGACCGGGTGGGGCTCACCCCTCGCCGGCGTCATTATCCGCGTCAGCTATCAGGTGGTGAGCGCCAGCGGGTCGCCATCGCGAGGGCCTTCGTCGGCCAGCCCCTGGTGCTGTTCGCGGACGAGCCGACCGGCAATCTCGACGCGGAGACCGGTAGCCGGGTGGCCGATCTGTTGTTCTCGCTCAACGACGAATCCGGTACGACGCTGGTGCTGGTGACCCACGAAGAGCGGCTGGCGGCCCGCTGTGATCGTGCGCTACGTCTGGTCAGCGGGCGGCTGGCGTGACCGCGGCCGGCTTCGCTCTGCGTAACGTTATCCGCAATCTGCGGGCCGGAGACCTGTGGGTGCTGACCACGGCAGTGGCGGTCGCGGTGGCCGCCATGACCGCCGTCGGATTCTTTACCGACCGCGTCAGCCGTGCGGTGGATATCCGCTCGGCTGAGGTGCTGGCGGCGGACCTGGTGGTGAACTCCAAGCGTCTGATAACGCCGGACTATCAGGACCGGGCCAGGGAGCTGGGTCTCGCCACCGCCAGCGTGACCTCGTTCCCCAGCGTGGTGCTGGCTGGCGACTCCAGCGCACTGGCCGACGTCGAGGCGGTGAGCGCGGGCTATCCCCTGCGCGGGGAATTGAAGACCAGCGCGAGCCTGCAGGATACCGCCGGCGTAACGGCGGTCTTGCCGGCGCCGGGTGAAGCCTGGGCCGATGCCAAATTGTTGGCGCGACTGGACGCGGATGTGGGCGCCGAGATCGCGCTCGGCTCGACCCGCCTGCGGGTGACCGGTGTGCTCAGATACCGGCCGGACCAGGGCTGGAGCTTTGTAGACCTCGCGCCGACCCTGTTGATCAACGAAGCCGACGTGACCGCGACCGGTCTGGTACAGCCGGGAAGCCGCGTAAATTATCGCCAGCTCTTCGCCGGTGCGCCGGATGACATGGTAACGCTCAGGGACTTTGTGGATAGCCGGCTGGAGCTGGGAGAGTCGCTGCGGGACCTCGACGATGCGGGTCCGGAGATCAAGACGGCCCTGGAGCGGGCACACCGCTTCCTGCGGCTGGCGGCACTGGTCGGCAGCCTGCTGGCCGCGGTTGCGATCGCGATGGCCGCGCGCCGCCACGCTGCTCGCCAGGTGGAGACTGTGGCGCTGATGAAGTGCTTCGGCGCCCGGCAGGGTTTCGTGCTGCGGGTCATGATGGCGGAGCTGGGCATCCTTGCCGCGTGCGCCGGACTGATCGGCGTGCTGCTCGGTTACCTGAGTCAACTGGGCTTGTCCGCACTGCTCGTGGAGCTGGCCGGAGCCGATCTGCCGACACCTGGCTGGGGGCCGGTGACCGGTGGTTTTTTGATGGCGGGCCTGGTTATGGCGGGATTCGCTCTGCCGCTGCTCGCGCCGCTAAAGCGGGTGCCGCCGCTTCGTGTGCTGCGCCATGATCTGCCGGGGCCCCGCCCCTCCGCGTTGTTCGCCTATGGTGGTGCCGGCGCCGCTATTTTTGCGTTGTTGCTCTGGCAGGTGGGTGATCTGAGGCTCACCGGATGGGTGGCCGCTGGTTTCCTGGTGGCGGCGGGCGGACTGATGATGATCGGCGGGGTGCTGGTGTGGCTGGCGACCCGGATCCGCGGCACCGCAGGCGCGCCGTGGCGCTATGCGGTCGCCAGTCTGGCGCGGCGAGGGGCCGAGAGCGTGGTCCAGGTCGTTGCGTTCGGCCTTGGCATCATGGTCTTGCTGCTGCTCACCGTAGTGCGCAACGACCTGATGGACGAGTGGCGCGCGACACTTCCGGAGCGGGCGCCCAATCGGTTCCTGATCAATATCCAGCCGCATGAGGCCGAGGCGGTGGAGCGCTTTCTGGGCGAGCTTGGGGCCGAGACGCGTCTGGTGCCGTTGGTGCGGGCCCGATTGAGCGCGATCAAAGATCGCCCCATAGCAGAGATCGATTTTCCGACCCTGCGCGGCAAGCGCCTGGCCGATCGCGAGGGCAATCTGAGCTGGGCGTCGAACCTGCAGGCCGACAACGAGATCGTGGCCGGACATTGGTGGGGTAATGACCCGGTGTCGGGCGAGGTCTCGGTGGAGGCGGATTTCGCCCGCGACGCAGGAATCGCGCTCGGTGACCGTCTCGATTTCGACGTCGCCGGCGAGACGTTTTCGGCTGAAGTCACCAGTCTGCGCACGGTGCAGTGGGATTCATTCCGACCCAATTTCTTTATGCTGTTCTCGCCGGGCACGCTGGATGTCTATCCCCGCACTCATATCGGCAGCCTGTTCGTGGACGACAGCAGGGATCAGACCGTGCTCGAACTGGTGCGGCGTTTTCCCAGCGTCACCGTGATCGACATCGAGGCGGTCATCGGCCAGGTAAGACGGGTCATGGATCAGGCAGCGATCGCAGTCCAATACGTGTTCCTGTTTGCCATCGCTGCCGGCATCGTCGTGCTGCTGGCGGTGGTGGAATCCGGGCGCGATGAGAGGCTATTCGAGAGCGCATTGCTCAGGGCGATGGGAGCGAAACGCAGGCAGATCCTGGTGAGCACCGCCATCGAGTTCGGACTGCTCGGCGCGTTGTCGGGCGTGTTGGCCGCGGGCGGCGCCCTCGCCGCGGGGTGGCTGTTGGCTGACCGCGTTTTCCGGCTCGAATTCGGTGCTAGCCCATGGCTATGGGTGACCGGAACGGTCGCTGGTCTGATCGTCGTCGGGGTGAGCGGGCTGTTGGCGACACGCAGGGTGTTGGATCAGCCGCCGATGGCGGTGCTCAGGCGGTTTTGACACCGTCACCCATCGCCGCCACCGCCTCTCGGATGATGTCGCTAACCGCCTGCATGACTGTGCTTCTTGCGCTGGTCGCGCGCCAGGCTGCGGTGATCGTTCGTGACGGCCGGGGCGAACGGAACGGACGGACCGCCAGACCCGCATCGGGCGCAACGGCTACCCCGGTCGCCAGCGCGGGCAGCAGGGTCATGCCGATACCCGCCGAGACCATCTGGCGCAGAGTCTCAAGACTTGTGGCCCTGAAGTCCTGGGGCTCCCGGACTGAAACCCGACTGCAGACTTCGAGCGCCTGATCACGCAGGCAATGCCCCTCCGCCAGCAGCAGCAGCGTCTGCTCATCCAGGTCGGACACGCCCAGCGTCTTTTTGGATGTCAGCGGGTGGTCGCCGGGCAACGCGACAAGAAATTCCTCATCATAGAGTCTCTCGGTCTGCAGCGCGTTCTGTTCGAAGGGCAGGGCGAGGATGGCGAGATCCAGGTTGCCGGCGCGCAGCTGTATCAGCAGCTCCTCGGTCTGCAGTTCCAGCAGCATCAGCCGCAACCGCGGCAGTGCACGCTTCAACGATCCGGATACCCTCGGCAGCAGATAAGGCGCGACTGTGGGGATCAGGCCCACGCGCAGCTCGCCCGCCAGCGGGTCGAGGCTGCTGCGCGCCAGATCCACAATCTCGTCGACCCCCTGGAGTATCTCCCGCGCCCGCCTGACGGTCTCCTCGCCGGCTGGCGTGACCAGGGTGTGACGTTGATTGCGCTCGAGCAGCTGGACGCCCAGCTGTTGTTCGAGCTTTTTGATCTGGGCGCTCAGGGTCGGCTGGCTGACAAAACACCTCGCCGCGGCGCGGCCGAAATGTCGCTCGTCGGCGACGGCCACCAGATAGCCAAGGGCGCGGAGGCTGATGCCTGAGGTTATAGCCTTCATCTATCGAAACTATAGTATCAATTCATTGGCATTATCAACTGTCCGACGCCATCCTTGGTGCGTGAACTTAAACACCCAACCCAACACAGGAGTTATCACCATGCTTGGCATCGGCAATCAGTTTCCCGAATTTTCCCTTACCGGCGTCGTCAACAGCGACCCCCAGGATGCGTTCAAACCCATCAGTTCGTCTGACTTCGAGGGCAAGTGGAAGATCGTGTTTTTCTGGCCCAAGGACTTCACGTTTGTCTGCCCGACCGAGATCGCCGCTTTTGGCGCCCTGGAGCGGGACTTCCGTGACCGGGATGCGCAGCTGCTCGGCGCCAGCACCGACTCCGAGTTTGTCCATCTCGCCTGGCGCCGTGATCGCGAAGAACTGAAGGAACTGCCATTCCCGATGCTCGCCGACATCAAGCGCGAGCTGAGCGGGTCCCTCGGCATCCTCGATGCCGACGAAGGTGTGGCCCAGCGCGCCACCTACATCGTCGATCCGGACAACATCATCCGCTTTGTCTACGTCACCGACCTCAACGTGGGTCGCAGCCCGGAAGAGGTCCTGCGTGTGCTCGACGCGCTGCAGACCGACGAACTGTGTCCGTGCAACTGGCAGGCCGGAGACGACACCCTGAAAGCCGCCTGATCAAACCCTGCCGGCCGCGTCAGTCGCGGCCGGCAGAGGCTGGCGGTCCGCAACCACCGATAAGGATTTTTTGAAATGTTGAACCTGAACCCGATCCGGGACCGTATCCCCGCTTACGCCAAAGATCTGAGCCTGAATCTCGGTAGCGTGCTCACCACCCAGGGCGCGCCCGGCCTTAGCCAGGAGCAGATCCTTGGTACCGCCCTGGCCTGCGCCTACGCGTCCCGTGATGCCTTGATCACGGCCGATTTTGACCAGGCTGTAGGTGATGCTGTGTCGCCCGAGGTCCGTGACGCCGCGCGCGGCGCCGCCTCGCTGATGGGGATGAACAATATCTACTATCGGTTTCTCCATCTGGCCGGCGACAAGGATTACATGACCATGCCGGCGCGGCTGCGTATGAATCTGTTGCGTGATCCTGGTGTGTCCAGGGAGGACTTCGAGCTGTACTGTCTGGCCGTCTCTGCGATCAATGGCTGCGGGCTGTGCGTGGAGTCCCACGAGAAGACCCTGCGCAAGGCCGGTGTCAGCCGCGAGGCGATCCAAAGCGCGGTCCGCATCGGTGCGGTCGTGCATGCGGTATCCGGTGTGCTGGCCCACCCGGTCGGCGAGGCGGCCTGACCACAGCCGCGATGCGCACCACGATATACTGGGCGTCATGGCGAGCGAGCCCGATGTCCATAGATTGTCTGCCGGCGTGGTCGTGATCCACGCCGACAGATCCCACCGTTTTCTTCTCCTCCGAGCCTTCCAGCACTGGGATTTCCCCAAGGGCATGGTGGAGCCGGGCGAGACAGCCATCGAGGCCGCGATCCGTGAAGTAGCTGAAGAGACCACGCTGACCGACCTCGACTTCGAATGGGGCCATGAATATGTGGAGACCGGGCCATACAGTCGCGGCAAGATCGCGCGCTACTACATCGCGCGTACCTCGTCACTGGATGTGTCGCTGCCGGTAAACCCGCTGCTGGGCCGGCCCGAGCACAGCGAATTCCGCTGGGTCAGTTATCAGCAGGCGCTCGATATGACGTCACCGCGGGTCCGGCCCGTCGTGCATTGGGCCAGCCGAACCTGCGTCGGCAAACAGGTCAGCGACCCGGCAGAGCCTTGAATGCGGCCAGCGCCTCCTCGCGCGAGGCCTTGAGGTCGACCAGCGGCTCGGGATAGCTTACGCCGAGCTCGAAACCCAGCTTGTCCCGCTCCGCGGCTGGCAGCGCCCATGGCTTGTGCACATAGCGCGGCGGGAGTTTGCGTACCTCGGGCACGTAGGCGCGGACATAGCCGCCGTCCGGATCGAACTTCTCGCCCTGCAGGACCGGATTGAAAATCCGGAAATAAGGTGCCGCGTCGGCCCCGGAGCCCGCCGACCACTGCCAGCCCATGGTGTTGCTGGCCAGGTCGGCATCGACCAGGGTGTCCCAGAACCAGCGCGCGCCATGACGCCAGTCCAGACGCAGGTTCTTGACCAAAAACGAAGCAACGATCATGCGCACCCGATTGTGTAACCAGCCGGTCTGCCACAATTGCCGCATACCGGCGTCGATGATCGGAATGCCGGTGTGGCCCCGCTGCCAGGCTTGCAGCCAACCCCCGGGATCCTCGCGCCAGGGGAATTTCTCGAAGCGCTGATCCATCGGCCGATCCGGCGTCTGAGGAAAATAGAACAGGACATGGTGGGCGAACTCACGCCAGCCGAGTTCGCGCACAAAAGCCTCGCCACCGCGCTCACAGCCCGAATCGGCGCGACGGGCGCTGGCGGCCTGCCAGGCGGTGCGCGGCGAGAGCTCGCCAAAATGGAGATATGGAGACAGCCGGGAAACGCCATCGACCGCCGGATAGTCACGCTTGTCGTGGTACTGACTCAGGCCGTTGTCCAAAAAGTGCTCGAGGCGGGAAAGCCCGGCGGCTTCTCCCGGTGTCCATGCCTCGGCGAGTCCACGGTACCAATCACGCCGAGGCATCAGGTCGAGCGCATCAAGCCGGATCCCGTCCGGCCAGACACTGACTGTCGGCATCGTCCGCGGCGCTGTTTCCGGCGCGGCTGGCGCCGGCCCTTTCAGGCAGGACTTCCAGAATGGCGTGAATACCCGATAAGGATCGCCTTTCAGGGTTGCCTGGGTCCAGGGCTCGTACAACAGCCCGGCATTAAAACTCTCGGCCCGGTGACCGTCTTCCCGCAGCGCCTCCTTGATCTCGGTGTCGCGTTTTGTCGCGTGAGGCTCATACAGGCGATTCCAGAAGACACCCCCGGCGTTGGTCTCCTGCAGCAGCGAGCGAAGCGCGGCCAGCGAGTCGCCCTGGCGCAGGATCAGGCGGCTATCCAGTCGCCGCAGCGATTGATCGAGGGCCTCCAGGCTGCGGTGCAGCCACCAGCGCTGGGCGCCGCCGGGCCCCCACTCCCCCTCCTCATCCGGCGCCCAGACAAACACCGGGATCACTTCGTCGGCGCGATCGATCGCGGCGCGCAAGGCCGGGTTGTCATGCAGACGCAGATCACGTCTGAGCCACCAAATGACTCTCTTCACTCGCGTACCTCTGTAGGCTCCATCTCAGTCGACGCGGCCGCGGCGGCCCCCCGCCAGATAGTCGCGGATGTTGGCCGCGATCTCGTCCACCGCGCGCTGGCGGGCTTCACGAGCGGCCCAGGCTATGTGCGGGGTCACGATCAGGTTGGGGATCGCTGCGTCCAATAATGGATCGCCGTGTACCGGCGGCTCTTCCGGCAGCACGTCGATGCCGGCACCGCCGATCTGCCCGGACATCAGCGCTTCCGCCAACGCGGTGGAATCGACCAGGGCGCCACGCGCGGTGTTGATCAGCAGCGCGTCGTTTTTCATCAGCCGCAGTTCCGCCGCGCCGATCATGCCGCTGGTGTCCTCGGTCAGCGGGCAATGCAGGCTGACGACGTCGGCTTCGGCCAGTAGCCGGCGCAACGGCGTCCGATCGGGATCGCTGTGATCAGCAGCCGGGCTGGAAACACCCGGACGCTGCGCGACCAGTACACGCATGCCAAATGCCTCGGCGACCCGCGTCACGGCCCTGCCCAGTTCGCCTAGCCCGATGATGCCGATAGTTTTGCCGGAGAGTTCACGGATCGGAAAGTCGAGCAGGCAGAATTGCGGGCTCGAGCGCCATGCGCCCTGCTGCAGCAGCTGTTGGTAAGCCTGCAAATGATGGGTTAGCGTCAGGATCACCGCGAACACATGCTGCACCACCGATGCGGTGCAATAGCGCTCGATATTGCTGACCCCGATGTCAAGCCGCCGCGCGGCCTCGATATCGACATTGTTTGTCCCGGTGGCGGCGAGGCAGACGAGACGCAATTCGTTCGCAGATTCCAGTGTGTCTGCACCGAGTCTCATCTTGTTGGTGATCACGATCGCGGCCTCGGCGATCCGCTCGTCGAGCGCCGATGGCGGCGTCACCCCGTGTAACTCCAGCTCGATCCCGGGGAGGCGCAGGGCATCGGCGCTGACGTCGTCATGGCTGATGGTGTCGAAGTCCAGGAATACCGTTTTCATCGATATGAGTTAACTTGCATGTGCAGGAGGCGTGCGGGGTTAAACTAGGCGCCACGTAAGGCTCGCAGCGCTGCCACGTGATAGCGGCGCTGGGTTACGGGAACACCGGGACATATCGATGAAGTATACGTTGAGAGAGCACCTGCGGGGCGCGTTGACCCTGAGCATGCTGACGGTGGGTACGCTGGCGGTCTGCGTCCCGTTTTTCCTCGTCGCGCTGATCAAGATCGTGCCGTCCCGACGATTGCGGCTACAGGTCGGACAGTGGCTCTGTCACCTGGGTGAAGGCTGGATCGGGCTCAACCGGCGCATCCTTGCCTTGACCCAGCGGATCGACTGGGACGTCGATGGCGAGGGGCCGCTGCTGCGGCGGGACTGGTATCTGGTGATCTGCAATCACCAGTCGTGGGTGGATATCCTGGTCCTGCAGTGCTCGCTAAATCGCCAGATCCCGTTCCTGAAATTTTTTATCAAACGGCAGATGGCCTGGATGCCGTTTCTGGGTCAGGCCTGGTGGGCGCTGGATATGCCTTTTATGCGCCGCCATTCCAAGGAGTATCTGGCAAAACATCCGGAGAAGCGCGACCAGGACCTGGTGGCTACGCAGAAGGCCTGCGAGAAGTTCCGCGAAGTCCCGACGACCCTGGTCAACTTTGTCGAGGGCACCCGCTTCACTGTCGCCAAGCATCAGACGCAAAACAGCCCTTACCGCCATCTTCTGGCACCGCGAGCCGGTGGCATCGCCTACACGCTGGCGGGCATGCATGGCATCCTGCGCACGTTGCTGGATGTAACCATTGCGTATCCCGATGGTCGGCCGACCTTCTGGCAGCTGTGCTGCGGCAAGGTCCGCCAGATCGTGATCCGTTACCGCTGCGATGCAATAGAGCATTGGATGTCAGCAGGCGACTACGCGGGTGACGAGGCCTTCAAGGCGCGTCTGCAAGCCTGGCTACGCGAGCGCTGGCACACCAAGGACGAGCTGCTGACACGACTGGAAGCGGAATATGCCTGAGCCGGAACAGCTTCCGTTCTGGCGCAGCAAGACCCTTGCCGAGATGGACGCCGATGAATGGGAGGCCTTGTGCGACGGCTGCGGCCGTTGCTGTCTGCACAAGCTGGAGGACATAGATACCGGCCACATCGAATTTACCCGGGTCGCGTGTCGCTTGCTCAATCTCGACAACTGCCGCTGCGGCGATTACGCCCACCGCTTGCAGCAGGTGCCGGATTGTCTGCAGCTGGACGCGGCCAATATCAGCACCCTGACCTGGCTGCCGCTGACCTGCGCCTATCGTCGTCTGGCCGAAGGGCGCGGTCTGGCCTGGTGGCATCCGCTGGTCTCGGGCACAAATAAGAGCGTGCATCAGGCCGGAATCTCCGTGCGCGGGCGAGTGCTGAGTGAAAACGATGTTGCGCCGGAGGGGATCGAGGAGCATGTGGTGCGCTGGATCCGGCGCTGAGGGAGACAAATCCGTGAGTCAAAGGCACACCTTCCGCCCATGGCACGAGTACCGGAGCTATCCGGAAGACGAGATGCGTCGCCGGGCTCGGGCGCTGCGCGAGGAACTGCAGGGGCGTCGCTCTATCCGGGAGTTCTCGTCGCGTCCTGTGCCCAGGGAGATCATCGAAGACTGTCTGCGCACAGCCGGCAGCGCACCGAGCGGCGCCAACATGCAGCCGTGGAAATTCGTCGTTATCGGCGATGGGGAGGTGAAGCGTCAGATCCGCGAAGCGGCGGAGGAGGAAGAGCGCCACTTCTACGATCATCGTGCTTCGGAACAATGGCTGGAGGCGCTGGCGCCGTTGGGTACCGACGCCGAAAAGCCGTTCCTGGAGACCGCGCCCTGGCTGATCGCCATCTTCGAAGAGCGTTGGGGCGCCGGGCCGGATGGCCAGCGTCGCAAACATTATTATCCGACCGAATCGGTCGGACTAGCCAGCGGCTTTCTGCTGGCTGCGCTCCATCATGCGGGTCTGGCCACGCTGACTCACACACCGAGCCCGATGAAGTTCTTGAACCGGATTCTCGACCGGCCGGCTCACGAGCGCCCGTTCCTGTTGCTGGTGACCGGCTATCCGGCCGACGACGTCCAGGTGCCGGATATCGAGCGCAAGGGTCTCGATGAGATCGCCGTGTTCCTCGACTCCAGCCAACGGACCTAGCGCTGCGCGGTGCTCGAGTCGACGACACAGCTACTGGGCCGGATTTCAGATTTCGTCTGGGGTCCTTATTTTCTGATCCCGTTGTTGCTCGGAGCCGGTCTGTTTTTGACCGTGCGACTGAAGGGTCTCCAATTCCGGCAACTCGGGCCCGCACTGCATCTCGCGTTCGTGGCGCGTGATGAGCGCAAAGGGCCTGGCGAGATCTCACATTTCCAGGCGCTGATGACCGCGCTGGCGGCCACGGTGGGCACCGGCAATATCGTCGGCGTGGCGACTGCCATCGCCGCCGGTGGACCCGGCGCCCTGTTCTGGATGTGGATGACCGGTCTCGTCGGCATGGCCTCCAAATATTGTGAGGCGCTGCTGGCGGTGAAGTACCGGGTCACGGACGAAGCCGGCAAGCAGGCCGGCGGACCTATGTACTACCTGTCGCGCGGTATCCGCTGGCGCGGTTTTGGCCGCCTCCTTGGCGGCATGTTCGCGTTGTTTACCGCGCTGGCCGCCTTCGGCATCGGCAACATGGTCCAGTCGAACTCGATGGCGGCCGCGATCGAAGGGGCGTTTGGTGTGGCTGGCTGGGTCACCGGCATCGTGGTGGCGGTCGGGCTGGCGGTGGTCACCATCGGCGGCGTACGCTCGATAGGACGCGTGACCTCGGTGCTGGTGCCGTCGATGATCCTGTTGTATCTGCTCGCCTGTACCTGGGTGCTGATCGCCAACGCGCCGCAGATCCCGGCGGCCATCGCCACGATCTTTGCCGATGCGTTCAGCGGCAGCTCCGCGGCGGGGGGCTTCCTCGGCGCCAGCGTAGCCCAGGCCATGCGTTTCGGCGTCGCCCGCGGCATCTTCTCCAACGAGTCCGGTCTCGGTTCCGCCGGCATCGCGGCGGCGGCCGCACAGACCCGGGAGCCGGCACGCCAGGCTCTGATATCCATGACCCAGACGTTTATCGACACGATCGTCGTCTGCTCGTTTACCGGTATCGCGATCATTGCTTCCGGAGTCTGGCAGACCGGTATGAACGGGGCGCCTCTGACCCAGGCGACCTTCGACGGCGCGATGCCCGACGGGCTGGGCAGCCAGATCATCGCCGTGTGTCTGGCTCTGTTCGCATTCTCCACCATCCTCGGCTGGAGTTACTACGGCAGTCAGAGCGCGTCCTATCTGTTCGGACGTCGGGTGGTTCTGCCCTATCGCCTGCTGTTCGTGGCGGCGAGCTTTGCCGGCACCATCTACACGCTGGATTTTGTCTGGCTGTTTTCGGATGTGATGAACGGCATGATGGCCCTGCCGAATCTGATCGGCCTGGTTCTGCTCAGCGGTGTCGCCGCGAGGGAGACTCGCGACTACCTTGAACGCACGGCCGCGACGTCGCCTTCAGCCCGTATTTTGTAGGCCGTGGGCGATACCGTTGACGGTCAGAAGCAGCGCCTCCAACAGGCCCTGGTCCTGGCTTTCGCCGGCACGCCAGCGGCCCAGCAGATCAACCTGGATCATGCTCAGAGGATCCACATAGGGATTGCGCAGGCGGATGGCCCGCTGCAGCATCGGCTCCTGGTCCAGCAGTTCGCCGCCGCCCTTTAGCCGCAGCACGATCTCCATCGTGCGCCCGAACTCATCCCTGATCAGATCGAAGTAATGCCGCAACCCGGGATCGACCAGTTGGGCATAGCGCGCAGCGACCTCCATATCCGCCTTGGCCAGCACCATCTCTACATCGGTCAGCAGCGTGCGCATAAACAGCCAGTTGGCGAACATGTCCGACAATAGCTCGTCGCCAAAGCGGCGTGATGCGGCTTCAAGACCTACTCCCAGTCCGTACCATCCGGGCAATACGCAGCGGTTTTGCGTCCAGGCGAAGACCCAGGGGATGGCGCGCAGATCGGCCACACCCCGACCGGAGCGTCGGCTCGACGGCCGTGAGCCGATTTTCATCTGCTCGATCACGTCGATCGGCGTGGCCTGACGGAAAAAACCGTAGAAATCCGGATCCTCATGCACCAAAGACCGGTAGGCGGTGGCGCTGGTGGCGGCGATCATCGCCATGGCCTCGGTCCAGCGCGGTTGCGGCGGCGGTTGTTCCGGTCCGAAACTCGCCAGCGCAACCGAGCCGACACCCCGCTCCAGCGTGCGCAGGGCGATCCCGCGCAGGCCGTATTTGGCGTTGATGATCTCGCCTTGTTCGGTGACCCGCAGCGTGCCCTTGACTGCACCCGGCGGGGCCGCCATCACTGCTACATGGGTCTTGCCACCGCCCCGGCTGACGGTCCCTCCGCGACCGTGGAACAAGGTCAGACGGATGTCATGGTCTCTGGCACAGCCAGCGAGGCTGACCTCTGCCTGCTGCAGGGCCCAGCGCGAGGCGGCGATACCCGCGTCCTTGCTGCTGTCCGAATAACCGATCATTACCATCTGACGCCGCTGGCGGCGCTCGAGGTGCGCCGCATAGACGGTATCCGCCAGCATGCTGCCGAGGATCTGTGGGCTCTGTTCAAGATCCTGCAGGGTCTCAAACAATGGCGCGACATCCAGGGGCACCGCGCCGTCTTCATCACCGAGGCCGGCCCAGCGGGCCAGCACCAGCACGCTAAGCACATCGTCCAGCGATTGCGCCATGCTGATGATATAAGGTCCGACTGCCCTGCTGCCGAAACGCCGCCGGCATTCGTTGACGGCTCTGAACACATCAAGGGTCCGTTCCGCTTCCGCGTCAATATCGACCGGCGCCGGCGTATCGGTGTCCAGCAGCATGGCGAGACGCGCTGCGCGCTGCTCGGCAGATCGCTGCTCCCAGTCCGGTTCGCCCAGGCCCCGACCGATGACCCGGCGGTGCACCAGCGCGTCCTGCCTCAGGTCCAACGCCGCCAGATGAAAGCCGAAAGTCCGTACCCGCCAGATCAGACGGCGCACCGCAAACAACCCTGCATGCCGCCCGAGATTGTGCTCGAGGCTCACTGCGATTATCTGCAGGTCGTGGAGGAGCTCGTCGGCATCTTGATACGGACGCTCGCCATTCAATCGCGTGTCGCGCAGCCTCGACACGAGCAGATGACACAGCACCCGGTATGGCATGTTGCGATGGCGCGGAGCGATGTGTTCGAGTGTGTTCGGGTACCAGCTCGAATACAGTTTGCAGCGTTCGTCCACCTCGGCGTCCACCGCCACCCGCGTAGGACACTGGGTCAGCCGCTCGGCGACGCTGCGGAGTTCGTCTTCATACAGACGCAGGATGGAGTCACGTTGCGCCCCCAGCGTGGAGCGGATGGTGCCCGCGTTGACCCCCGGATTGCCGTCCATGTCCCCGCCGACCCAGGAACCGAAGCGCAGGATATCCGGGATGCGTATCTCCCCGGCCATGTCTCCGAAGCTGGCGTTCAGGGCCTCCTCGAGCGTCTCATAGAACGCCGGTACCACTCGGTAGATCACGTCGGTAAGGAAGAACCGGACATGCTCGAATTCGTCGCTGACCGTCATCCGGTGGGTCGGATGCTCCTCGGTCTGCCAGGCTGATGTAATGGCGGCGCGGATGCTGTCCCACGCTGTCGCGGTCTCTCCCGGCGTCAGCGAGGGGTTCATCAGCTCCACCAGCCGGCGCGCCACCCGCTGTTGCTTGCGTAGTATCGTCCGCCGCGTGGGCTCCGTGGGGTGTGCGGTAAACACGGGCTCGATCCGCAGCTGATCCAGCATCCCCTGCAGCTGTTCCGCCGACGCGACGCCGGTCGCGATGGCGCCAAGTGAGGATTCCAGTCCACCGGGCTGGGGTGAATCGGCCGCCCTGGCCCACTCCCGCAGGCGGCGGATCCGGTGTACGCGTTCGGCGAGATTGACGACCTGAAAATAGGTCGAGAACGCGCGGATCAGGTCTGTTTCGGATTGCGGATCCAGATCCGCCGGCACATCGGCCAGCGCACCGCTATTTGCTTCCCGGTTGCGGATCGACGCCTGCCGGACTGTCTCCACAAGCTCGAACATGGACTCGCCGCACTGCTCCCTGATCAGGTCACCGACCAGCGCGCCGAGACGACCCACGTCGCGCCGCAGGGCCTCGTCCTTGGCCGAAAAACGGAGTTCCTTGCGCGCCATGATGTCAATCTCCGAGGTCTGCAGCCGCTACGTTGTGCCGGTCTGCGCGCAGACCGGGATCAAAGCCGTTCGTCGTGTCCATCCGACCCGATGCGCTCGCCGGCGACGGAGCCGAAAGGGGGTAATCATCCGCACCCCGATGCTGCGACGCAAATCGCGCGGCGCGAATCAGGCCGGTTGCGCCGTATTCTGACTCTGCGATCAGGCCCGCCGGGAGGCTAGCTTGCAGATTGTGTGGACGGGCACGGAAGCCCGCGCCGCCGCGGCAGGCGTCGGCCCCTCGCGCCGGCGATGCTCATGGACGAGCATCGGCCCCGGGGCTGCCGCCCGCATTTGGTGACGGATCGCCGGTCGTGGTATACGGGGATGCCTGCGTCCCTGCCCTTATACTAACGGCCAGCAGGGGATGTGAAATTCCCGAGTCGAGAGAGGAATCCCAGTTGCCGGTCACCCTTCCCGACGCCCACGGCATAGCCGCCCTGATTCTGACGATCTTCGCGCTGATCCTGTTCTCCCGCGACCGGATCCCGCTGGAGACGTCGTGTCTGTTGATCCTGGCGCTGCTGGTGACCGGTTTCCAGCTTTTCCCGTACACCCACGACGGGGTGCGCATCCGGGCGACGGATTTCTTCAGCGGTTTCGGCCATGAAGCACTGGTCACCATCGCTTGCCTGATGATCCTCGGCAAGGGTCTGGAAAAGACCGGCGCCCTGCAACCGGTGGCGGTGGTGGTCGGGCGGGCCTGGGGTTCGCGACCCAAGCTGGCTATGTTGGCGACCCTGATCGTATGTGCGGTGCTGAGCGGTTTCCTCAACAACACGCCTATCGTGATCATGCTGTTGCCGATCATGATCACCGTGTCACTGCGCACCCGTATCGCGTCGTCGAAGATCCTGATGCCGATCGGCCTTGCCACCTCGCTGGGCGGTATGGGAACGGTGATTGGCAGTTCGACCAATCTACTGGTGATTGCGGTGGCGGCCGACCTCGGTTTGCGCCGCTTCGATATGTTCGATTTCACTGTGCCTGCAATCATTGTCGGCAGCGTGGGCATTCTCTATCTGTGGCTGATCGCGCCACGGCTGCTGCCCGATCGCGAGCCGCCGATGGCGGATACGTCACCGCGGATTTTCAAAGCGATGCTGTTTGTCACCCAGGACAGTTTCGCCTACGGCAAGACCCTGGCCGAGATCCGTGAGCGCACCGAGAAGCGGATGACGATCAATCGCGTGCAGCGTGCCGACGGACTCTACGTGGCCAAGCTGCCGTCATTGGTGCTCCAGGAGGGGGACCGGCTGATGGTGGCGGACACCCGCGAGCATCTGAAGGAATTCGAGATGCGGCTCGGTGTGCGCATGCATGATGCGACCGATCTCGAAGACGGCGGCAATGCGGATCTGCCGACACCGGGTGCCGGCCAGCAGCTTGCGGAAGTGGTGGTGACCACCGGCTCACCACTGCATCAGCGCACGCTGAACACCGCGCAGTTTCGTGCCCGCTATTCGCTGCTTCCTCTTGCCATCCATCGTCCGCGCACGGCGCCGGGCGAAGTGACCGGCGACTTCGATGACGTACTGTTGCGAGCCGGCGACGTGATCCTGGTCCAGGGAAGCAGCAACCACATCGCCGAGCTCAAGCGGAGCGGCAATATGCTGGTGCTCGATGGCACCATGGATCTGCCGCACACTCGTCTGGCACCCTGGGCGCTGGGCATCATGGCCATGGTCGTGGTGCTGGCCGGCACCGGCGCCATGCCGATTTTTGCCAGCGCGGTACTCGGCGCCACCGTCATGTTGTTGTCCCGGTGTCTCGGCTGGCGCGATGCCTTGTCGTCGTTGACCGCCTCGGTCGTGCTGATCATCGTCACCAGCCTTGCGCTCGGTCACGCCATCCTCAGTACCGGTGTCGATATGTTCCTCGCGCAGTTGTTTGTCGCCGCCACCGACGGCCTGTCCTCGACGATGATCCTGAGCGCGTTGATCCTGTTGCTGGCGGTGCTGACCAACGTCGTCTCGAACAATGCTGCGGCCGTGATCGGCACGCCTATCGCGCTCAACATCGCGCAGCAGTTGTCACTGCCGCCGGAGCCGTTCGTGCTGGCTGTGCTGTTTGGCGCCAATATGAGTTTCGCCACGCCGATCGGCTATCAGACCAATCTGCTGATCTACAGCGCCGGCGGCTACCGATTTACCGACTTCCTGCGCGCGGGTATCCCGCTGAGCATCATCACCTGGATCGGTTTCTCGCTGGTGCTCTCGGTTATCTACAAGCTCTAGATCTGCGTCTGTCGGCAGCGGCGGATATGCCGGGTTCGGCCGGCCATCGCGCGCCGGCGGCGCCGCGCGCCGCCAGGCAGCCAATGCCGGCGGCCGATAAGGCTTGACGCCCCGGAGTCGGCCGGTAATATGAATCAGCATGAAGATCAGCGCCGGAAATCCGATTCACGCCCGCCACTGGTGGCGGCCTGTCGCCCACGGGAGGGTGCGGGCTCGCGGTTGATCATCCGGTCAGTCTGAAGAGAACAAACCCATCCTGCGGCAGCCGGGGATGGGTTTTTTCTTTGACCTCCCTGGCGCCGGGATAACGAGGGAGGCCCATGGAACCACCATTCGACATCGCCGCCGATCTGGATACGCCGGTATCGGCCTATCTCAAGCTGCGGCCGTTCCAGCCGCGGTTCCTGCTTGAAAGCGTAGAGGGCGGAGAGCGCCTCGGCCGCTATTCCTTTCTCGGTTTTGGTGATTCGCTGGAAGTGATGCTGGATGCTGACGGGTTCCGTATCGGGGACGAGCTGCGTCCGCGGCCGGACGACCAGGAGCAGCTGCTGGCGCTGATGCGAGAGGCGCTGGCGCGGGCGCCGCGTCTTGCACCTGAGGCGCCGGACCTGCCGTTCCACGGCGGTCTGGTAGGTGCCTCGGCCTATGACATCGTGCGCTTTTTTGAGCATTTGCCCGACCAGACCAGGGTAGTGGATCCGGCGCCCGACGCGGCGTGGGTCGCACCCGCCAGCGTGCTGGTTTTCGACCATCTGACGCGGCGGGCCGCACTGTTGCACGCCGGTAGCGAGGTCGAGCGGCAGGCGGTCAGGCGAGACGTGATCCGTGCGCTGCAGGGCGGAATCCCGGCGCGCCGCCGCGGTGATTTTTCGCCGCCCGAGGCGAGCATGAGCGGTGCGGAGTTTCGCGCCGCCGTGGACGCGGCCAAGGAGAACATCGCCGCCGGCGATGTCTACCAGCTGGTGCTGTCGATCTGTTTCTCGGGCGCATGTTCGCTGGAACCGTTCGAGGCCTATCGAGCGCTGCGGCTGCTCAATCCGTCCCCGTATATGTACTTTCTCGAATTTGGCGACGGCGCCATCGCTGGTTCCTCACCGGAGGCGCTGGTGCGGCTGCACGGACGCGAGGCCGCACTGCGGCCTATCGCCGGGACCCGGCCGCGCGGGGCCACGCCGGAGGAGGATGGACAACACGAGAGCGAGCTGCTGGCTGATCCCAAGGAAGCGGCCGAGCATGTGATGCTGGTCGATCTTGCCCGTAACGATCTTGGCCGGGTCGGCGTACCGGGCAGCATACGCGTCGAGCCCAGCCGCGCAGTGGAGCGTTACAGCCACGTGATGCACCTGGTCAGTGGTGTGATCGGTGAGCTGGAGCAAGGGCATGACGCGCTGGATCTGTTCGCGGCCGCCTTCCCGGCCGGCACCCTGGTCGGTGCGCCGAAGGTCAGGGCCATGGAGTTGATCGAGGAATACGAGCCGACGCGGCGCGGCTTTTACGCCGGCACCATCGGCTACTTCGATATCGACGGCGGTATGGACCAGGCTATCGCTATCCGTACGCTGGTGTTTGGGCACGGGCGCTACAGTTTTCAGGCTGGCGCCGGTATCGTCGCTGACAGCACGCCGGAGAATGAGTACGCCGAGGTGCTGGCGAAGAGCGCCATCCTGCGCCAGGCGCTGGAGATTGCGAGGGACGGTCTGTGAACCCACGCATCCTGCTGATCGACAACTACGACTCCTTCACCTTCAACCTGGTGCAGGGGTTCCGCATTCTGGGCGCGGAGGTGCTGGTGTTTCGCAACGATAAGATCACCGTCGACCAGGCCCTGGCAGAAGACGTGACTCATGTGGTGATCTCCCCCGGGCCGGGAGATCCTGATGATGCCGGGGTATCCATGGAGGTGATCCGGGCATTCGCCGGTCGCGTGCCGGTGCTGGGTGTCTGTCTCGGCCACCAGTCATTGGTGGCTGCCTTCGGCGGCACCATCGTCCGCGCCGGGGTGTTGATGCATGGCAAGACCTCGGAGGTCATGCACGACGGCCAGGGTTTGTTTGCCGGCCTGCCTCAGCCCTTTGCGGCCGGACGCTATCATTCTCTCGCCGCGCGCCGCGAGGACCTGCCGGCCAATTTCATCGTCACCGCACACACCGCTGACGGCGAGATCATGGGAGTACGAGACGAGCGCCTGGCGCTGGAAGGCGTGCAGTTCCATCCGGAGAGCGTGTTGACGCCCGCAGGCCAGACGCTGCTGGGCAATTTCCTCGCCATGAGCATGGCCCGGGTGGGGGAGGTGACCGATGAACGCCGCGCCTAGGGAGCTGTTGGAGAAACTGCTGGACGGACGCGACCTGGAACAGCAGGAGGCGTCTGCATTGCTCGCCGTGCTCACCGATGGCGAGTGTCCGCCCGCGATGGCGGGCGCGCTGCTGGCGGCGCTGCGCGCAAAAGGCGAAACGCCGGAGGAGATCCGCGGTCTGGCCGAGGCGATGCGGGGTCTTGCCAGGCGGCCGCGACTGGGTACCAGCGCCGGTCTGACCGATATCGTCGGCACCGGAGGCGACGGTTCCGGCAGTCTCAATATCTCCACCGGTACCGCGCTGCTCGCGGCCGCCTGCGGTGTGCCCGTGGTCAAACACGGGAATCGATCGATCTCCAGCCGCAGCGGCAGCGCTGACGCGCTGGAATCCCTGGGGCTGGATCTGCCCCTGGATGAAGAGGCTGCCGCGACCTGCCTGGCGCGGACCGGGTTCACGTTCCTGTTCGCGCCCTACTATCATCCGGCGATGAAGCACCTCGCGCCGATTCGCGGGGCTCTGGGCGTGCGCACCGTTTTCAATATCCTCGGCCCGCTGACCAATCCGGCCGCACCGCCGTTCAACCTCATCGGTGCCTACAGCCCGGAGATGGCTGCGTTGATGGCCGACGCGCTTTCTGGCGCCGGCGTCGAGCGCGCCTTCGTGATCCACGGTGAGCCCGGCTGGGACGAAGCGACGCCGGTTGGACCGTTCCTGTTGTTCGATGTACGAGCCGGCGTGGTCGAGCGCACCGTGCGCGATCCGACAGAATGGGGTCTCGCCCGCTGTAGCCCGGACGATCTGCAGGGTGGTGATGCGGCTCACAATGCAGAACGATTGCGCGCCGTGCTATGCGGAGAGGAACACGGTCCGCATCGCGACGCTCTGCTGCTGGGCGCGGCGTTGGTGCTGGAATTGACGGGCCGTTGCCAGACCCCGGTTGAGGGGATAGCCACCGCGGCGGCTGCGCTGGATACCGGTCGCGGCGCCGCGCTGTTGCAAGGTATTGCGGACACCGGTCGGGAGCTGTCAGCCCGATGAGCGCAGGCGAGGATTTTTTGCACGGGATGGCCATCGCCTCAGCGCAGCGAGCCCGAGCGCTGCTCGAGCAATCCGGTGGCGACGAAGCGCTGCTGGCTCGCGCCCTGGACCAACTTGCCGCGCCAAGACTCACCCTGCGCAGCGATGCCTTCGAGATCATTGCGGAAATCAAGCTTCATTCGCCTGCCGCTGGCGCGCTGGCCGGGCCGGACGAGGATCTCGAAGTCCGTGCCGGTCGCTATGCGGCGGCCGGCGCGCTCGCCGTTTCAGTGCTCACCGAGCCCGAACGATTCGGCGGCAGTCTGGACCATCTCAGCCAGGTCGCCCGCGTCCTCGATGCGGCGGATGTGCCGGTGATGGCCAAGGATTTTCTTGTCGATCCCTGTCAGATTTCTGCGGCGAGGTCGGCTGGCGCCGGCGGCGTGCTGCTGATCGTGACCATGTTGGACGACGAGCAATGTGCGCGCATGCTGGCGCGGGCCGACGAACTCGGCATGTTTGTATTGATCGAGGCCTTCGACGCTCAGGATCTGGCCCGTGCCGACGCGCTGCTGCAGGGCCGGGGACCGGGGCACTCGCCGGTCATGGTGGGACTCAACAGCCGTGACCTGCGCAGTCTGGAGGTGGATCCCGAACGCCTGCTGCGTCTGGCGGATCAATTCCCCGCAGGCTGGCCGCGGGTGGCGGAGAGCGGCATCGGCACCCCTGAGGACGCGGCGTCCATGGCGGCGGCCGGGTATGACGCCGGTCTGGTTGGCACGGCGTTGATGCGAGCCCCGGACCCGGATGTGCTCCTCGCCGGGATGCGTGAAGCCGGCAGCGCGGCGCGCCGATGAATATCCGCATCAAGATCTGCGGCTTGACCAGCCGGGAGGCGGTGCAGGCGGCCGTGGACGCCGGTGCTGATTCGCTCGGGTTCGTGTTTGCGGAATCCCCGCGCCGGGTCAGCGTGGCTCAGGCGATTGAACTGACGGCGGATCTGCCGGCGGAGGTCACCCGGGTAGCGGTCATGCGGCATCCCTCGGCGGCGGAGGTGGACGCGGTGCTGGAAGGTTTCCGACCCGATTTCCTGCAGACGGATCATGCCGACTTTCAGGCCATCGAGCTGCACGGGCCGTGCCGGCCGTTGCCGGTGTATCGGGATGGTCAGGCGATGCCCGAGCGGATCCCCTACCTGCTGCTTTACGAAGGTCCGGTGAGCGGCAGCGGTCAGGTGGCGGATTGGGGCGCCGCTGCGCGGCTGGCGCGCAGCACGCGCCTGATCCTGGCCGGCGGGTTGTCGGTGGGCAACGTCCGCGAAGCGATCAAAGCGGTCAGGCCCTACGGCGTGGACGTCAGCTCCGGTGTCGAGACAGCGCCCGCACGCAAGGATCCGCAACGTATCCATAAATTCGTCGAGGCGGCTCGCGCCGCCGCGGCCCCGATCGAAATCCTCGGAGATCACGCAAATGACGGCACAAGCAGC
>CAJHYD010000104.1_pt1 | contig 31535 bp, 32 predicted proteins | sample 9198701 | NCBI WGS metagenome assembly CAJHYD01 (sample SAMEA7708365, study PRJEB35096) | sediment metagenome | biome: marine neritic benthic zone biome [ENVO:01000025]; feature: sediment [ENVO:00002007]; material: shallow marine sediment [ENVO:03000034] sea grass bed [ENVO_01000059] ...
ACGCGTTTGACTGCGCCGTCATCGAGGGTGATATCGACCCAGCCGTCGTGGACCACCGGCAGTTCATACTGGCTGATCTGGTAGCCCTTGGGCAGGTCCGGGTAGAAGTAGTTCTTGCGCGCAAAAATCGAGCGCGGTGCCACCGTCGAATGGGTCGCCAGACCGAGGCGCACCGCCATCCGCACCGCATCCCGATTGAGGACCGGCAACACGCCCGGATAGCCCAGATCCACCAGACAGGCCTGGGTATTGGGCTCGGCGCCAAAGGCGGTGGCGGCGCCGGAAAATATCTTGCTGGCCGTCTTTAGCTGGGCATGGATCTCCAGCCCGATGACCACTTCCCATGTCATGCGTGTTCCTCCGTATCCATTGATCCGGCCGCGTTCACGCGAAATCGCCGCCGGGTGCGAGCCGATGCCAGTCGGTGGCCTGCTGATAGCGATGCGCGGCGTTCAACAGCCGGGCCTCGTCAAAGTGACGCCCGATCAGCTGCAGTCCGACCGGCAGGTCATCGACCATGCCGCAGGGCACGGACATGCCGGGCAGACCCGCCAGATTGACGCCGATGGTGTAGATATCGTTCAGATACATGGTCACCGGATCGTCGGTCTTGGCGCCAAGAGCAAAAGCAGGCGTCGGCGTGGTCGGCCCCAGCAGCAAGTCCACCGACGCGAAAGCCTGACGGAAATCTTCCGCGATCAGCTGGCGCACGCGCTGGGCCTTGAGATAGTAGGCGTCGTAATAACCTGCCGACAGCACATAGGTCCCGGTCATGATCCGCCGCTGAACCTCGGCACCAAAGCCCTCGCCGCGGCTGCGCTTGTACAGATCCTCCAGGTCCACCGGGTCTTTGGCCCGGTAGCCGAAACGCACACCGTCGTAGCGAGACAGATTGGAGGAACATTCGGCCGGTGCGACCACATAGTAGGTCGGCACCGATAAGCCGACGTTGGGCAGGCTGACCTCCTCCACCGTGGCGCCGAGCTTGCGGAACTCGTCGATCGCCGCATGCACCGCCGCTCCATTTGCCGGATCCAGGCCCTCGTCAAAGAACTCCCGCGGCACGCCCACCCGCAGCCCCTCGAGATCATCGTCAAGTGTGGCCCGGTAGTCCGGCACCGGTTCATCGACGCAGGTGGAGTCGCGGGGGTCGTGACCGGCCATCGCCGCCAGCATCAACGCCGCATCCTCCGCGGTCTGCGTCAGCGTGCCGGCCTGATCCAGGCTCGAGGCAAAGGCGATCATGCCGAAACGGGAGACCCGCCCATATGTGGGTTTTAGCCCGGTGATCCCGGTCAGCGCCGCCGGCTGGCGGATCGACCCACCGGTATCGGTGCCGGTCGCGGCTGGCGCCAGCCGCGCGGCCACCGCCGCTGCCGACCCGCCAGAGGAACCACCCGGCACCTTGTCCAGGTCCCAGGGGTTGCGCACCGGGCCGTACCAGCTGGTCTCGTTGGACGAACCCATTGCGAACTCGTCCATGTTGGCCTTGGCCAGCATGACCATGCCGGCCCCGGCCAGACGCTCGACCGCAAATGCGTCATAGGGCGCAACGAAATTGTCGAGCATGCGCGACCCGCAGCTGGTGCGGACACCCCGGGTGCAAAAAATATCCTTGTGTGCCAGTGGGATACCGGTCAAGGGGCCGGCCTTGCCAGCGGCGAGGACGGCGTCGGCGGCCTCGGCCTGGGCCAGGGCGGTATCGGCGGTCACGGTGACAAATGCGTTGAGCTTCTCCGCCAGCGTGTCGATACGGGCGAGGAAATGGCGCGTCAATTCAACACTGCTGACCTTCCGCGCGTGGAGCGCGGCTGAGAGTTCGGCCAGGGTTCGCGTGTGCATGGAAAAATCCTGTCGTCGTGGCGCCGGGCCCGGGGCACCGGCGGTGGATAAGTGAGGCGGCTCCCGGGGCCACGAAGGCCGGGAGCGTTCGATGGCGGATTACTCGATGACCCTGGGCACCAGATAGAGACCGCGCTCGGTACGGGGTGCATTGATCTGGAACAGCTCGCGCTGATCGTCCTCGGTCACTGCGTCATCGCGCAACGGCTGCGTCATATGCAGCGGGTGGGCCATCGGCTCGACCTTGTCGGTCTCGGCGTCATCGAGTTGCGCCACGAAATCTATGATCCGGGAAAGGCTCTCCACATATCCGGGTACCTCGTCCTCGGAGATCCGCAGACGGGCCAGATGGGCGATGTTCTCCACCTCGTGTCGGGTCAGTGCCATGCGTCACTCCTGAACAGATTCGAGCGCGATCAGACAAGCTGGCTATAATACATCGCCGCTTGCCGTCAGTCGCCCCCGTTGCTAGATTTAGGCGTTTATCCGACCCCTCCCCCCTGACAGGATCTGCTCTCACATGCTCAAAAGCCTGCGCGGTTACTTTTCCAACGATCTCTCCATCGACCTGGGCACCGCGAATACCCTGATATACCTGCGCGGCAAAGGTATCGTGCTCAACGAACCGTCCGTGGTCGCGATCCGTGAGGAGACCGCCAGGGGCGGCCGCGCCGTGCAGGCCGTCGGCGCCGAAGCGAAGAACATGCTTGGCCGGACACCCGGCAATATCACTGCCATCCGGCCGCTCAAGGACGGTGTTATCGCCGATTTCACCGTCACCGAAAAGATGCTCCAGCATTTCATCAAGAAGGCCCACGGCAGCCGCTACTTCCGGCCCAGCCCACGGGTACTGGTGTGCGTGCCCTACGGATCGACCCAGGTCGAGCGACGGGCGATCCGCGAGTCGGCCGAGGGCGCCGGGGCGCGCAAGGTCTACCTGATCGAGGAACCGATGGCGGCGGCGATCGGCGCCGGCATGCCGGTCCACGAGGCGCGGGGCTCGATGGTGCTGGATATCGGCGGCGGCACCTCGGAAGTGGCCGTCATCTCGCTCAACGGCATCGTTTACGCCGCCTCGGTGCGGGTCGGCGGCGATCGTTTTGACGAAGCGGTCATCGCCTATGTGCGCCGCAATTACGGCATCCTCATCGGCGAAGCCACCTCCGAGCGGATCAAGCACGACATCGGCTCCGCCTATCCGGGTGAGGAGGTCCGTGAAATCTCGGTCAAGGGTCGCAATCTGTCTGAAGGCGTACCACGCAGCTTCACCCTCAACAGCAACGAGATCCTCGAAGCACTGCAGGAACCGCTGCAGGGCATCGTCGGCGCGGTCAAGGCAGCCCTCGAGCAGACGCCGCCGGAACTGGGCGCCGATGTGGCCGAACGCGGCATCGTGCTGACGGGCGGCGGCGCCATGCTGCGCGATCTGGACAAGCTGCTGATGGAAGAGACCGGTCTGCCAGTGGTTATCGCTGACGAGCCGCTGACCTGCGTCGCCCGGGGCGGCGGCAAGGTGCTGGAGTTGATGGACCAGCACGGACCGGGGCTATTCGGGCTCGAGTAGCGCGGGCTGGCGCCGCGGCGCGGCTCGGGCGAGAATACTCGCCCATGGCGAAAATTCCCGCACCCACCGTGAGTTGAGCGGGCTGCAACACAGCGATCACAAGCCCATGTTTACGCGCGGCCCTTCCCTGGGCATGCGCTTGTTCCTGCTGGCAGTGTGTTCGATCCTGTTGATGTACCTGGATCACCAGCGCGGTCATCTGCAGACCGTGCGCCAGGCCCTGTCGGTCGCCGCTTACCCCATCCGCGTCATTGTCGACCTGCCATCCCGCGCCATTCTCTGGGCGGGCGACTCTCTGATCACCCGGCGCTCGCTGCAGCAAGACAATGCGCAGCTGCGCGAGGAGCAGCTCGAAGCGAGGGTGCGGCTGCAACGGCTCGAGGCCCTGCAGGCCGAGAACGACCGCCTGCGTGCGCTGCTCGAATCGCGACCGCGGCTGCCGGACCGCATCCTGGTTGCGGAGATCCTGTCGGTGGATCTGGATCCGTTCCGCCATCGCCTGGTCATCGATAAGGGTTTGGCCGACGGTCTCTATGTCGGTCAGGCGATGCTCGACGCCGATGGCGTCGTCGGCCAGGTCACGCGCGTCGAACAGCTCAGCGCCGAGGCCATCATGATCAGCGATCCTGGTCATGCCACACCGGTCGAGATCAATCGCAATGGCCTGCGCACCATCGCCCTGGGCACCGGCGACAGCGGCCGGCTGTTGTTGCCGTTCCTGCCCAACAACGCAGACGTCCAGGCTGGCGACCTGCTTATCACCTCGGGTCTGGGCGATGCCTTCCCCTATGGCTATCCCGTGGCACGGGTGCTGGCGGTGGATCGCCGGCCAGGCGAACCGTTTGCGGAAATCCTCGCTGAACCGACTGCGGCGCTGAATCGTGAGCGTGAGGTGTTGCTGGTGTGGCAGCAGGATCGCATGCCGGACGAGATCGCGCCGGGCGACGATGGGGGCGGAACCGAAGAAGCGGCCGCGCCGGCGGACCCCGAGCCATGAGCAACCGCAATCGTATCTGGCCGGTACTGGTGTTCTTCCTGGTGGCGATGTCGCTGGAGGTGGCGCCGATGCCAGAGGCTCTGGCGCCCTGGCGCCCGCCGTGGGTGGCCTTGTCCGTGATCTACTGGAGCATGCATCGGCCGGGCCGCTATGGAGTCGGAGTCGCCTGGTTGATCGGACTGCTGCTGGATGTGCTCAAGGGTGCGGTACTCGGCCAGAACGCACTGTCCCTCGCGCTGGCCGCATATGTGACGATCAAATTGTGCCAGCGCCTGCGCGTCTTCCCAATCTGGCAGCAGGCCATATCGGTCAGTCTGATCATCGCTGTGCTGGGTTTTGTAGGAATCTGGATCGACGGCATGACTGGCCAACTCCAGGGCGGATTGCTGCGTCTGGCACCGATCGTCTCGGCCATGGTCGTGTGGCCGCCGCTGACCTGGTTTGCCGATCGCTTCGTGGCCTCGCGGGTCAGGAGCTGAGATCGTGGCAACGCGGCTAAAAGACCATTGGCGCGAGCAACGGCTGTTCCTGGCCCGGGTGTTCGCCTCTGGTGCCGTCGTCATCGGCCTGACCCTGTTCGTGATGGTGCGCCTGGTCGACCTGCAGGTGCTGCGGTTCGAGCATTTCAGTGAGCTCTCGCTGGGCAACCGGGTGCGTATCGAGCCACTTCCACCGACCCGGGGCCTGATCTACGACCGCAATGGCATCGTGCTGGCGGAGAACCTGCCTTCGTATCAGTTGGAGATGATCCCGGAACAGGTGGACGATATCGACGTCAGCCTCGAGGCGCTGATCGGTCTTGGGTTACTGGAAGCGGATGATCTGGAACGGATCCGCGCGGAAATCCGGCGGCAGCCGAATTTCCGGCCGGTCGCGCTGCGTTACCGCCTCAGCGAGGAGGAAGTGGCCCGATTTGCGGTGCGCCGACAGCAATTTCCGGGGATCGAAATCCAGGCGCGTCTGATCCGCCATTACCCGTACGGGTCAGTGGCGGTGCACGCGCTGGGCTATGTCGGCAGCGTCAGCCAGGCCGATCTGCAGCGGCTGGACCCGGGCGACTACGCGGGCACCACGCATACCGGCAAGATCGGTGTCGAATTCGCGCAGGAAGAAGCGCTCCACGGCAGCGCCGGCTATCGTCAGGTGCTGGTCAACGCCCAGGGCCGGATTTTGCAGGAGTTGGAACGCGCCAGCCCCAGCCCCGGCTCAGACGTCTATCTCAGCCTCGATCTGGAGCTGCAGCTCGCCGCGGAAGCGGCGCTGGCCGGGCGCCGCGGCTCGATCGTCGCCATCGACCCCCGCAACGGCCAGGTACTCGCGCTGGTCAGCCAGCCGGGATACGACGCCAACCTGTTTAGCGCCGGCATCTCGACGCGGGAGTATCGGGGCCTGCAGGAAGATCCAGATATCCCGTTATTTAATCGGGCCCTGCGTGGACTCTATCCGCCGGGCTCGACGATCAAGCCGGTGATCGGTCTGGCCGGTCTGCATTACGGCGCCGTGGCACCCTGGCAGCGCGTCTATTGTCTCGGCTACTACACCCTGCCCGGCAGCAGCCATCGCTTCCGCGACTGGAAGCGTGAGGGTCACGGCCCGATGAATTTCAATGACGCCATCGCCCAATCCTGTGACGTCTATTTCTACGAGCTGGCGCTGAAGCTCGGTATCGACAACATGCATGACTTCCTTGACGGCTTCGGACTCGGCCATCGCAGCGGCATCGATGTGCCTGCGGAGAAAGCCGGCACGCTGCCGTCGCGGGAATGGAAGCGGGACAACTTCCGGCGCCGCGAGGACCAGGTCTGGTTCCCCGGCGAGACCTTGATCACCGGCATCGGCCAGGGCTTTCTGCAGACCACACCACTACAGCTCGCCCAGATGGCTGCGACCATCGCGGAACGCGGCCGCGCATTCCGACCGACCCTGGTGGCCAGGGTCAGCGATCCCGCGAGCGGCGACAAGGTCGAATTCGAACCCGAGGCGCTGACCCCGGTCGAGGTCAGCGATCCTGCGTTGTGGGACGCTGCCATAGCGGGCATGGTCGAGGTCATGCACGGACCCCGCGGCACGGCCCGCGCGGCCGCCGCCGACGCACCTTACCGGATCGCTGGCAAGACCGGCACGGCTCAGGTGATCAACATCCCGCAGGATGAAAAATATGACGCAGAGGAACTCGACGAACGGCTCCGGGACCACGCCCTGTTTATCGCGTTTGCGCCATTAGAGAATCCGCGCATCGCCGTTTCCGTGGTGGTGGAGAACGGTGGCAGCGGCAGCGGCACCGCGTCGCCGTTGGCACGGGCGGTGCTGGACAATTATCTGCTGCGTGACACCCAATGATGATGCTCGACGAACCGCTGGACCGGCCACGACCTATCTCAGTCGCGCAACGCCTGCTCACCGGCCTGCGGCTGGACGGCCCGCTGCTGTTCGCGATCCTGATGGTCTGTGCGTTCGGGCTGTTCGTGCTCTACAGCGCCGGCGGCTACAATCCTGACCTGCTTACGCGTCAGTCGGTACGCATCGGTATCGCGGTACTGGTGATGCTCATCGTCGCGCAGATCCCGCCGAAGATGATGCGTATGTGGGCACCGTGGCTGTTCGCCGTCGGTCTCGGCCTGCTGATCCTGGTACTCGTTTTCGGCGAGGTCGGCAAAGGCGCCCGGCGCTGGCTGGATGTGGGGCTGGTGCGCTTCCAGCCGTCCGAGATCATGAAACTGGCGGCGCCGATGATGGCGGCCTGGTATCTGCGTGAACGGCCGCTGCCGCCGAGGATATCGGAAGTGCTGGTGGTGGCCGTGGGGGTCGTGATCCTGCCGGCCGCGCTGATCGCTCGGCAGCCGGACCTGGGTACGGCGCTGCTGATCGCGGCCTCCGGGCTGATCGTGATCCTGCTCGCTGGATTATCTCTGCGCCTGATAGCCATATCGGCCGTGCTGGCCGTGGCGGCGGCACCGCTGCTGTGGTTCAACATGCACGACTATCAGCGTCAGCGGGTACTGACCTTCCTCAACCCAGAGAGCGACCCGCTGGGCTCGGGCTATCACATCATTCAATCGAAGATCGCGATCGGCTCCGGAGGGGTGTTTGGCAAGGGCTGGCTAAACGGCACCCAGGCTCAGCTCGAGTTTCTGCCCGAACGCGCCACCGACTTTATCTTCGCGGTGCTGGGTGAAGAGTTCGGATTGCTCGGGCTGTGCAGCCTGCTGCTGATGTACATCTTTATTGTGATGCGCGGCTTATACATAGCGACCCAGGCCCAGGACACCTTCGGCCGTCTGCTGGCCGGCAGCATCAGTCTGACCTTCTTCGTCTATGTCTTCGTCAACACCGGCATGGTTACCGGCCTGCTGCCGGTCGTCGGCGTACCGCTGCCGCTGATCAGTTACGGCGGTACCTCCATGGTGACCCTGATGGCCGGTTTCGGTATTCTCATGTCGGTCCATTCGCACAGGAAGCTTGTTACCCAGTGAACATCTTTATCCGGCCCGCCGGGATCCTCGTCGCTGTCCTTGTCGCGTTACTCGCGCCCGGCTTTAGCCACGCCCTCGACACCTCCAGACCGGAGGTACGGGTGTTTGTGGAGCGTATGGTCAGCGAGCACGGCTTTAGCGAAGAAGAGTCGCTAAAGATCCTTGGCCAGGCCGAAATTCAGCCGCGCATAATCGAGGCGATGGACCGACCGGCGGAGAAGGTGAAACCCTGGTACGAGTATCGCAAGATCTTCATCACCGAAAAGCGCATCGCCGCCGGTGTCGAATTCTGGGGCACCCACCGCGAGTTGCTTGAGCGTATCAGCGAAGAAACCGGCGTGCCGCCGCAGATCATCGTCGGCATCCTCGGAGTGGAGACCTTCTACGGCCGCATCACCGGCTCTTATCGCGTGCTGGATGCGCTGGCCACGATCGCCTTCGAGTATCCGCCGCGCAGCAAATTCTTTACCCGCGAGCTGGAGCAATTCCTGCTGTTGAGCCGGGAACAGGGTATCGACCCCCTGAACGCCACCGGCTCCTATGCCGGTGCCATGGGCGGGCCGCAGTTTATCTCCAGCAGCTACCGCGCCTACGCCGCTGACGGCGACGGCGACGGCCGCATCGACCTGTGGCAGAGCTGGCCCGATGTCTTCGCCAGCGTCGCCAACTATTTCAAGGCGCACAAGTGGCAGACCGCCGGACGGGTGGTGACCCGCGCCAATGGCGACGTCCCGCAGACTGCCCTGTCGAAAGGCCTGCGCCTGGATCAGACCCCGAGCGGACTGTCGGCCGCAGGCGTGGAATTCGATTGCGACGGCAACACCGGCGACAAGGCAATGCTGTTCGAACTGGAACAGGAAAACGGTCCGGAATATTGGGTCGGGTTCCAGAACTTCTATGTCATCACGCGCTACAACCGCAGCAACATGTACGCGATGGCGGTGCATCAGCTCGGCCGCGAGATCGCGGCGAGGATCGACGACGTTGCGCAACCGGGCTAGGCCGCGCTGGCTGGCGCTGGCGCTGGCGTTGGCCATTGTGCTGGTTACGGGCTGCGGCCGGCCGGTCCATACCGACCGTGCCCCATCACGGCCCGCGGATGTATCCCGCGTCCCCGACGCGGTGCCGCGTTACGAGCCACGCAGCAGCCGCGGCAACCCGGACTCCTACGAAGTCTTCGGCCAGCGGTATTACGTACTGGAATCCGCCAATGGCCATGTGGAGCGAGGCGTCGCGTCCTGGTACGGAGAGAAGTTTCACGGCCGGCTGACCTCCAGCGGCGAGCCCTACGATATGTATGTGATGACCGCGGCCCACAAGACGCTGCCGCTGCCCACCTATGCCCGGGTCACCAATCTCGCCAACGGCCGTAGCGTGGTGGTCAAGATCAATGATCGCGGCCCCTTCGTCGGCAATCGCATCGTCGATCTGTCCTACGCCGCCGCCGCGCGTCTGGACATGCTGCGCGCCGGGACGGCGATGGTCGAGCTCAAGGTGATCGAGCCCGGCGATGCCCCGGCACGGGTGCAGCCGCCGCAAACGTCTGCGCCGGTGGCCAGCCCAGACGGCTCGGCAGACAACGACAAGATATATGTCCAGGTCGGTGCGTTCGGCGAGGACCGCAACGCGCGCAATCTGGCTGAGCGCCTGCGCCAGCGCGGCGTCGAGGACGTGGTGGTACGGGCGGACCGGGGCGGTCGCCTCTATCGGGTCCGGGTCGGACCGGTCTCCAGTGTCGAGTACTTCGACTGGGTCGTGGCCCAGGCAGAGGCCCTGGGTATCGATGACGCGCACATGGCGATGGAATAGGCCGCTACTTTTCACGCCGCCAAGACGTTAGACTTGGCGGCCTCGCGTTTTGACTTAATTCAAAGACTCCCTGGACAAAATGCCAAGCAAGCGAAGCCCGGGCGCCCTGCTGTTCGCCCTCTGTGCCCTGTGCACACTCCCCGCCGTCGGTTCCGATCTGCGGCCGGTGCCCGCGCCGCCAGACGTCAAGGCGGAAAATTTTCTGCTGGTGGATTTCCACAGCAACGAGGAACTGGCGGCAAGAGAGCCAGACGCCCCGATCGAGCCGGCCAGCATCACCAAGGTGATGACCGCCTACGTCATCTTCCGCGAACTGGCCGCGGGCAATATTTCTCTACAGGACACGGTCACCATCAGTGACCACGCGTGGCGCAAGAGCATGGGCACCTCGCGCATGTTCCTCGAGCCGCGCACCCAGGTCACGGTGGAACAACTGTTGCAGGGCATGATCATTCAATCCGGGAATGACGCCAGCATCTCGCTGGCCGAACACGTTGCCGGCAGCGAAGAGACTTTCGCGTCGTTGATGAACGCCTACGCGGCGGAGCTTGGCCTGCAAAACTCGAACTGGCTCAACAGCACTGGATTGCCGGACAAGGGTCACTACACCACGGCCCGGGACCTGGTGCGGCTGGCACGGGCTGTGATCAGCGAGTTCCCGGACTATTACGCCTGGTATTCGAAGCCCTCCTACACTTACAACGGCATCTCCCAGCCGAATCGCAATCGCCTGCTCGGCGACTCCGGCGTCGACGGCATGAAGACGGGCTGGACCGACAGCGCGGGTTACTGTCTGCTGACCTCGGCACAACGGGATGGTCGCCGGCTGATCTCGGTCGTGCTCAACAGCCCCACTGGACGCACCCGGGTGGCGGCGAGCAAGGCCCTGCTCAACTATGGCTTCCGCTTTTACGAGACCCATCGGCTATATGGCGCCGGTGACGAAGTCACCCGGCAGCGGGTCTGGAAGGGCAGCGCGGAACAGGTCGGGATCGGTCTGCAGCAGGATCTGTATCTGACCGTGATCCGCGGCCGCTATGAAGATCTCACCGCGGCCATGGAATTGCAGACACCACTGATGGCGCCGGTGAGCGCGGAACAGTCGGTGGGTCACCTCACGGTCACGCTCGATGGCGAATCCGTCGCCGAGCGGCCGCTGTTCCCACTGCAGACGGTGGAACAGGGCAGCCTGTGGCAGCAGTTCTCCGACAGCGTGTTGATGTGGTTCGAATAAGCGCCCTCGAAGAGACCTCCGCGGTATGAGCGAGAAAGACACCCTGCTCGAGTTCCCTTGCGACTTTCCAGTCAAGATCGTGGGCAAAGCGGACGAGGGCTTCGCGGGGATGGTCACGGAAATCGTCGCGCGCCATGCCGGTCCACTTGAGCCGGACCATGTCCGCGGCCGGCCTAGCCGCGATGGCAAATTCATCGCCCTCACCTGCCTGATCCGTGCTCAGAGCAAGGCCCAGCTGGACGGGCTTTACGAGGAATTGAGCCGGCATCCAGACATCCTGATGGTGCTGTGAACGCACCACTGCCGCCGCCGCAGATACGCCAGCTCGGGCGCGTGGACTACGAGCCAACCTGGCGACGGATGCAACAATTCACCGAGCAGCGCGACGCAGCGACCGCCGACGAGATCTGGTTCCTGGAGCATCCGCCGGTGTTCACCCTGGGCATGAACGCGAGCCTCGAACACGTGCTGGCGCCGGGGCATATCCCGCTGGTCGAGATCGATCGGGGCGGCCAGGTGACCTATCACGGGCCAGGTCAGCTGGTCGTGTATCCGCTGCTGGATATCGGCAGGCTCGGATTGACCGTGCGTGCGCTGGTCTGCGCTCTGGAACAGGCGGTGATCGACACCGCGGCCAGCTGGGGCATAGAGGCCCATGGCCGGCGCGATGCGCCAGGCGTGTATGTGGAGGAGCGCAAGCTGGCCAGCCTCGGTCTGCGCATCCGCCGCAACTGCTGCTACCACGGTCTCGCCTTTAACGTAGACATGGATCTGGAACCATTTGGGCGGATCAACCCCTGCGGCTATCAGGGCCTGGAGGTCACCCGGCTCGCTGATCTCGGGGTCGCGGCGACAGTTTCAGAGGTGGGTGCGCGGTTACGCCCACGCCTGCTCGCCGGTCTCGGTCTGACGGATGAACAGGTGCGCGCCGCCGGTTAGATGCCGGCAGCCTGTCTCAGCGCTTCGAGCCGGTCAACGGTGCCTATGTCGCGCCATTCGCCGTCCCATACTTCCCCGCTGACCCGACCTCTGTCCATGGCCGCGGTCAGCAGCGGCGCCAGCGGAAATCGGCCGGGTTCGCAGCCGTCAAACAGGGTGGCCCGATACAGTCCGATACCGCTGAAAGTGAGTCGCCTGCCCGGCGCCCCGGTCGCCAGGCGTCCGTGGTGCAGATGGAAATCCCCGTGGGGATGGTGTGCCGGATTGGGCACCATCACCAGGTGGGCGAGGCTGGCTTCGGGCATCAGCAGCCCGGCCAGATCCAGATCGGTCCATACATCGCTGTTGATCACCAGGAATGGTCCCTCGCCGAGCCACGGCAGCGCACGGACGATGCCACCACCGGTCTCCAGCGGCGGCTCGCCTTCGCGCGAGAAGTGCAAGCGCAGACCCCAGCGGTGACCATCGCCCAAGGCGGCGGTGATCGCCTCGGCCAGCCAACTGACATTGATCACGACCTCCTGCAGCCCGGCGTTGGCGAGGGCCTCCAGGTGCCACTCGATCATCGGCTTGCCCGCGACCGGCAGCAGCGGCTTGGGCAGCGTATCGGTAAGCGGACGCATGCGCTCACCGCGGCCGGCGGCGAGGATCATCGCGCACCGGGGTGGCATGCCGGCGTCCTCTTGCCGGGGACCCGGGCGCGTATTGGAACTCTCAGCCCCAGCCATGGTCTCGATGCTCCGTCATTGAAGGGCACAGTTAAGTGTGCCATGTTAGCGCCAGTTCAGACCAAGGCCGCGAGAATGACAACAGAAAGACTCGCGCCGGCAGTGCTTGCGCTGCTGATGCTAGGCCAGATTCCGGCGGCAGCGGCGGAACCGCAGGACTGTCCGCAACCTGTCGTCGAGCCTTTGGCCGACGACAGCGATAACGGCAAGCTTTCAGTCACCGCAGATCGCGCAGAAGTCACCCGCGAAGGCGCGTCGGTGTTCACCGGCGGCGTCGAACTGATCCAGGGCCCGCACCGCATCGACGCCGACCGCGTCAATTACGACCCGGAAGCCAGCGTCGTCACCATCGAGGGCGAGGCCAGCTACAGTGAGCCGCGTATACAGGTAGAGGCGCGGGACCTGAGCTACAACACCGAGACCGAGGAGGCGCAATTCCGCGACGCCGACTTCGTGCTGCCCGGGCGTCCGGCGCGGGGCACTGCCGACCGCATCCGCATCCGCAGCAACGGCAAGGTCAAGCTCGACGACGTGATCTACACCACTTGTATGGATGATGACCCGGACTGGGAGTTCTCGGCCGAAAAGCTCCAGTTGGACACGCGGAATTCGAAGGGCACGGCCCGCGGGGTGAAGCTGGATTTCCTTGGCGTCCCCGTCGCCTATCTGCCCTATATCTCGTTCCCGCTGGACAAGAGCCGCAAGTCTGGTTTGCTGTTCCCGGAGTTCCGCAACTCGGACAGCTCCGGCACTGAGATTCGGGTACCGTTCTACTGGAATATCGCGCCGAACTATGACGCCACCATCACGCCACGCGTGATGTCGAAACGCGGCATACAGTGGCAGTCGGAGTTTCGTTATCTGCGACCGGCCAGCGCCGGCCTGCTCGAGGTGGAGTATCTGCGCAACGACAACGAGAGCGGTGGTAATCGGCGCCTGACACACTGGGAACACGACGGACGCTTCCGCGAAGGCTGGCGCTTTTCCAGCTATATCTCCGAGGTATCAGACAAACAATATTTCGAGGATCTCGGCACCAGCGCCAGCGCCACCAGCCAGACCCACCTGTTGCGCAACCTGGAAGTCGAGTATCTGGCCAGGAACTGGCAACTGGTCTTTCGCGGGCGCAACTACCAGACCATCGACGATGAGATCGCCACCGACGACAAACCTTACGAGCGTCTGCCCCAGGTCCTGTTCAACGGCTCCCTGCCCACTGGTTTGTCCGCCTTACGCTTTGACTGGAGCAGCGAGTTTGTCAATTTCCGTCGCGACAGTGGTGTCGAAGGTCTGCGCGGCACTGTCGAGCCCGCATTGCGCCTGCCGGTCGAAGGGCCGGGCTATTTTTTAGTGCCAAAGGTCGCCTGGCATGTATCCCAATACGACCTCGACAACACGGAGCCGGGTGACGAGGATAGCCCGTCACTGTCGGCACCGATCCTGAGTCTGGACAGCGGCCTGTTGTTCGAACGCTCGGCCGGCGACGGCCGTTTCCTGCAGACCATAGAGCCGCGGGTGCTCTACGCTTATATCCCGGACCGTAACCAGGATGACATCCCGATTTTTGATACGGGTCTGCCGGATTTCAACTCGGTGCAGTTGTTCCGCCCGAACCGTTTTGTCGGCGGCGATCGGCTGGGCGATACCGACCAGGTGAGCGTTGGCATCACCTCGCGTCTGCTGCGCGAAAACACCGGCCGCGAGTTCCTTACCGCGACGCTGGGTCAGATCTTCTATCTTGGCGACAGGGAAGTCGGCCTGCCGGATGATCCCGCGGACGAAGATAACCAGTCTGACATGGTCCTTGAACTGGGCCTGGACATCTTCAAGAACTGGAACGCCGATCTGGGTTATCAGTGGGATGTCGGCGACAACAGCACCTCGCTGGCCGAAGTGCGTCTGCAATACCGGCCTGCGTCCAACAAGGTCGCCAATATCTCCTACCGCTATCGTCCTGACATCCTGGAGCAGGCGGAGATATCCCTTGGCTGGCCTCTGACGCGCAAATGGAGCTTTGTCGGCCAACTGGAATACTCGCTGCGGGAAGACGCCTCGATCGAGCGCCTTGTGGGTCTGCAGTATGAGAGCTGCTGCTGGGCAGCCCGGCTGGCCAGCCAGCGCAACATCAGCAACCGCGACGGATCCCGGGACACCTCGGTATTGTTCCAGATAGAGTTCAAAGGACTGGCCGGTGTCGGCAGTGGTGCCCGTGAACGCTTCGAAAGTGATATTCTTGGTTACTCCGTCTACGAGTAATACGCAGCGGTTTCAGACTATGCGTGCCCTGCCCCTATTGTTTTTTATCGCCAGTCTTCTGGCCAGCTCCGGCGTGCGCGCGCAAGAGACCCTGAGCAATTCCGGCGTGCTGCTGGATCGAATCGTCGCCGTGGTCAACGACGGTGTCATCCTGCAGTCGCAGATGGATTCCAAGGTCGACCTGGTGGCCGGGCAGCTGCGCGATCAAAACACTGCGCTACCGCCGCGGGAAGTCCTGGAGAGCCAGGTTCTGGAACAGCTCATTACCCAGGAAGTGCAGCTGCAGAGGGCCCGCCGTCTCGGCGTGCGGGTCCCGGACGCCATGCTCAACAGCACGCTGCAACGGGTGGCTCAGCGCAACGGCATCTCGCTATCCGACCTGCCCCGGGCGATGGCGGCCCAGGGCATTGACTATCGCCAGTACCGCGAGGACATGCGCAACGAGATGATCCTGGATTCGCTGCGCCAGCGCGACGTGGTGGCTCGGATCTCGGTCTCCGAGCGGGAAATCGAGCGCTTTCTGGGAAAACAGGAGAGCAGCGCCGGCGATCAGATCGACTACGAGTTGTCCCATATCCTGATCGCGGTGGACTCCAATGCCACCCCGGAAGAGGTGGGCGAGGCCGGTGAGCGTATCGAGGAGCTTTACCAGCGCCTGGTCGCGGGCGAGGACTTTGCCGAGCTCGCAGTGGAATATTCCCAGGGCCAAAACGCGCTCGACGGTGGTGACCTGGGCTGGCGCAAGGGCGCGCAGTTGCCGCCGGTTTTCTTCGACGCCATCGACGATCTTCAGCCGAGCGAATTCACTGATCCGATCCGTAGCCCCAGCGGCTTCCATCTGCTCAAGCTCAACGACGTCCGCGGCGCCGAGAAGATCATCGTGCTGCAGACCCGGGTCAGTCATATCCTGCTGCAGCCCAACGAAGTCCTGGACGACACCGCGGTCGAACAGAAGCTGCTCCAGCTGCGGGGGCGGATCGAGGACGGCGAGGATTTTGCCGACGTAGCGCGTATCGACTCCGAGGACCCGGGTTCGGCGCCACTCGGCGGCGACCTCGGCTGGACCAGTCCCGGCACGTTCGTCCCGGTGTTCGAGGATCAACTGGCGCGTCTTGAGCCGGGACAGATGAGCATGCCGTTCCGCACCGAGTTCGGCTGGCATCTGGTGCTGCTGGTGGACCGCCAAGAGCGCGACACCACTGAAGAGGTCAAACGCCAGCGGGCGGTCCAGGCCATCCGCGCCAGCAAACAGGAGCAGGAGACCGAGATCTGGCTGCGCGAGCTCCGCGACGAGGCCTACGTCGAGGTCCGGGGCTGACCCGCCCCGCTGTCCCGCCGCGGCCGCACCCGGCCTGACCATCCGATGAATCGCTCATTGCCCGTCATCGCCCTGACCCCCGGCGAGCCTGCCGGCATCGGGCCTGACATCAGTCTCGCTTTGGCCGCCCGTGAGCTGCCGGTGCGGCTGATCGCCTTCGCCGATCGCGACATGCTCGATGATCGCGCCCGGCGGCTCGGCTTGACCGTCAGCCTCGAGCGCGCCACGGAAGACCTGCCGCAACATCGGCCGGGCACGCTGCTTGTGCATCACATACCGCTCGCCGCGCAGGCCCGATGCGGCGAGCCTGATCCGGCCAACGCCGCCGCCATCCTCGCCACGCTGGACGCGGCCGTGGACGCCTGTCAGGCGGGCCGCTGCCAGGCCATCGTGACCGCCCCGCTACAAAAAAGCGTCATCAATGACGCCGGCATCCCGTTCTCGGGACACACCGAGTATCTGGCTGCGCGCACCGGCGCCGAGCTGCCGGTGATGATGTTGGCGGCCGGCGAGCTGCGCGTGGCCCTGGCCACCACCCATCTGCCGCTGCGAGCGGTGCCCGACGCGATCACGCGACCGCGGCTGGAGCGGGTCATCGGGATTTTGCATCGGGAGCTGGGCCAGCACTTCGGCATATCGCGGCCGCGGATCCTGGTCTGCGGTCTCAATCCCCATGCCGGCGAAGGCGGTCACCTCGGTCGCGAGGAACTCGATATCATCGGACCGGCCCTGGCATCGCTGCGCGAACGCGGCATCGACCTGGTCGGACCGTTGCCTGCCGATACCCTGTTTACGCCGCGGCACCTGGATCGCGCCGACGCGGTCCTGGCCATGTACCATGATCAGGGCCTGCCGGTGCTGAAATATGCCGGTTTCGGTCAGGCGGTCAATATCACGCTCGGACTGCCGCTGGTGCGGACCTCGGTCGATCACGGCACCGCGCTGGACCTGGCCGGCAGCGGCCGCGCGGACGTCGGCAGCCTCTACGAGGCGGTGATCTGCGCCGCGCGCATGGTCGGCGCAGCAGACCGGTGAATCATCGCCCGCGCAAGCGTTTCGGACAGCATTTTCTACACGATCCCGGCGTCATCGGACGCATCATCGCCGTAATCGATCCACGACCGGGGGACCGGGTGGTGGAGATCGGGCCGGGCCGCGGTGCCATCACGGTGCCACTGCTGCGAGCGCTGGGCGATCTGGATGTGGTGGAACTGGACCGGGATGTGATCCCGCTGCTCGAACAGAGCTGCGCCGGTCTCGGCCGGCTGCGCGTCCACAGCGCCGATGCGCTGGCATTCGATTTTGCGACGCTGGCTGAGCCGGATAAGCCCCTTAGACTGGTCGGTAATCTGCCCTACAACATCTCCACGCCGTTGCTATTCCATCTGCTGGCACAACAGACGCCGATCCATGACATGCATTTCATGCTGCAAAAAGAAGTGGTGACGCGGATGGCGGCGACGCCCGGCGGCCGTGATTACGGCCGCCTCACGGTGATGCTGGCTGCACGCTGCCAGGTGGAGCATCTGTTCGATATCGGGCCGGGCGCGTTTACGCCACCGCCACGGGTGCGCTCGGCATTCGTGCGGCTGACCCCATGGCCGCAGCTGCCCTTCCCCGAGGCCGATCCTGCCCGGTTCGCCCAGGTCGTATCTCAGGCTTTTTCAATGCGCCGCAAGACCCTGCGCAACAGCCTTAAGCCGCTGCTCGACGCGGATACCATCGCCGCCGCGGATTGCGATCCGTCGGCCCGGGCCGAGACCCTGGCACCGGCCGACTTCGCCCGGCTGGCGGTAGCGCTCGCTGGGACGGCGAAACCGGGCGGCGACTGAGACCGCTGCACTCAAAGGCGTCCCGCATCACGTATACTTTAGTGAAAGGGCTCCCGCCCAAGCCGATGCCGTAGGGCACACGCCGAAAGCGGGCAGACAGGGGGTGACGAACATGACGGATTATCGGCGCATTCTCGTGGCCATCGACCTGTCCGAGGCCAGTGGCCCGGTTCTGGAACAAGCGTTGCACTTAAGCCGCGGCTTAAGTGCCGAGCTCCATCTTCTGCATGTCGTGGAGTACATCCCGGTAGAACCCATGGGCGAGGCTCTGCTGCCGGCGGTAGACATCGAGCAGGAGCTGGCCGAAGGCGCCCGTCGTCGCCTCGAAGAGCTGGCCAGCCAGGCGGGCGCGGCCGAGCTTGAGCGTCAGGTTGTCACCGGCAGCATCAAAAACGAAGTGGTCCGTGTCGCCGAGGAGCTGGAAGCAGACCTGGTTGTGATCGGCAGCAAGGAGCGCCACGGCCTCGGCGTGATGGTCAACCTGACCGAAGACACTATCCTGCACAGCGCGCCCTGCGACGTACTCGCGGTCCGCGTCAGGTCTTGATTGCGCCGTCCGCTATGAAGCCGGCTCGAAAGGCCATCCGTATCGATGTCGATACCGCCTTTGTGCCCGAGCAATCGGACCCGGACCTTGATCGCTATGTGTTCGCGTACACCATCACCATACGTAACGAAGGTGCCTTGCCGGCGAAGTTGTTGACCCGTCACTGGATCATCACCGATGCGAACGGTCGCGAAAGCGAAGTCCGCGGCGACGGCGTGGTCGGCGAGCAGCCACATCTGAATCCCGGCGAGGGATTCCGCTACAGCAGCGGCGCGATACTGGAGACACCGGTCGGTTCCATGCGCGGCAGCTATCAGATGGTCGACGATGATGGGCATTGCTTTGACGCCGCCATTGCCCCCTTTACGCTGGCAGTGCCCGGCGCTCTGAACTGAGTCGCCATGGCCATCTACGCAGTAGGCGATCTGCAGGGGTGTCTGGATCCGCTGTTGCGCCTGCTGGACAAAATCGACTACGACCCGGGCAAAGACCAGCTCTGGTTTACCGGCGACCTGGTCAACCGGGGCCCGGATTCGCTCGAGACCCTGCGTTTTGTGCGCAATCTGCGCGACGGTGCGATCTGCGTGCTCGGCAATCACGATCTGCATCTGCTGGCCACGGCCGAGAACCCCCGCAGGCTGCGTAACAAGGACACGCTGGACGGGATCCTCAAGGCTAGCGACGGCGACGAATTGCTACACTGGCTGCGCGGCCGCCCGCTGATGCACCATAACAAGGCACGCAACTACACGCTGGTCCACGCAGGGCTGTCACCGCAGTGGTCGCTAAAGACCGCACTGGCCGCGGCCCGCGAACTGGAAGCGTTCCTGCAGAGCAAGGACTATCCCGCGTTTTTCAAACACATGTACGGCAACAAACCGGTGCGCTGGTCAAAAACGTTGACCGGCTGGGATCGGTTGCGCTTTATCACCAATGTGTTCACGCGGATGCGTTTCTGCGATCTGGACGGGAATCTCGACCTGACCCGCAAGGGCCGTCCCAGCCCACGGGCACGCAAGTATGTGCCCTGGTTCCAGGTACCCGGGCGCAAGAACGCCAAACTCCGTATCGTCTTCGGTCACTGGTCCACGCTGGGCGAGATGGTCCGTTCCAACCTGGTTTCTCTCGACACCGGCTGCGTTTGGGGCGGCTGCCTGACCGCGGCGCAGCTCAAGCCAAGTAAAGTCCGCTTGCGGCGAGTGAAATGCAAACAGGTACTGCGGCCGACCCTGTTCCCACCCAAGTGAACGGGCCGACCCGGTCGATGGGCTAGAATGACCAAAAGGGGAATCGCGATAAGAACAAGCAAAATAGTCGCAATGGAGCTGGCATGAGTACTCGACTAGACGGCCGCCGCGCACTGGTTTGTGGCGCCTCCCGCGGCATCGGCCGCGCCGTGGCCCTGGCGCTGGCCGAATCCGGCGCGGAAGTGCTGGCGGTGGCCCGGGATGCGGATGCGCTGGCCGGGTTGCTCGACGAACTTGCGCGTGAGGGAACTCAGACACATCAGGCCCTACCGCTCGATTTGAGCGATGGCGAAGCACTCGGCGAGCGCATGCAGATCCTCGCCGAAGAGGCGCCTGTGCAGATCGTGATCAACAACACTGGCGGGCCGCCGGCCGGGCTGGCGATCGACGCGGGTCCGGAACAATTCGATGCTGCATTCGCGCAGCATGTGCTCGCCGCACAACGCATCATCCAGGCGCTGCTACACGGGATGAAGGGCGCCGGCTACGGCCGGGTCATCAACATCATCTCCACTTCGGTAAAAGAGCCGATCCCCGGCCTCGGTGTCTCCAACACCGTGCGCGGCGCAATGGCCAGCTGGTCGAAGACGCTGGCGCGCGAGCTGGGCCCGTTTGCGATCACAGTCAACAACGTGCTGCCCGGCTTTACCGCCACAGAGCGGCTCGACTACATATTCCAGGGGCGCGCCGAAAAATCCGGTCAGCCGATCGAGATCATCCGCGAACAGGCGCTGTCCCTGGTGCCCGCCGGCCGCTTCGCCGAACCCGCTGAGATCGCCGACGCTGTCGCCTTTCTCGCCAGCCCCGCCGCGTCTTACATCAACGGCATCAATCTACCGGTGGACGGCGGCCGCACCGGCAGCCTCTGAGGGACACGTGGAGCGCCTGGCCAACTACATCAACGGCGAGCTGAGCCCACCTGTGGCCGGCCACTATCTGGACAATCCAGAGCCGGCGACCGGCCAGGTCTATTCGCAGCTGCCGGATTCCAGCGCCGAAGACCTGGAGCGGGCGGTAGCGGCCGCGCAAGCTGCTTTCCCGGACTGGAGCGCGGCCACCGCCGATCACCGGGCCGGGGTGATGCAGCGGCTTGCGCGGCTGGTGCGAAACAACGCTGACATGCTGGCACGGGCCGAGAGCATCGACAACGGCAAACCGATCGGCATAGCCGCTGCTGTGGACATCCCGCGCGCCTCGGTCAATCTCGAGTTCTTCGCCGCCGCCGCCACGCAATTTCACAGCGAGGCACACGCGACCGATCACAACACCCTGAACTACACGCTGCGTCATCCGCTGGGTGTCGTCGCCTGTATATCGCCGTGGAATCTGCCGCTGTATCTTTTCACCTGGAAGATCGCGCCGGCGCTGGCCGCCGGCAATTGCGTGATCGGCAAACCCTCGGAGATCACGCCGATGACCGCATTCCTGTTTTCGCGGCTGTGCCGCGACGCCGGCATGCCGCCCGGCGTACTCAACATCCTGCACGGCACCGGACCTGGCATCGGCCAGCAGATAGTCGATCATCCCGGCGTCAAAGCCATCTCGTTTACCGGCGGCACTGCCACCGGCGCACGCATCGCCGCGTCGGCCGCGCCGCGCTTCCGCAAGCTGTCGCTGGAACTCGGCGGCAAGAATCCGAGCCTGGTGTTCGCCGATTGCGATTGGGAGCGAACGCTCGAGGGCACCTTGCAAGCCGGTTTCTCCAACCAGGGACAGATCTGCCTGTGTGGCTCACGAGTACTGGTGGAAGCATCGATCTATGAACGATTCCGCGATGCGTTTGTCGAGCAGGTGCAGTCGATGGCCGTGGGCGACCCGCTGGACCCAGAGACCCGTCAGGGCGCGGTCGTCTCCGCAGCGCACATGGAGAAGATCCTCGGCTGTATCGACACCGCGCGCCAGGAAGGCGGACGCGTGTTGTGCGGTGGTGAGCGGGTGCAGCCGGACACCGCGCGCTGCCGCGACGGCTGGTTCGTCGCGCCGACGGTGATCGAGGGTCTCGGTACCGACTGCCGCACCAACCAGGAAGAAATCTTCGGCCCGGTGGTCAGCCTGAGTCCGTTTGAGGGTGAGGATGACGCCATCGAACAGGCCAACGCGACACGCTACGGACTGGCGGCGTCGCTGTGGAGCCGCGACGTGGATCGATGCCATCGGGTGGCGCGGCGGCTTGACGCCGGTATGGTCTGGGTCAACTGCTGGATGCTGCGGGACCTGCGCACACCGATGGGCGGCATGAAGGACTCGGGTGTTGGCCGCGAGGGCGGCTTCGAGGCGATGCGCTTCTTCACCGAACCCAAAAACGTGTGTATCAGTTATCGTTGACCCATTCGGATATGGATACGTGAGCAAACCAGACGACGTCACCCATGCCATCGGCGCGCCGGAGCCGGTGGGCCATTATCCTCACGCCCGGCGCGTAGGAAACCTGTTGTTCCTCTCCGGAATCGGCCCGCGTGTGCGCGACAGCAACGCGATACCGGGCGTCGGGCTCGACGCCGACGGGCGAGTGGTCAGCCGGGATATCGAGGCTCAGTGCCATTCGGTGTTTCGCAACGTGCGTCAGGTGCTGCAGGAAGCAGGTTCATCGTGGGACCAGCTGGTGGACGTGACCGTGTTCCTGACCCACATGCAGGAAGACTTCGCGATCTACAACCGCATCTACGCCGAGTATTTCCGCGATAACCAACCCTGCCGCACCACGGTAGAAGTAAACAGCCTGCCCACGCCGATCTCGATCGAATTAAAGTGCATTGCCACAATTATCGATGAGGGCAGCGATGTGAGTGGCGACTGATGGCGGCGCGCGGCCCGAGGAGACATCTATGCGACCCTTAAAGGCCTTCAACTTCCAGCAATGGATCGAGGATCATCGCGAGCTGCTCAAGCCTCCCGTGTGCAACAAGCTCGTGTTCGAGGACGGTGAGTTCATCGTCATGGTGGTGGGCGGCCCCAACTCGCGTCAGGACTATCACTATGACCCGGGTGAGGAGTTCTTCTACCAGGTCGAGGGCGACATGATCCTCAAGACCGTGCAGGACGGAGAGTTCGTCGACATCCCGATCCGCGAGGGCGAGATCTTCCTGCTGCCGCCGGGCATGCCGCACTCGCCGCAACGCTTCGAGAACACCGTGGGTCTGGTGATCGAGCGTCCGCGTCTGCCCGAAGAGAAGGACGGTTTCCTGTGGTTCTGCGAGGCCTGCGGCCACAAGCTCTACGAGGAATACCTCCACCTTGAGAATATCGTGACCCAGCTGCCGCCGCTGTTCGACCGCTTCTACGCTGATCCGGAGCTGCGCCATTGCGACGAATGCGGGCATGTCAGCGAGCTGCCGCCAGAGCGGCGCGGCTGAGACCACGCATGCCTGTGCTCAAGGTCGATATCCACACCCATATCCTGCCGTCGGACTGGCCGGACCTGAAGGAGCGCTATGGCTATGGCGGCTGGGTACAGCTGGAGCGCCATGGCCCCGGCTGTTCACATATGACGCTGGACGGCAGCTTCTTCCGCGAGGTGGACAAAAACTGCTGGGATGAACACGTGCGCATGGCGGAATGTGACGGCCACGGCGTCCACGTCCAGGTGCTGTCCACGGTACCGATCATGTTCAGCTACTGGGCCAAGGCGGAGGACGCCCTGGACCTGGCGAAACTGCTCAACGATCACATCGCCAGTGTGGTCGCCAACTATCCGCGACGGTTTATCGGTCTCGGCACGTTGCCGATGCAGAACCCGGATCTGGCGATCCGTGAACTGGAGCGCTGCGTGCAAAAGCTGGGTCTGGCCGGGATCGAGATCGGCTCCCACGTCAACGGCATGAACCTGGATCATCCGGACGTCTATCCGGTGCTGGAAGCCTGTGCCGAACTCGGCACAGCCGTGTTTGTACACCCGTGGGAGATGCTCGGACGGGAACGCATGGGCAAATACTGGCTGCCGTGGCTGGTGGGGATGCCCGCGGAGACCTCATTGTCGATCTGCTCGATGATCTTTGGCGGCGTGTTCGAACGTCTGCCCGATCTGCGTGTGGCCTTCGCCCACGGTGGTGGTGCCTTCCCCGCCACGCTTGGCCGCATCGAGCACGGCTTCAAGGTACGCCCGGATCTGTGCGCGGTGGAGAACGAGCACAACCCGCGCGACTATCTGGGGCGTTTCTTTGTCGATTCGCTGGTGCACGATCCGCTGATGCTGCGCTACATGATCGATCTGATGGGTGCGGAGTGCATCGCGATGGGCAGTGACTACCCGTTCCCGCTGGGCGAGACCGTGCCCGGCTCACTGATCGACAGCATGGATCTGGCACCGGAGATCAGGGAGCGCCTGCTTTCGGGCAGCGCACTGGCCTGGCTGAATCTGGAGCGGGAGCGCTTTGCATGAGCACGCTGATCCTGCATACCGCAGCCGGACCGCGGCGCGTGGATCCAGCGGCTATCGATATATCGATCCCGCTGGAATTTGGCGGCCACCAGCCAAACCATTTTGGTGCACCGCCGGCCCGGGCCGAGCCGCTGGAAGCCGATGGCTTTGTCGGTGATGTGCGCGCCGGCGGGAGCTGCAATTGCGAGGTACTGACGCTGGTGCCGCATTGCAACGGCACCCACACCGAATGTATCGGCCATCTCAGCCGGGAACGGGTGAGCGTCGCCGGTAAGGCGCTCGCGCCGATGATGCTGACGGCCCTGGTCAGCGTCGAACCGGTGGACGTGGCACGCAGCGACGAAACCGCGGATCCGGCACCGCGGGCCGGTGATCGGCTGCTCACCGCGAGCGCGCTGCGCACTGCAATCGATGACCTCGGAGCGTTGCCCGAGACGCCCGCCGCGCTGGTGGTGCGCACCTTGCCCAACGATACGTCCAAGACGACCCGGGACTACACTGCTGACCCGGTGCCGCCCTATTTCTCGCTCGAGGCGCTGGGCTTGATGGTCGATCGCGGTGTGCAACACCTGTTGTGCGACCTGCCGTCCATCGACCGCAGCCACGATGAGGGCAAACTCGCCGGTCACCGATTATTCTGGGGTCTGGCGGGTCATACGGACCGGGAACGGGAGAACGCCACGGTCACCGAGATGGTCTATGTGCCCAGCATGGTTGCCGACGGTCTTTATGCGCTGTCGCTGCAATTACCACCGTTTATGACCGACGCGGCCCCCTCGCGACCCCTGCTTTACGCGCTGGAAGCGCCATGACCGACACCTCCATCGATTACGCCCGTCAACAGGACGCCGGCGATCCGCTGACCATCTATCGGGAGCAATTCCACATCCCGCCGGGCCCGGACGGCGACTGCATCTATCTATGCGGCAACTCGCTGGGTCTGCAGCCCCGCGAAGTACAACAATTGATGGACGAGGAACTGGGGGCCTGGCGCGAACTCGGCGTGGAGGGTCACTTCCGCGCGGCCCGTCCATGGATGGCCTATCACGAACAGCTCGCCCATCCGCTGGCGGCGCTGGTCGGCGCGCAAGCGGAAGAAGTCGTAGCGATGAACACGCTGACCGTGAATCTCCATCTGATGATGGTCAGCTTCTATCGCCCGACAAAAGACCGCTTCCGGCTGCTGATCGAGAAACCTGCTTTCCCCTCGGATCGCTACGCCGCCGAGTCCCAGGTGCGCTTCCACGGCTTCGATCCCGATGAGGCGCTGGTCGAATTGACACCCCGGGAAGGTGAAGCGGGGATCGAAGACGAAGATATCGCGGCCTGTATCGAGCAGTACGGCGATTCCATCGCACTGGTGATGTTGCCCGGTGTGCAGTACTACTCGGGTCAGCTGTTCGACATGGGCAGGATCACCGCGCTGGCGCGGGCGAAAGGCTGCGCGGTGGGCTGGGATCTGGCCCATGCGGTTGGCAATGTGCCGCTGGCCCTGCACGACTGGGACGCGGACTTCGCGGTCTGGTGCAGTTACAAATATCTCAACGCCGGACCCGGCGCGGTGGCCGGTTGCTTTGTCCACGAACGTCACGGGAGGGCCTTTGACCTGCCCCGCTTCGCCGGCTGGTGGGGCCACGACAAGGCCACCCGATTCCAGATGGGGCCAGAGTTCGTGCCCATGAATGGCGCCGAGGGCTGGCAGCTGTCCAACCCGCCGATATTCTCGTTGACGCCGCTAATCGCATCGCTGTCGCTGTTTGAAGACGCCGGGATGGATCGGTTGCGGCAGAAGTCGATCGCGCTGACCGGCTATATGGAGGCGATGCTCAACGAATTGCTGGCCGATCAGGTACGCATCTTCACACCAAGGGAGCCAACGCAACGGGGCTGTCAGCTGTCACTGAGTCTGGCCGGTGGCCGCGAGCACGGTCGCGCTGTATTCGAGGCGATTTCGGACGCCGGCGTGATCGCGGACTGGCGCGAGCCCGACGTGATCCGCATAGCGCCGGTGCCGCTGTACAACACCTATGAGGATGTCTGGCGGTTTGTCGACATCCTGCGTCGGCAATTCGTATGACTAAACAAGATCATCGGCGCGAGGTGACCATCGTCGGTGCCGGCCTGGGCGGCGCGCTGATGGCAGTGTATCTGGCCCGGCGCGGCTACCAGGTGCGGATGTTCGAGAAACGCGCCGACATGCGCAAGGAAGACATCTCTGCAGGACGGTCGATCAACCTGGCGCTGGCCAACCGCGGGCTGGCCGCGCTCGCCGGTGTCGGACTCGAGCAACAGGCGCGCGCGCTGCTGACCACGATGCGCGGGCGCATGATTCACGATCCCGATGGCAATACCAATCTGCAGCCCTATGGTCAACGGGATTGGGAAGTAGTCTACTCGGTCTCACGGGGCGGGCTGAACGCGCTGCTGATGGACGAGGCGGAAGCCGCCGGCGTGCAGATCCACTTCCAGGCGCCGTGCACCAAAGTGGATCTCGACGGCCGCCTGCTGCGTTTCCACGACCAGATCGCCAACGTGCAGATCGAGGCGCCGATGAATCCCGCCATCGGTGCGGACGGCGCCGGCTCGGTGATGCGCCAGGCGCTGCTGCAGCGGCCCGGTTACGAGGCCACGGTGGACATGCTGGATCATGACTACAAGGAATTGACTATCCCGGCGGATGCGCAAGGCGGCTTCCGCATGGAAGCCCACGCGCTGCATATCTGGCCGCGGGGCGGCTATATGCTCATCGCCCTGCCTAACCTGGATGCCAGCTTCACCGTGACGTTGTTCCTGCCAAAGTCCGGCGACACCATCGGCGACGACCCGGGCTTCGACCAGCTGAAGGAACCGGCCGACGCCCGCGCGTTTTTCGACGCTGTGTTCCCGGACGCATCGGCCCTGATCCCGGACCTGGAGCGCGACTGGCTGCACAACCCAACCGGCGAATTGGGTACGGTGCGCAGCCACCCCTGGCACCTGGATGACCGGGTGGCGCTGCTCGGCGACGCCGCCCACGCCATCGTGCCGTTCCACGGCCAGGGCATGAATTGCGCCTTCGAGGATTGTCTGGAGATGGGCCGCTGTCTCGACAAGACTGGCGGCGACTGGACGGCGACCTTCGCGCTCTACACCGAGCGGCGCAAGGCCAACGCGGACGCCATCGCCGATATGGCATTGGAAAACTACATCGAGATGCGCGCCTCGGTGGCCGACCCGAAGTTCCTGCTGAGAAAACAGCTCGCCTTCGAACTGGAACGCCGCTACCCGGAGCGCTTCGTGCCCCGCTACGCCTTGGTGATGTTCCGGGATGACATCGGCTACGCCGAGGCCCAACGCCGCGGGAGGATACAGACGGAGATCATCACGCGAGCGACCGAAGGCCGCGAAGACCTGTACGGATTGGACTACGGGGCGATCGGGGCAGAGATCGAGGAAAAGCTCGAACCGCTGAACCAGTGACCTGATTCTTCAGGTGCTCGCTATCCGGTCATGGCCTATGCTCCAAGAGGCCAGGGCATTTAGTCCCCATATCCAAGTGGCGCACAAGACATGATATCCGTGTGGTCCAGCGCGCGCAGATAAGAAAAGCAAAGGCTTGCCATGGCGACAACCGAGTTAAACGCCTCTTGTCGCCGCATTACTAACCTCGAACTCGACGTTCAATAGAATAGTCAGGCATCAATGAGAAAAACCGTCCAGCCTCGCAGATTAAATGACGCGGAGATCCTGGCTGAACTACGAAACCTGGACGGCTCAAACGGTTGGGGCGTCGATTATCGTGAGGGTGTTGTCGTGTTGATGCCGGCAATAATCCGAAATGTCGTCAGGCTTGTTGAGGAACATGGATCCTATCCGCTCGACGAATCACCGGAGTCAGACTTTTGGTTTCTACTCAGAAGAACCGAGCAAGGTGAATATGAGCTTCTTGAGCACTGGGAGAGGGCGAATTTCGTTGTAGAAACGGATCGATGGGTCGGGGACTCGGTCACCAAATACGCTCGTCAGCTGGCTGGCAGTATGTTTAGAAAACATTTAAACGGTGTCCAGGTTTTGGATGAGGGTGATGTCTAACAAGGCGCTGCAGTTGACGCTTGACCCGACCGTTCCTTTTGCTGTCGCCAAAGACCCTCCCGGCTCAAGCGCAATTGAGCTTTGGCCTTAGGCTTATCTCAAACAGGGAGCCGGAGAACTAATAGACTATGAAAAAGCTAGTAATGTTGCTTGGTATCTTGCTCGCTATTTTTGTCCACCCAGCGTATGCAATTGATGCAAAAAACATTCTGATCGTTGCATCAAACGTTGAGGACATGGGAGACCCGGAAAAACATGATGCCAGGAATAACCTATGGGAATACGCCCCTCCGTTTCATATCTTTGTCTCGCACGGATATGAGGTGGAATTTGTTTCTCCTTCTGGGGGTTCAGTGCCATTTATGATGGACCCTTTGGGGATCAGCAGCTACACGATAAAATACGAAGGATTTCTAGATAAAGCCAACCTTTCACTGTCCCCGAACCAGGTTAGGCCCAAGGACTACGCAGCTGTCTATATCGGCGGAGGCTATGGCACCTTATTTGACGTGGCATCGAACAAAAAGCTGCTTGATATTATCGCTGAGATTTACGAGGAAGGTGGAGTGATAGGGAGTTGTGGGCACGGCGCCGGTGCCTTGGCGAACGTAAAGCTGAGTGATGGTAGGTTCCTGGTTCAAGGAAAGAGAATTGCAGGATTCCCGGATTCGACGGAAAAAGAAAAGTCCTGGGCAAAGCAGGGCACATTGTTGCCATTTTTGGTTGAGGAACAGCTCAGCAAGAATGGAGCGGCGATCGTCAACAAAGACAATGCTCATGACAAGCATGATGTGATTACTGATCAACGAGTTGTCTCAACGATGTTCTTGCCGTCAGCAGCATTAGTTGCAAAGGAAATGATTATTTTTCTCCAGCATGATGGAAGGCTTAACAAGTCAATACGGCCGTCCGCGAGCACGTCGGCTGATTGAAATCTTAGCAGCAGATCGTGCAAATCCGCATAGCAACAAGTCTTGATCGAGACGGTGTCCGCTCTATCTATTTGGCTAGCTTCGCTGAAGACGAGAGGAAGCTTGTCTCAAAGCTCGCGATCAATCTGCTTGCAGAGAAAACAACTCCCAAAACAATCTCTCTGGTGGCCGAAACCGAGGGCGCTGTAGTCGGCCACGTGGCCTTCAGCCCCGTGACGATGGACACCGATGAGAATTGTCAAGGCTATATTTTGGCGCCCCTTGGTGTACAACCCGAATATCAGAGACGTCGCATTGGCTCAAAACTAATAGAACGCGGCATGCAGCAGTTATCGGCAATGGGCATGGATATCCTCTTTGTTTATGGCGATCCTTCCTATTACAGTCGGTTTGGTTTCGGCGCGGACGCTGCTGCTCGATACATCCCGCCCTATGTGCTCCAATATCCTGTTGGGTGGCAGGGCATCGCCCTCAACGAAATTACTGGTGACAAGTCACCTGTCAAAATCTCCTGCGTCACTTCTTTGTGCGATCCAGAGCTGTGGTAGGCATGCTGCTAACAATGGGCCGCACTCGGATGGCAATTCCGCTGCGCTCCATTGGCACCGGTGAGCCCGGTCGTGTAACAGGTGGTAAAGGATCCAAAGGCTTGATTGATCAGCTAACCGGGGGTCGAACCGAGGTTTAGCTAACAGGCAGCTAATAGGGGTCGAACCGAGGTTTAATAAACTTCGGTTCGACCCCGGTTACGCTCTTGGATCAGTCAATGCAGACACGGCAGTCTCGGGCAACATCAGCAGCGACCCGATCAGGAAGCCGATCGCGCCGAGGAGCGTAAACCAAACCGAAATCGTGACCGCATCGAAGCTGGGCGGCGTCGGCAGAACCACTGCAAACACTGCGGAGATCATGAAGCCGACGCAGCCGAGGAGATTGACGGACGTAATCCACCAGGACAGGTTTCTCGGCTGCCACGAGAAATGTGCGTGATTCACTTCCGCGAACGCCAGATGACCCGAGGCGAGAAACAGGACCGAACCGGCAAAATTCGGGACCCAGATCACCAGGTCCTGCTCAACCCAGTCCAGACCCGGAAGCAGCGCATCAAACGTATTGAAATTGAACAGGATCGTGCCCACAAACTGGAGCGCGCAGCTCAGCCAGCCGACATCGTGCGGGCGCCAGCCGAATCGAACCACTTGCCTGGGTCCCACCTGGCCGCGTGACGGGAACTCGCCCGCGTTCGCCGCCTGGAACAGCTGCAGGTAGGCCGCAGTGGTGAACGGTATCGATCCGGCGAAGAAGACCGCGTTGACCTGTGTCTCGCTGTAGGACCACTGCTCTGCCAGTCCCGGTACCAGGATCAGCAGACTCCCGAGCATGAAGAGCGACGAACCGAGCGCGAACACGATACCGATCCACCAGTTCAGCTGCCCGGGATTCCACAACCAACGAAGCGGGCCGGCACCGGCCGGTCTTCCAGCTTCGCCGCGGCGCAGGTCTTTGCGGTGAATACGCGAGTGCCAGACGTGGTGCGAGCCATCGCGTCGCCGATAAGTCCGACGCGTCACGAACGGCCATGGGCCAGCCGTCGCGACCAGCTCCAGCTGCTCGTGGTCCTGACTATCCGGTTTCATGAGACCAGCACGAATCCAGGCCCCGAGTTCCGATCAATGATGGAACCCGGAGGATTCGTCACTGGTCAACGGCGCACTCACCGGATGCTGCTTGAAGTACTCGAGAGCCCGATTCATGTCGTCGACCAGCAACGAGCCCAGGTCGCGGCTGACGCCATGACGCACAAGAATCCGCTGGATCGAAAGATCCTGGCAGTTAGCCGGCAAGGAATAGGCCGGCACCTGCCAGCCACGGGCGCGCAACCGGTCCGCCAGGTCGTAGAGGCTGAAACCGGGATCGACGCCCTCCTTCATCTTCCAGCACAACGCCGGTATGCCGCCATCCAGCTCGCCGTTGTAAATGACCTCGAACGGGCCCATCTTGTCGATCTCGCCCGCGATGTACTGGGCCGTGTCGTAACACGCCGTATGGATCTTACGATAGCCCTCTCTCCCGAGGCGGAGAAAGTTGTAGTACTGGCAGACGACCTGCCCGCCCGGCCGGGAGAAATTCAACGCGATGTCGCGCATGTTGCCGCCGAGATAATTCACCCAGAAGATCAGGTCCTCGGGCAGGTCTTTGTCCTCGCGCCAGATCACCCAGCCGACCCCCAGCGGCGACAGGCCGAATTTGTGCCCCGAGGCGTTGACGGACTTGACCCGCGGCAGGCGGAAGTCCCAGACGAGATCCGGCGCGCAGAACGGCGCCAGGAATCCACCGCTGGCGCCGTCGACGTGGATCGGGATGTCCA
>CAJHYD010000091.1_pt1 | contig 30785 bp, 32 predicted proteins | sample 9198701 | NCBI WGS metagenome assembly CAJHYD01 (sample SAMEA7708365, study PRJEB35096) | sediment metagenome | biome: marine neritic benthic zone biome [ENVO:01000025]; feature: sediment [ENVO:00002007]; material: shallow marine sediment [ENVO:03000034] sea grass bed [ENVO_01000059] ...
CCGCTGCGGGGGCCTTTTCCATTTATGGCTGGGGGACCAGGATTCGAACCTGGGTTGACGGAGTCAGAGTCCGTAGTCCTACCGCTAGACGATCCCCCAAGAGACCAGTGCAACAAGGCCGGGTGACCCGGCCTTGTTTGCATTAACGCTTGGAGTACTGGGTCGCGCGGCGAGCCTTGCGCAGACCGACCTTCTTGCGCTCGACCTCGCGGGCGTCGCGGGTGACGAACCCGGCCTTGCGCAGGGGTCTGCGGTAGACCTCATCATACTCGATCAGCGCACGGGTCACACCGTGACGGATGGCGCCAGCCTGACCGGTGGTGCCGCCGCCGGTGACCTGCACCGTGACGTCGAATTTGCTGTCCATCTGTACCAGTTCCAGCGGCTGGCGCACGATCATGCGCGCGGTCTTGCGGCCAAAGAACTCGTCCAGTGGCTTCTGGTTGACGACGATATTGCCAGAGCCGGGGCGCAGGTAGACCCTCGCGATCGAGGTCTTGCGTCGGCCGGTACCGTAGTTTTCCTGTGCGCTCATAGTTGTCTTCTTTCTAGATTTCGAGTGGCTGGGGCTGCTGCGCTTCGTGCTTGTGTTCAGCGCCCGCGAACACCTTCAGCTTCTTGAGCATCTGGCGGCCGAGCGGGTTGCGCGGCAGCATGCCTTTAACGGCTTTCTCGATCACCTGCTCGGGAGCCTGATCCATCAAGGTCTGCAGATTCACCGTCTTCAGATTGCCGATATAACCGGTATGGTGATGGTATTGCTTGTCGGCGAGCTTGTTACCGGTCACGTGCACCTTGCTGGCATTGACCACGACGATGTAGTCGCCGGTGTCTACGTGCGGGGTGTACTCGGGCTTGTGCTTGCCGCGCAGACGACGAGCGAGTTCGGTCGCCAGTCGGCCCAGGGTCTTGCCTGAGGCATCGACGACGAACCAGTCATGGCGGACGGTCTGCGCTTTGGCGGAAAAAGTCTTCATCGCTTGGTCAATCCTGAAGAGGTTCAGCGAAAGAGCGGGAATTCTACAGAGCGCCTGCATTCTTTGCAATGCCGGGGCGGCGGGCGCCGGAGACGCCGGCCGGAGCCGCTAGAGTTCACCATCTTCGGACAAAATCCCTATATTTTCAATCGCTTGACTTCTTTACCCTCGACCAGATGCTGGTCGATGATCTCGTCTATATCGTGCTCGTCCACATACGTGTACCAGACGCCCTCGGGGTAGACCACCATCACCGGGCCCTCGGCACAGCGATCCAGACAGCCGGCCTTGTTGATCCGGATCCCACCCGGGCCCTTCAACCCCAGCTCCTTGATCCGGGATTTCGCATAGTCCCGCGCCGCCTCCGCCCCGGCCTCCTGACAGCACTGGCGGCCGTCCTCGCGGAGGTTGGTGCAGAAGAATACGTGGCGTCGGTAGTAACTCATGGACGATGCGCGGCTCTCGGCCTAACTAAAATCTGTACTCGAGGCCGACGACGGTGAAGTAGTCGGTCTTATCGGTGTCCGCGGAGACGCTGCTGTTACGACGGATCTCGAACGACGCCTTACCGGCGATGTCGCCCAGGATCCCGGCGCGCAATTCAGTCAGACTGGACAACACCGTGTTGTCCGAGCCGTACTCCATCGTCACCAGCTGACCGAAATCCGCGTTCTCGGAGAGTTTTAGCGCGTATTTCAACCCGCCATATGCGATCGGGTTGGTATCGCTGCTGCCGTCCTGTTGTTCACTGTTGCGGATACCGCCGCCGCCTTCGGCCGTCAGATTATGCCGGTCGGTCTCGAACAGGATACGGCCATAGCCGGCAGTGCCCAGATATTCTTGCTTGACTCCGGCGAAGTTGTCCTTGCGGAACACCCCGCGGCCAACCAGATAGCTGACGTCGTTGATGAACCACTTGGCCGCTGCGGATGCCGCATAGCGCTCATCGGTCGTGACATTGCTCTCGGTCTTGCCCATGGCAAACAAGCGGCCATCGTACAGCCATTGTCCTTGCGTCTGATACGACCAGTTGAATTCACCGCTGACCGAGGAGTTCTCTGAGTTACCGCTGCGCTGCGAGTAACCGAAAGCCACAGCCCCGGCCCAACCCGACTCTTCTTTCTTGCCGGCCGCGCCAAAATCTATTTCGGCGGCAGCGCTTTCGGCGAACGCCGGGCCTGATGTCAGGGCCAGCACGCCGACGACAACGGCGCTCTGGCGGGCCAGGTTCAGGGCCCAGATCCGGCGCAGGATTGACATGGTGCTCATCGTATCCTTCCTTATTCAGATTGGGTGATTGGAGAAAGTTTCCGGCCAGTCAGAGCGCAAGAGGCGACTAATATTGCCGGCTCCTGCCGCGCGCAAAGCGCGATAGAATATCAAAATCTTTTCCGCAGCGCCGCATTCCTATGGTCAGCCCCAGCGACACCGCCACACCGGCATCGACCGGTGACGAGGACACCCACGGCGGGTTTCCGATGGCCCTGGCCGATCGCTGCGTCAAATGCGGCCTCTGCCTGCCGCATTGCCCGACGTACCGTCTGTCCGGGCTCGAAGGTGAATCCCCGCGAGGGCGCATTGCGCTGATGCAGGGGCTGGCCGGAGGCCAGCTCAAGGCCGAAGGCGCCTTGCTCGAACATCTTGCGAATTGCGTGGGGTGCCGGGCCTGCGAAGCGGTATGCCCGGCCTCGGTCCCCTACGGCGAACTGCTGGATGCCGCCCACGGACTGCTGCCCGACCGCGGCCCTCGTTTGCTGGAGAGTCTGGCACGCCATCCCCGCACAGCCGGCTGGGCCATGAAGGGTCTGGCCGGTCTACGCAGGGTGGGTCTGTTTTCCTCAATCGACATGGACAGTCAGGGGGGTTGGCTGACACGCAGCCTGCGGCGCATGCCGTTGCCGCGTCCAGCCATGCCCATGCGGGCGTCATTCGCCGCCGAGCAGATGCCACGCGGCCGCGTCAGCCTGTTCACCGGCTGCGTCAGCCGGGCGATGGACCGGGCAACCGAGATCAGCATAGCCCGCTTGCTGGCCCGGCTCGGCTATGTCGTCGATGTGCCGCATGACCAGGTCTGCTGCGGGGCGCTGGACCAGCATGCAGGTCGGGCAGAATCGGCGCAGAAGCTGGCCAGGAAGAACTGCCGCGCCTTCGGCGCCAACGACACGGCGGTCCTGAGCACGGCCACGGGCTGTACGGCCACCCTGCTGGACTACGCGCGTCTCGCGGAGCAGGACGGCGCTGCGCTCAGGGCCCGGGTTCGCGATATCACCGACTTCCTGCTCGAGGCATGGGACCCCGAGGCGCATGCTCCCACCGCGATCCGCGCGAGCGTGGCAGTGCATCTGCCCTGCACTGCCCGTCACGTGACCGGTTCCGCGGCGGCGACCGAAGGACTGCTGGCACGGATTCCCGGTCTGAATCTACATCGTCTCGACCCCGGCTACGGTTGCTGCGGCGCCGCCGGTCATCATTTCTTGAGCCGTGGCAGCCAGGCCGACGCCCTGCTCGAGCCGCTGTTGAGACAGATCGACGGTCTCGAGCCGGATTTTGTGGTCACCACTAACATCGGCTGTGCGCTACATCTCGCTGGTGGTCTGGCCAGCGGCGACAACCCGCCCCGGGTCCTGCATGCCGCCGAATTGGTCGCTCGCGCATTGGGCGTGACGGATTGAGCGGGGGCGTCCCCGGCCCGTTGCTATAATCAAACGCATGAATCGCAAATACAGCCCGCTGGATCATCTGATCGCCGGCGCCGACGAGGCCCTGCGAACGGTGTTCTCACCAGCGGCGAGCCCCGCGCGCGAAACGCCGGGCCGCGATCTCGACGAGACGCTGGATGACCCCGAAGATCGGCGTCATGTGGCCGGATTGATGCGGGTCAACCACGCAGGTGAAGTGGCCGCTCAGGGTCTGTACCGGGGCCAGGCCGCAACAGCCAGACTCGAGCAGGTCCGCGCGGCCATGGACGAGGCCGCGCGGGAAGAAACCGACCATCTCGCCTGGTGCGAAGATCGTCTGCAGCAGCTTGGCAGCCGGCCCAGCGTGCTCAACCCACTGTGGTACGCCGGTTCCTATCTGATCGGCGCCGGTGCCGGTCTGATCGGCGATCGTTGGAGCCTGGGTTTTGTCGCCGAGACCGAACGCCAGGTGGCGCGCCACTTGAATGAGCACATCGCTCGCCTGCCGCCGGAAGATGTGCGCAGCCGCGCGATCCTGGACCAGATGCGAAACGATGAGTTGCGCCATCGGGAGACGGCGCTGGATGCCGGCGGAGCGAAACTGCCTGCACCGGTGCGGGGACTGATGTCGCTGGTGTCGCTGGCGATGACGCGGGGCGCATACTGGATCTAGCGGAAAGCCGCGGTTCTCTTGCTCTCCTACGCCGCGCCGTGTATTAAGGTGTCTGAATAATCAATATGTTGAACCGCCAGAGGGAGTTTCATGGCTGAATCCGCCCAAAATCTTAGCGACATCCCAGCCATCAACAAATTCTTGAGCCTTTGCCGGATACGCACGGTGCCCCCAAAGACCGTGGTCATCCACGCCGGCGATCTGCCAGACATCCTCTATTACATTGTCGACGGCTCGGTCGAAGTCATGATCGAAGATGAAGACGGTAATGAGATGGTGCTGGCATATCTGAACAAGGGTCAATTCTTTGGTGAGATGGGCTTGTTCTACGAACAGCCCACCCGCAGCGCCTGGGTTCGCACTCGTACCGAATCCGAGCTGGCAGAGATGACCTATCCCCGCTTCCGCCAGATTGCCAACGAGAGCCCCGGATTACTGTTCGAGCTCGCCACTCAGCTTGCCAGCCGTCTGGAGCGTACCAACAAGAAGCTGGGCGACCTGGCGTTTGTGGATGTTACCGGCCGCATCGCCCATGCCATTATGGATCTGTGCAATGAGCCTGATGCCATGACCCATCCCGACGGCATGCAGATAAAGGTCAGCCGTCAGGAATTGAGCCGTCTGGTCGGTTGCTCGCGGGAAATGGCAGGCAGGGTGCTCAAGGTGTTGCAAGAGCAGGGTCTGCTGACAGCCAAGGGCAAGACCATCGTGGTCTTTAACGTGCGTCGCGGCGAGACCGGCTAGGCGCTGACCCGCGCCAGGAAGTTCTTCAACAGCGATTTGCCGACCGGGGTCAGGATGGACTCCGGATGGAACTGCACGCCCTCCACGGGCAGTTCCCGATGCCTCAAACCCATGATCTCCGCGCGGGCGCCATCATCCGTCGTGGTCCAGCTGCTCACTTCAAGACACCCTGGAAGACCCTCGGGCGCCACCGTCAGCGAGTGATAACGCGTCGCCTCGAACGGATTGTCCAGGCCTTCGTAGAGGCGCCGGCCGTCGTGGTGGATCAGCGAGGTTTTGCCGTGCATCACTCGCGGGCTGTGGACGATGCGTCCGCCAAAGGCCTGGGCGATACTCTGATGCCCAAGGCAAACACCCAGGATCGGGATCTCTACGGCGAATTCCGCTATCGCGGCGAGCGAGATACCCGCATCGTCGGGAGTTCCAGGGCCTGGCGAGATCAACAGACGATCCGGACGCAATCGACGGATACCGTCCAGCGTGATGCGATCATTGCGGAACACCCGGGTCTCGCAGCCGAGTTCACCCAGGTATTGCACCAGGTTGTAGGTGAACGAATCGTAGTTATCGATCACCAGGATCAAGCGCGGGCTCCGGTCTTGTCGATCAGGCGGCGGCGAGTTCTTGGCGCATGGCGTCGATAGTGGCCTTATAGTCACCGCTGCCGAAGATCGCCGATCCGGCGACAAATGTATCGGCACCGGCCCGGGCGATCTCGCGGATGTTGTCGATCTTGACGCCGCCGTCGACCTCGAGCCGGATATCCCGCCCGCTGGCATCGATCAGACGCCGCGCTTCGGTCAGTTTGTCCAGCGCGGCGGGGATGAACGCCTGGCCTCCAAAGCCCGGATTGACCGACATGATCAAAACCATGTCGATCTTGTCCATGACGTGTTGCAGGCAGCTCAGTGGCGTCGCGGGATTGAACACCAGACCGGCCTTACAGCCGCTGTCGCGGATCAGCTGCAGGCTGCGATCCACGTGATCACTGGCCTCGGGATGAAAGGTGATATAGCTGGCCCCGGCGGCGGCGAAACCCTCGATCAGCCGGTCCACTGGCCGCACCATCAGGTGTACGTCCAGCGGCGCATCGATGCCATATTGTTTCAGCGCCTTGCACACCGCCGGCCCGAAGGTCAGGTTCGGCACATAGTGGTTGTCCATGACGTCGAAGTGAACGATGTCAGCCCCGGCGCCGAGTACGGCCTCGACGTCTTCTCCGAGCCGCGCCAGGTCGGCAGAGAGGATGGAGGGAGCGATTCGATAATCTTTCATTTTTGGTCCGGAGCGCCTGCGAGGCCGCCAACTCTACCCCAAGGCCGCGCGCCCTGCAGCAGACCCTTCATCTCGTCCCCCGGGTCTCGCGAATGGTGTCATAGGCAGCGCGGATTTCCCGGGTCTTTTCTTCCGCCACCGGGATCATGGAATCGGGCATACCCCGCGCCCGCAGCTTGTCCGGGTGGTGCTGGTTCATCAGGCGACGATAGGCGGTCTTCACCTCCCGGTCGCTGGCCGTGGGTTCGACCCCGAGCACTTTGTAGCTCTCGGCCACCCGATTGCCGGTTGCTCGCTCCGCCGGCCGGCGAGCGCGCGCGGTCTGCAGCCGGATAAGCGCCTCGATCTGTGCCAGCGCCACGCGGCCGATACCGAGCTGGCTGGCCACATCCCACATCACGCGACGGGCAGCCGGGTGTACCGTACCCGCCGCCAGCATGGCCTGCATCTGGATCTCGACAAAGGCCCGGTCCAGGTTGCGGCTGCGTCGGCCCAGCCGCTGCATCCGTTCAAGTGCGTCGCGGATCGGATAGTCCGGACCCTTGCCCTCGTTGAACAACCGTATCGCCTCGGTGACCTGCTCCGGGCTCAGACGCATGTGGTGCATGATGGCCCGCGCCGAGCGGATCTCGTCCTCGGATACGCGGCCGTCCGCCTTGGCGATATGGCCCATGACCACGAACGTGGCGGCGAAGAACGCGTCCTGGACCTCGGGGGCGGGACGCCGTACCGCCTCCCCAAGGCCACGGTCGAATTGATGCCCCAGCAGCGCACCAAGCGCCGCCCCCACCGGACCACCCGCCATGGCGCCGAGTGCGGCGCCGACCAGCTTACCGCCCCAGCCCATGGTCTGGGCTACTGGCAGCGGATCGGGCCCCAACGGAGAGCCTGCATAGGCGTCGGGACGGGAATTGACGGACACTCATGGCTGCTGCAAGAATGTTTGGTTTCCTGGCTGGCGCAGCCAGCTGGTGTTTCGCTTGTTTTTTCACTTTGGGGAGATTCGGACGAATGGTATCAGGACAGGACAATACCGGCACGGCAGATCCGCGCCTCGAGTCGGTCGCCATCGCTGCGCGGCAGGCCCTGCTGTTCGGGGAATTCTCCGCCAAAGCCGCTGGCCCGGAGCACTTCGAGGATCCGGTGATGCATACCTATTTTCTGCACTATGTGTTCGGCGCGCTGGAGGCTATCGGGCAGCACGACTCGCTGCCACAAAAGCTGGAACAGGAAGACCGGATCAACGCCATGGGCCACGCGCTGATGACCTTCGAGGGCAGCAACCGGGAAGAGGTAACGGGCACCCTCAAGATGCTCCACCGTGCGACCGATGAGGCGGCGCTCAAGGTCCGCGAGGAAGGCCGCAATGCGGCACAGGCGTGGGATCTGGGCAGCAACGAAGCAGCCACCCTGCGCTTCTCTGAATTGCTCAAAGACCCCGACAATTTCCCGCGCGAGGTGCAGCCCTCGCCGCCGCTGAACAGCACTCCCGGCGCGCACTGAGACCTGTCGTGTCCACCGTATTCGAATCCCGTATTCCGGGCCTGGAGCTGATCCATCAGGGTAAGGTGCGCGATGTCTACGCCATTGACGAACAGCGACTGCTGATCGTCGCCAGCGACCGTCTTTCGGCCTTCGACGTGGTGCTGCCCGACCCGATCCCCGGCAAGGGCGAGGTGTTGACCCAGATCTCGAATTTCTGGTTCGAGCGTACCGGCGATATCGTCCCTAATCATCTGCTCGATGACAGCCTCGAATCCGTACTCCCCCCCGGTGTGGACCCGGCGCCGCTGGAGGGTCGCAGCATCGTCACCCGCCGGCTGCAGCCGCTGGCGATCGAGGCGGTAGTGCGTGGCTATCTGATCGGCTCGGGCTGGAAGGACTACCGGCAAACCGGCGCGGTCTGCGGCATAGCGCTGCCCTCGGATCTGCAGCTGGCGGATCAACTGCCGCAGCCGATCTTCACCCCGGCGACGAAGGCGGCCAAGGGCGAGCATGACGAGAACATCAGTTTCGATGAAGCCGCGGCCATCGTCGGCATCGATCTGGCGAAAAAGGTGCGCCAGGTTTCCCTCGACCTTTACCAGGCCGCGGCAGAATACGCCCGCACCCGGGGCATCATCGTTGCCGATACCAAGTTCGAATTCGGTCTCGATCAGGATGACCGTCTATTTTTGATCGACGAACTGCTGACTCCGGATTCCTCGAGGTTCTGGCCCGCCCGCTCCTATCGGCCTGGGATCAGCCCGCCGAGCTTCGACAAACAGTTCGTGCGTGATTATCTGGAGACCCTGGACTGGGACAAGAAGGCCCCGGGTCCATCGCTGCCATCGGAGATCGTCGGGCGAACGGCGGAAAAGTACCGCGAGGCCCAACGGCTGATCACCGGTCGGCCCAGCGACTGATCAACGCTGCCATCTGGCTGACGCCCTCGGTCAGCGCACCGGGGCCGGGCTGCAGAATCACCGCTGACTTTATCTCGAACAACTGACCATCGCGGACCGCCGGGATCACCTCCCATCCCGGTCGCTCCGCGACGCGCCCGGGTCGGAATTTCTTGCCGCACCAGGAACCGAAGATGATCTCCGGCGCGCGCCGCACGACTTCGTCGGGCTCGGCGATAATGCGATCCTTGCCCAGCGATTCGCGAGCCAGCTCGGGGAAACAATTGTCTCCGCCGGCAATCCCGATCAGCTCTCCAACCCAGCCGATGGCCGAGATCAGAGGTTCGTCCCATTCCTCGAAATACACCCTGGGCCGCCGCGACAAAGTCGCGGCCTGAGCGCGGATCGCCGCAAGCCCTGTCTCGAGTTCGAAGGCGAGCGCCTCGGCCTTCGCCTGACAGCCGACCATGCCGCCAAGGCTGCGGATCATGTCCAGGATCCCGGTTACGCTCCGCTGGTTGAACACGCGCACGTCGATGCCTTGCCGGATAAAACCGGCCGCGATATCTGCCTGTAAATCAGAAAAGCCCAGGATCAGGTCCGGTTCGAGATCCAACACGCGTCGGAAACGGGCGCTGGTGAACGCAGAGACGCGGGGCTTCTCCTTTCGCGCTCTTGGCGGTCTGACCGTGAATCCGGAGATGCCGACGATCCGGTGCTCCTCTCCCAGGAGATATAGCGTCTCGGTGGTCTCCTCGGTCAGACAGACGATGCGTTGCGGATATCCACCCATCAAAGTGACCCCTCGCGCCCTCAGCTCAGCCGCAGCTCAACATACCAGAGCTGCGGCCATGTCCTTGCCAGCCATGGCCAGTTCTGCAACGCTTGTGGCGGCCATCCAGCGTGCAGGCACATGATGAAAGACTCTCTCCAGGCCATTGTGGAACGGTTTTTGTGGGAGCCGCCGTCTTTCCTGACGGACGGCCCGGGCCGGCTTTTGCTCGGACCGCTACGCGCGATCTATGCGCTGGGTCGAGATATCGCTGCAGGGCAGCTGACCCTGCGTGCGATGAGCCTGGTCTACACCACGTTACTTTCTGTCGTGCCGCTGATTGCGTTCAGTTTTTCGGTGCTAAAGGGTTTTGGCTTCCACAAAGAACTCCAGCCGCTGCTCTACACCGCCCTCGAACCGCTGGGCACCAAGGGTGTCGAACTGACCGATCGCGTTATCGGTTTTGTCGACAATGTGCAGGGCCGGGTGCTGGGCGGGATCGGCCTGGCGCTACTTGTCTATACCGTCATCACAATGGTGCAAAAGGTCGAGAACAGCGTGAACTGGATCTGGCAGGTGAAGCGCGCACGCTCACTGGCGCGACGCTTCAGCGACTATCTGAGCGTGCTGCTGATCGGGCCGGTGTTGATGTTCGCTGCCATGGGCATGATCGCGTCGATCTCGTCCCATGCGCTGGTGCAGAAGGTGACTGCACTGGAGCCATTTGGCACGGGTCTGCTGCTGGCAGGCAAGCTGCTGCCGATTGTGCTGGTCTCGTTCGTGTTCGCCTTTATCTATGTGTTCGTCATCAACACCCGGGTCAGGGTACTGGCCGCTGTCGTCGGCGGCACCAGTGCCGGTGTGCTGTGGGCAACCGCGGGCAAAGTTTTCGCTGCCTTCGTCGTCGGGTCGACCAAGTACGCCGCGATCTACTCCAGTTTTGCGATCGTGATCATCGCCCTGATCTGGCTGTATATAAACTGGCTGATCCTGCTTCTGGGCGCGCAGATCGCATACTATTTTCAGCATCCGGAGACGCTGCGGCGGGGCCGGCGCAGGATCGAAGTCCGCGGGCGCCGCCGGGAAGCGCTGGCGCTGGATGTGATGATGCGGGTCGCGCGCCAGTTCATGAAGGGACCGCCGCCGCCCAGTGTGGATGATCTCGCCCACGCCATGGGTGCGCCGACCGACGCGCTGGTGAATATTGTCGAAGCGCTGGTTCAGGGCGGCATGATCGATTACGCCGAAAACGGCGGACTTCTTCCGGGACGCGACCTGGCCAACATCAGCGTCGCCGATGTGTTGCGCGCTGTGCGTCATTCATCGGTCGGAGCCAGCGGGTTGCCAAGGGCCCAGGCGGCGGCCGAGGCGCTGCTCGACGAAATCGAGAGCGGCATCGACAAACAGCTTGGCGAACTGTCGCTGAGGGAAATGGTGAGCACGGATCCTGGCCCTTCGGGCGTCAATAGTCCGGCTGCGGTCGCCTGATTAGCCCCATTCGGAACGGGGTCTAATCGCCTGCGATTTTCATGTTCTCGATCAGTATCGAGCCGGTACGTACGGCACCGCGGGCATCGATATCGCCACCCATCCGCGCGATACCGGCCAGCATGGATCTCAGATTACCGGCGATGGTGATCTCGCTGACCGGGAACTGAATCTCGCCGTTCTCTACCCAGAACCCGGCGGCGCCCCTCGAGTAGTCACCGGTGACGGTATTGACGCCCTGCCCGATCAATTCGTTGACCAGGAAGCCACTGCCCATCTCCGCCATCAGTTCCTCCAGCGTGCCCTGACCCGGACCGACGATCAGATTGTGGATACCCCCGGCATTACCGGTGCTTTTCAAGCCCAGGCGCCGCGCCGAATAGCTGCTGAGCACATACGATTCGAGCTTGCCGTCATCGACCAGCACGCGGTCTCGGGTGGCGACTCCCTCGGAGTCAAACGGCACGCTGGCCATGGCTGCGGGCAGATGGGGGCACTCGTCGATGCGAAAGCCGCTGGGAAAGATCTGCTCACCCACGGCATCGAGCAGAAACGACGCGCGTCGGTATTGAGAGGTGCCGGCGATAGCCGACACGAAGTGTCCGATCAGCCCTCGCGCCAGTTCGGCCGGGAACAGCACAGGCGCATCCCGGGTGCTGAGCTTGCGCGCGCCGAGGCGCGCGACCGTCCGTTCAGCGGCACGTCGACCGACATCCTCGATGCCCTCCAGCGTGGACGGATCGCGACTCGCTGTATACCAATAGTCGCGCTCCATGCCGCCATCCGCGGCAGTGGCCACCAGTACACAGCTGACACTATGGCTGCTGGAGGCATAGCCGCCGACAAAACCGTGGGAGTTGCCATAGACCCGCAGGCCGCGGTGACTATTCAGCGTGCCGCCTTCGGAATTTGTGACGCGTGGATCGAAATCCAGACCCGCCGCCTCACATTCGGTGGCGATGCCGATCGAATCCTCCGGGCTCAACGCCCAGGGATGATCCAGCGCCAGATCCGGTACCTCTGTTGGCATCAAGTCAGGATCAGCCAGACCCGAGAGCTGATCCTCCGCGGTAAATCTGGCGATGCTGCAGGCTTTGGCCACCGTCTCCCGGATCGCCTGCGAAGCCAGATCGGAGGTGCTGGCGCTGCCCTTGCGCGGCCCGAAATATACGGTCACGGTAAAGCCACGATCGCGCTGATACTCCAGCGTCTCGACCTCTCCCCTGCGCACCATGATCGACAGACCGGTACCGAGACTGGCTGCCGTCTCGGCCTGGTCGGCACCCTGGACTGCGGCATCGGCCAGCGCCTGTTCCACCAGGCCCTCGAGGTTGGATCGGGTCATTCCGAATTCAAATGCGGGGTCGTTTTGCACGGGTAATTCCTGTCGTCGCGGCGCAGCGAGTTTAGCAGAGGCATGGCCGGGCCCTGCCGGCGGCTGATGGTATCATCGCGCCCTTTGCCACAGCAGGATCCGGCCGATGAATCCCGAACTGGCCTCGACAACGCCATTGCCTCTGGACTGGGTCCGGGCACAATTCCCGGCGCTTGCGATGGACTGGATACTGATGGACAACGCGGGCGGATCGGTCCCTTTGGGCCGCGTTATCGATCGGGTCAGCAACTACATGGCCCGTTGGCCGGTCCAGCTCGGCGCCAGTTATGCGCCGTCTGCGGAGGCGGGAAAGCTGCTGGAAGACGCCCGTGAGTCGCTGGCGGCGATGATGGTCGGGCACGATGGGGCCAGACCCGCGGCCGACGAACTGGTGATCGGCAGCTCCACTTCCAGCCTGGTCTCAAGGCTGGCCCGGGCGCTCGCTCCGGACCTGACCCCCGGCGATGAGATCATCGTCACGGATGTCGATCACGAGGCCAATATCACGCCGTGGCGCCGGCTTGCTGCACTGGGCGTCAAGCTGCGTACCTGGCATCTGAACCCGGAATCCCAGCGGCTCGAGATCGATGATCTGCGGCCCTTATTGACTGAGCGCAGCCGCCTGGTCTGCTTTACTCACGCCTCCAATCTGCTGGGTGAGGCGACACCAGTCAGGGAGATTACCGCACTGGCCCACGAGTATGACGCGCGGGTGTGCGTAGACGGCGTGGCCTATGCGCCGCATCGGCCCTTGGCGGTGCGGGACTGGGATGTCGATTTCTACGCCTTCAGCATGTACAAGGTCTATGGTCCCCATTGTGCGGCGATGTTCGCGCGTCGCGATCGGCTGGCCGAGCTCAACAACATCAATCACCAGTTTATGGATGGTATGGACGGCCCGGGCAAGCTCGAGCCCGGCGGCTTCCCCTACGAATTGCTTTATGGCGCAGCCGGGGTCCCCGGGTATCTCGCTGAGCTCAGCCAGCGGCTCGGTGGTAAAAGCGACGGCGCGCAAGCGTGGCAGGCCATCGCCGATCAGGAAGCTGTGCTGAGCTCGCGGCTGCTCGATTATCTGGACAGCCGGGATGATGTGGAGATGGTCGGCAGCGCGCGGCTCTCCTCGGTGCGGCTGCCGACGATCTCTTTCACCGTTACCGGCCAGCGGTCGTCGGCGATCCCACCCCTGTGCGAGCCGGCGCAGATCGGCATCCGCTGGGGTCATTTTTATGCGCCTCGACTGATCGAACGTCTGGGGCTGACGGACCGGGACGGCGTGGTCCGGGTCTCCATGGTCCATTACAACACCGTCGACGAAGTCGACGCCCTGATCCGCACGCTGGACGCGGGGCTGGACGCGTTGCGCGCATGAAGCGTCGGGCTGAAAAGCCGCCAAGGCCGAGCAAAAGCCGGCGCAAACGCGAGAGCGATGCCCTGCAGGCCCTGGGCGAGGCGTTGATCGATCTGCCAGCAGACGTGCTCGCCGACGCGCCCATTCCGGAACATCTGCGCGAGGCGGTGGTGCTTGCGCGCGGACTCAAGAAACACGGCGCGCTGCGGCGTCAGCGTCAATACATCGGCAAACTGATGCGACAGATCGAATCGCCACAGGAGTTACAGGCCTTTCTGCGCAGGCGGGCCGATCTTCAGCAGCGTGATCGTCAGCGCTTCCACGCGCTGGAACGCTGGCGCGACCGGATTCTGGATGAAGGCGGCGCCGCTATCGATGCCTGCGCCTCGGAGACAGGCGCCGATCCGTCCGAGCTGCGCTCGCTCGCGGCAACAGCCCGAGACCCGGGCGACGACGCGCAACGCAAGCGCGCCGGCCGCGCGCTGTTCCGTTATCTGAACGGCCTCGGCCAGGCGGACGACAAGGACAATAGCGTAGGCTGACCGCTGCCGCATACGGTCCGGCGCTGCTAGAATACGCAAATGAAACCTCTCGTCGGCGTCATCATGGGATCAAAGTCGGACTGGGACACGATGTCCCACGCTACCGCAGTCCTCGACAAGCTTTCGATCCCTTACGAAGTGCAGATCGTGTCGGCTCACCGCACGCCCGATCTGCTGTTTGACTATTGCGGCAGCGCCCGCGAGCGCGGCCTCAGAGTGATCATCGCCGGCGCCGGCGGCGCCGCTCATCTGCCGGGCATGGCGGCCGCAAAGACCTCGCTGCCGGTGCTCGGCGTGCCGGTTCAATCCCGCGCGCTCAACGGCATGGATTCCCTGCTTTCTATCGCCCAGATGCCAGCCGGCATCCCGGTAGGCACGCTCGCCATCGGCAATGCGGGCGCGACCAACGCAGGGCTGCTCGCCGCCGCGATTCTCGCCACCAGCGATAAGGCCATCGCCGAAGCCCTCGACCGATTTCGCGCCGCACAGACCGAGACGGTCTTGCAGCAGCCGGACCCGAGGTCGGGCAACAGCGGCTGACCATGAAGATCGGCATCATCGGTGCGGGCCAGCTTGGCAGGATGCTGGCCCTGTCCGGCTATCCCCTCGGTCTGCGCTTCGTCTTCGTCGACCAGAGCGCCGAAGCGCCGGGTGGTCAGGTTGGCACGATTATCACCGGCGCCTTCGATGATGCCGCGGCGCTGACTGCTCTCGCGGACAGCGTGGATATCGTCACCTTCGACGTAGAGAATGTGCCCGAGAGCGCGGTGCGTGAGATCGCAAGACGCAAACCATTCCTGCCGCCGGTCGAGGCCCTGGCGGTGGCCCAGGACAGGCTCAGCGAAAAAACCATCTTCACCAGCCTGGGTATCCCGACACCGCGGTTCGCGCCGGTCTCAAGCCGGGAAGATCTGGATCAGGCCATCACCACTATCGGCCTGCCGGCCGTGCTGAAAACGCGCCGCCTCGGCTATGACGGCCGTGGCCAGGCATTCCTGCGCTCGACCTCGGACGTGGCGCCGGCCTGGGAGCGCTTCGGCAGCTATCCGCTGATCCTCGAGCAACTGATCAACTTTGACCGCGAGGTTTCACTGATCGGTGTGCGCCGACCCAGCGGGGAAACCTGTTGTTATCCGCTGGCGGAGAATGTGCACGTGGACGGCATCCTTTCCCACACCCGGGCACCGCTGGCGGTGCCTGCTCTGCAGGACACCGCCGAGCGTTATGTCATGCGCCTGATGGAGCATCTGGATTATGCCGGTGTGCTGACCGTGGAATTTTTCGTTGAAGGCGATCGCCTGCTCGCCAACGAGATGGCACCAAGGGTCCACAACTCCGGCCATTGGACCATCGAGGGCACGGTCTGCAGCCAGTTCGAGAACCACGTGCGCGCCATCCTCGACCTGCCGCTGGGGGAGACCCGGGCGATCGGCTACGCCGGCATGGTCAACTTCCTCGGCGAACTGCCGACCCTGGAACAGGTCCTGGCCATGCCAGGCGCCCATTTTCACAGCTATGGCAAGGCGCCGCGGCCGCTGAGAAAACTTGGGCACTGCACCGTGGTGCGCCAGGATCCGGCCGCGCGAGACGCCGGCCTTGATCAGCTGCTGGCACTGGCGGGGCAAACACCGGCGGCTTGAGGTGCCGGCCACGACGTGGCACGGTTTGCTCAGTATTTCATCGTCGCAAGTTACCCGATATAGTTGCTATCCCGGCACGATACGGATCGGGAAGCCACGTATCTCCGCCAGGCATAGCAGGATGTCTTAAACAACCGATGTATCTCTCACTGTTTCAACTCCAGGAACATCCGTTCCGGCTGAGTCCGGATCCGAACTTCCTGTTCCTGAGCAAGCAGCATGCGCGTGCGCTGGCTTACGTCGAATCGACCTTGTGGTTCACCGACGGCTTCGTTGTTATCACCGGGGAGATCGGCTGCGGCAAGACGACGTTGATCGAAAAATTCGTATCCGAGCTCGATGACACCGTCACCGTCGCGCGCATGTCACAGACCCAGGTTTCGGCAGTGCAGTTCCTGCAGGGGCTGTTGTCGCAGTTCGGCTATCGTCCGTTCAGGATGGGCAAGGCGGAGCTGATCGACACCATCGATCGTCATCTCGAGGATCTGCTGTCGAAGAATCACAAAGTACTGATCGTGATCGACGAAGCTCAGAATCTCGACCGTTCGGTGCTCGAGGAGATCAGACTGCTGTCCGGCGTCGGCGGCGGCAGGGCAAAAGTCCTGAGTATTATCCTCGCCGGGCAGCCTGAGCTAAACGACACCCTGGACGCGCCGGATTTTGAGCAACTCGCACAACGTACCCGCCTGCGCTATCACCTCAGGCCGCTCAGTGATGCAGAGACGAGCGAATACATCAAGCATCGGCTTGCGATCGCCGGCGCGGGGGACCGGGAGATATTCGAGCCTGCCACCTTCGATCTGGTCTACAAGTACAGCGGTGGCGTGCCGCGTCTGATCAACACGCTGTGCGACACCGCCATGTTGTCGGCCTTCGCCGAGAACCAGGATCACATCGGTGAAGACCAGATCCTCGCTGCGGTCGATGAACTGCAGTGGTCGGACTACAAGAGCCGCACCAATCGGCTGTCAGTGCTGCGGCCGCGCAAGAAGACGGGCTTCACCGAAGGCGCGCCGATCGCCAAGCTGATGGTCGCGCACCCGAATGAGGAATCCGTCGAGTTCCCGATTATCCAGGGACGCTTGATCCTCGGGCGCACCGAGGACAACGATCTGCAGATCGACAGCAAATTCGTCAGCCGCCATCACGCCCAGATCCTTACCTACAACAAAGACTCGATCCTGCAGGACCTCAACAGCACTAACGGGATCTATATGAAGGGCAAGCGGGTCAAGAAGCGCCGTCTGCGCGATGGCGATCTGTTTGTGATCGGTGAGCACGAGTTGCTCTACGTCCGTGAGAGCCACGCCCAGGCTATGGCGGAGACCGAGGCGGAGAAAGCCGGCGCCGAGTAGGCCAGCCAGCGGTGCCACAGGGCGCCACGACATCGATAGAGCAGGCCCGACGCCTGGGCGGCCGCCGGGCCTGAGGGGAGACGGCGTACTCCTGAACGGTGCTGCTGCGATCCGTGCAGCCGTCAAGCTAATCCTGTTCAATTATCGATAAATGTCTATATGTGTTATATGTTGACCACGTGCGTCATTGAATCCAGGCGCCATCCTCGCGCGCTCTAGCCGGTCCCGCCTACCGTCAGGGTGTCGATCCGCAAGGTAGGCTGTCCCACGCCGACCGGCACGCTCTGACCTTCCTTGCCGCAGATACCGACACCGGCGTCGAGTTGCAGGTCATTGCCCACCATGCTGACCCGGGTGAGCACGTCCGGGCCATTGCCGATTAGGGTTGCGCCTTTGACCGGGCGGGTGACGCGGCCATTTTCGATCAGGTAGGCCTCGCTGGCGGAAAATACGAATTTGCCCGAGGTGATGTCGACCTGACCGCCGCCGAAGTTCGGAGCATAGAGTCCCCGTTCCACGCTGGCGATGATCTCAGCCGGGTCATGCGGTCCTGCCAGCATGTAGGTGTTGGTCATCCGCGGCATCGGCAGATGAGCAAACGATTCCCGCCGGCCGTTTCCGGTGGCCCCGGCGCCCATCAGACGGGCATTGTGTTTGTCCTGCATAAAACCCTTGAGGACGCCTTTCTCGATCAGCGTCGTGCACTGGGTGGGGGTTCCTTCGTCATCCACGTTGAGCGAGCCGCGGCGTCCCGGCAACGTGCCGTCGTCGACCACCGTACATAGCGGCGATGCGACCCGTTCGCCGATGCGTCCGGCAAAGGCCGACGTGCCGCGGCGATTGAAATCCCCTTCGAGGCCGTGACCGATGGCCTCATGCAAGAGCACGCCCGGCCAGCCCGGACCCAGCACCACGGGCATGGTGCCGGCGGGCGCGTCCTCGGCCTCGAGATTCACCAGCGCCTGACGCACGGCCTCGCGGGCGAATTCCAGGAAGCGCTCGTCCTCCAGCAACCAGTCATAACCGTGACGGCCGCCGCCGCCCGCGTAGCCCTGCTCCCGGCGACCGTCCTGCTCGGCGATGACCGAGACATTCATGCGGATCAACGGCCGCACATCCGCAGCCAGGGTGCCATCCGAGGCGGCCACGACGATCACGTCGTGCACGGCTGCCATGGTGACGATCACCTGCTGGATGCGCGCATCCATAGCGCGAACTGCCTTATCGACACGCTCGAGCAACGCCACCTTTTCATCATCCGCCATGGTGTCGAGGGGATCGATCGGCGCGTACAGATGCCCCACGTCACCGCCCCTCCAGGCCTGGACCTGGCCGCTCTGACCCTGCCGGGCGATAGAGCGGGCGGCCCGGGACGCCTGGGTCAGTGCCGGCATCACGATCTCGTCGGAGTAGGCGAAGCCGGTCTTCTCACCGCTCATGGCGCGGATACCGGCACCCTGGTCCACGCTGTGACCCCCTTCGCGCACAATCCCGTCCTCGAGGCTCCAGGATTCGTGGCGGCTGTACTGAAAATAGACGTCGGCAGCATCGACGGATCGCGTCATCACCGCGCTCAGCAGACGGCCGATGTCGTCTTCATCGATACCGGCGGGATGGAGTATCCGTTGACGTGCAATCTGCAGGGCCTGCTCGGTCATATCAATCTTTATCCTGTTCAAAGTCCCGCTGCGACAGACGATGTTCCAGAGCAGGAAATGCCTGCCGGATCCCGGCTTGTCGATCAAAATCGATATCGGCAAACACCACGCCCGGACCCTCGTCGAGACGACCCGCAATCTCGCCCCATGGATCCACCACCATGCTGCAGCCCCAGGTCTCGCGGCCGTTGGCGTGACGCCCGCCCTGAGCCGCGGCGATGACCCAGCTCAGATTTTCGATCGCCCGTGCCCGCACGAGCGTCTCCCAGTGAGCACGCCCGGTTGCTGCGGTGAAAGCCGCCGGCAAGGCGATGGTCTGCAGCCCCCGGTCGAGCATGCCGCGGAACAACTCCGGGAATCGGATATCGTAACAGACCGCCAATCCCATACGACCTGCCGGTGAGTCGATAACCACCGGCGCATGCCCGGCCGCGGCCGAGGCGGATTCGGCATAGCGCTCAGTGCCCGAGGGGAGACTTACATCGAACAGGTAGATCTTGTCATAGCGCGCTCGCAACGCGCCGGTCGCGTCATAGGCCAGACAGGCCGAGAACGGCAGCGCCGCCGTGTCGCGCAACGGCAGGGTCCCCCCGACAATCCACAAAGACAGATCGCGCGCGCAGCGGAGCAGGAAGTCCTGGATCGGCCCGTGCCCGGGTTCTTCTGCCACCGCCAGCCGGTCCTGTTCCTGCATCGGCATACAGGCAAAATTCTCAGGCAGCACCGCTAAACTGGCTCCACCTGCCGCCGCTTCTTCAAGCAGTTCCCGGGCCGATTCCAGATTGGCCGCGACCTCAGGTCCCGACACCATCTGCAACGCCGCGACCCTGCAACGAGAAGATGCCCGCTCAGACATCGGGCTTATTCATCCTGGTCGGAGACCGGACCCGGTCGACTCTCATCCGCCGCCTCGGTATCGGCCACGCTTATCCGTTCGACCACCGGATCCTCCCAGGGCCCGGTGATCCGATACTGGGCGCCGACGATACCGCTGAGCGAGTCCTTGAACAGTTCCTTGAGCACAAACAGGCCGGCGCCGATCGCCGGACCCGCGGCGATGGCACCGACCACCGGCAAGGTATTACCGACCTCGGCGCTGACCACGGCGATCTGATCGTAACTACGATCGACCAGATCGACGGTGCCGACGATGCCGATGTCCGCCGAACGTCCTTTCATGATCAGATTATCGGAATAAGCCTTACCTTCGGCGATGCGGAAGTCGCCGCGGAACTTCTCGAAAAAGAAGCCCTTCTGGTAGATGTCACGGAAATCCAGCACCAGCCTTCGGGGCAACGCCTGGACACTGAGCAGGCCGAATACGCGCCCGGTGCCGGGCTCCACTTCGGTCAGGCTGCCCTGCTCGAGGCTGATTTTTGCGGTGCCTTCGGCGACCGCGAGTAGAGAGGGAGGTAGCCCGCCGCTCCAACTGAGATCCGCATCAAACACACCTTTCTCGGCATCGATGCCGCTGGCAAAACCCATGAATTCAAGCGCACGACCCACGTTGCCGCTGTCAAAGGACAGAGTGAACTGACTCCGGTCCTGCTCTGCCGAAAGGACCGAGGAGCCCACAAGGACCAGGCTGAAACCCTCGCCGCGCATGGTCAGGCCATCAGTACTGAAACCACCGGGGATACGCTCGATCGAGCCGTCGAGGCTGCCAAGTCGGGTAGATTCCAGCGAGAAATCGACAATGCTAATACTTGCGGCAGGGACCAGGTTGGGATCGAGCGTGCCGCCGCCACCGTCGCTTTCCTCGTCATCGATCGCCAAACGCTCCATATCCACGATCACCGGATCAGAGCCGTAGAGATCGAACGGAATTGTCACCGTGCCGGTCATGCTGGCGCTGTCGATCCGAGCCCGCCAGACGCCATCGTCTTGCACCAGCTTGGCCGACGCGTCGCTGACATGTTGCTCCATCACCCGGAGGTCGGTGACGAACAGATCGATCTCAGTCAGTACCTGCTCGGGGCCCGGACCCTCACCCTCGCCAAAATCCACTTCGAGCCAGTCATCCACCGACAATGCCTGCGAATAACCACTGATGACCAGACCGGCACGCGTCGGCTCCGGTACGTCCTGGCTCCCTGTCTGCACGCTGGCGCCAAGAAATTGCATCGTCTCGTCACCCAGATCGAAGCGCACCTTTGCCGACAGGCGATCGGCCAGCGTCATCTCCCATACCGTCGTGCCGGGCTCCGGAAATCGGAAATCGATGCCCAGCGATACACGCTCCGCGGCCGTCTTGGCGAGCGGGGCCGGTAGATCGATTGCTATGCCGTCGAGGTCGCTGTCGAGGTGAATGTAGAACGCGTCGTCGGGTTCCGGGCTGGGGAAATGAACGTAGGCCTGCCAGTCGCTTGTGCCCTGGAGATGTTGAGCCAGCGGCACGCCCACCGGCTCGAGCAGCCGTTCCGCACTAATGCGCCCGCTTGCGATGGCCCGGGTTGAACCGTCATCGCGCGGCACGACATCGATATTCACCGGCTCGTCGAACAAGGTCGCGCGCAAATCCCGCCCGGAAAATTTCGGACCCTGCATCTGCAGAGTGCCGTTTACCGACTCCAGCGCATGGGGGATGTATCCATAACCGAGCACCGCGTCGCTGATGTCTATATCGGCGTTGACACGGGTCGCCGGCAGGTCACGCAGCGGCAAAAGCATATCGATGCGAGCCTCTGCCAGCCCCTGCTCAACCCGGAGTTTGGCAAAACCCTCACCGAGACGCGGCGCGATCGGACTATCGAGCAGATAGCGCTGGAGGTCGCGGAATTCCCCGCGGGCCGGACCGCGCACGGAGAGCTGGCCAGCCGGCAGATCGGGTATCGAGACCTGAATCTCCTCCAGGGTCAGTCCCGCCATCTGAGCGGATTCCAGCGTCGCGTTTAGTCCCTCGTTCTCGAACTCCATCACGGCCTGTATCGACTCGCCACGGGTCCAGCCATTCGCGTAGTCGAGCGTCATATCATCGACGTCGAAGGTGATCCGGAACACACCCTCGTCGTTGCGATAGGGCAACCCCTTGAGTGGACCGCGAATAACCGCTTCCACATCTCTCGCCGTACCGCTGACCAGCCCACGGTCCAGCCAGCCCAGGACCCGGGGCGACATGATGCCAGCCGGCATATAGGGCGACGCATTGGCAAGATCGACTTCACCCATCCGCGCATCCAGATCGATGGCGCCTGGTTCGTCCCCGACCGGCAGTCGGAGCCTGAATCCGACTTGCAGATCCAAATCCGCGCTGGCCGCGCCGAGTTCGTCGCCGATGATCGTGATCCCGTCGCTGCCCTCACTCCATACCACCAGACCGTTCAATCGGGTGAGATTCAGGGGCGCCCGGAACAGCCGCGGGAAATCCACCGACGAGTCCCCCATGTCGAGCTCCAGATGTCCGCCGCGCCGGTCGCTGCGCACACGGCCGATCAAGCCCGTTACGCCCGGGACCTTCTGCCACGGGTCGATGCTGACCCGATCCAACAACAGATCCATCTCTATCCGGCGTTCCGGCGTATCGCCGGCAGTCGTCTCCACGGCGATCTCGACCTGCTCCAGATCACCACGAGGATTGAGTGAGAACAGAGTTTCGCGCAATGCCTCGTCGGGCAGCAGCGGCATCAACGGCATCAGGTCCTGGAGACGGATACGCTCGGCAGCCATCTCCCAGCTCCGGGTCCCCGCCTCGTCCATGGCGCTGCGCAGCTCGAACGACGGATTGCGCCAATCGCGACCGGCACGCCGAACCGTCACATCCGTGGCCTTTAGATGCCACCCGGATTCGATCCGATCCCAGTCGAAACGGCCATCGATCAGTTGATAGCCCGCCCCCTCGGGGCCGGTCATGGCGTCCGCCAGAGCCAGACCCTCGATCGCGGTTTCCGCCGACACCCTCGTCACGGAGGTCCCCTGCAGATCCAGCCACAGGCGCAGATCCGCCGCGCCGGCAAGCCGCGGCAGGACCTTCAATCCGGCCAGACGGTGCAAGGAAGAAAAGTCGAGCTCCTCGAACCACAGCGAAATCCTCCAGTCGGAATAGATCCCGGCGTCGTTGACTGTGGCCTCTGTCCAACCGGAAACGCGGCGCGCCAGCTCGCCCGGGGGGACCAGGGACAGGTCCACGCGTAGTGCCTTGTCGCTGCCGCTCAGGTTGACATCCGCATCGCGGAACACCCAGCGGCCGCCACCCTCCATCTCGTCATGAAAGACGACCCGGCCTCCGCGCAGACGGATGTCGGCGAGCACGGCCTGGCCGCGGGGTTTGATCGAACTCACCGGCACGCCGAGGATATAAAGCTCGCCGCTGCTGTCGCGACGGATGTCCAGCTCGGCGCCATCGATCGTGAAGCGGTCGCCCGTGACCCGCCAGCCGAACAACAATTCGCTGACGTCGAGGCTGAGACTCGCAGTATCCGCCCGTAGCAGCACGGAATCGTCGGCCGCGGACAGGATAGCTGCGTCGCGCAGCAGGATCTCAGGCCCGTCGAAGCCGAGCCGCGCATCCATGCCGCCGATCTCCACCGGCAAGCCGAGCACGCCGCTCGCCCACTCTTCGATCGGCGTGCGATATTCGGGTAGCTGGTCCGCCGCCACGCGGAAGGCGCCGATGAGCAGCGCGGACAGGATCGCCAGCCCCGCGAACAGGCCGGCGAACCACTTCCACAGACGACGTGCGAGGCTGGCCATTGAGCTCCGTTCAGGCGGAGTCGCCGCTCCAGTCGCCGTCAAATGGGAACGACATCGAAGTGATCCTGAGCATAATTTGCCTCGGACTGCAGACGGATGGGTCGGCCGGTTCTCTCCTCGAGATCTGCAAGACTGCCGGATTCTTCATCCACGATAAGCTCCAGCACCTCCGGATGCCCCAGTACCAGCAATTCCTGGAACTCAAATTGTCGGGATTGGCGGAGAATCTCCCGAAATATTTCGTAGCAGACGGTCTCCGGCGTTTTCACCGAACCCCTGCCCTCACAGATTGGACAGGCTCGACACAGGACATGTTCCAGACTCTCGCGGGTGCGCTTGCGGGTCATCTCGACCAGACCCAGCGCAGACACCTCGGTGATCTGGTTACGCGCATGATCGTTGGCCAACGCCTTCTCCAAGGCCTGCAGCACCTGGCCGCGATGCTCCACCAGTTCCATGTCGATGAAATCAATGATGATAATGCCGCCCAGGTTGCGCAGCCGCACCTGTCTCGCAATAGCCTGCGCGGCTTCCAGATTGGTCTTGAAGATCGTCTCTTCGAGATTGCGATGCCCGACGAAACCGCCCGTGTTGACGTCGATTGTGGTCATCGCCTCGGTCTGTTCGATCACCAGATAGCCGCCGGACTTGAGCTGAACATTCCGCTCAAGGGCGCGGCTGATCTCCTCCTCCACACCGTACAGATCGAAGATCGGCCGGGCGGCCCGATACTCCTCGATCTTGTCCGCCAGCTCCGGCACGAACATTGCGGCGAAGCTGCGCATCCGCTCGCAGATCTCGGCGTCGTCAACACGCACGTTCTCGATCCCCGGGCCGAGCAGATCGCGCAGGATACGCAGCGCCAGCGGCAGATCTTCATGCACCAGCTGCCGCGGCGACGCAGTCCGAGCCGTCTCGTTGATAAGGTCCCAAAGCCGGCGCAAAAAGATCATGTCCGCACGCAGCGCGTCCAGGCCCGCTCCCTCCGCCGCCGTGCGCACGATAAAACCGCCGTCCTGTCCCTCTGGCACGGACCCGAGGATCTCACGCAGTCGCACGCGTTCATCCTCGTCCTCGATCCGGGCCGAGACACCGATGCCACGCCCGCGTGGCATAAACACGAGATAGCGAGACGGGATGGTGACGAAGGTCGTCAGTCGCGCACCCTTGGTGCCGATGGGGTCCTTTAGCACCTGGACCAGCAACTCGTCGCCTTCACGCACCAGACTCTGGATGTCCGGATGTCGCCGTTCTTCGGCGATCTCCCCATCCACGGTCTCCTGATGGACGGGATCACGGTAGATGTCGCCGGCGTGCAGGAACGCGGTGCGCTCGAGACCGATCTCCAGAAACGCCGCCTGCATCCCTGGCAACACGCGCGAGACCTTGGCCTTGTAGATATTGCTGATCAGGCCGCGGCGCCTCGCGCGCTCGATAAACACCTCCTGCAGCACGCCGTTCTCCACCAGTGCCGCCCGAACTTCCCGCGGCGTACAGTTGATCAGGATCTCCTCATTCACCGTGTGGGCTCCGGGTCGCCGGCCGCAGAATGCCGCCGAGTTCGGCGATCATCCGACCCGTCTCGAACAGGGGCAGTCCCATGACGCCAGAGAAACTGCCTTCCAGGCGCTCAATAAAAAGCGCCGCGTAACCCTGCACTGCATAGGCCCCGGCTTTACCCATTGGCTCGCCACTGGCCACATAGCGCTCGATCTCCGCGTCATCCAGTTCACGGAACGACACGCGGCTGCTGCTGACGGCGAGTCGTCGCGCCTCGCCGCATGCCCCGGCCACGGCGGTGACAACCTGATGTGCCCGTCCGGAAAGCCGACGCAGCATGGCCGCTGCCCCGATCGCGTCCGCCGGCTTACCAAAGATCTCATCCGCGAGGACCACGGCGGTGTCAGCCGCCAGCACTATCCTGCCGTCAGCGCCCTGGAGTTCGTCGAGTACTCGCTCTGCCTTGCTGAGCGCAACGCGGCCGGTAAATCCATCGGGTGTTTCACCAGGCAGCCGGGTCTCGTCCACATCAGCCGGACGGACTTCATGCTCGACATTGATTTGCCGCAGCAATTCTCTGCGCCGGGGCGAAGCCGACGCCAGAACGATAAGCTCTTGATTCACCGAGGCAGTTTCACGCCTTCAGGGATCAGATTCAAGACCTCCCGCGGTCTATCCGGAAGAGGCCTATTGCCGATGATAGGGATGCCCGCGAAGCAGGCTCCACGCCCGGTACAGCTGCTCCGCCACCACGATCCGGACCAGCCCGTGGGGCAAGGTCAACGAGGACAGCGACCAACGGAACTCTGCCTGCTCCAGACACGCCGGCGCCAGGCCATCGGGACCGCCCACGAGCAGGGAAATATCGCGACCGTCCTGCATCCACCCGTCCAGACGCCGCGCCAGCTGTTGCGTATCAAGGCTTCGACCGGCCACGTCCAGCGCAATGATGCGGTCGGATGAGCCAATCGCCGCGAGCATCCGTTCGCCTTCGCTGCGCACGGCCCGGGCAGGATCCGAGCCTCGGCTGCGGCGACCCAGTGCTATCTCCTTGAGTTCGAGACGACATTCGTGGGGCAGGCGAGTCGCATAGGCGGCATAGCCGGCGTCGACCCAGCCGGGCATCCGCGTTCCGGCGGCCAGCAGGCGGATACGCATCGGCGATGCGGCGCGACGGCGCGCGCCCTACCCCGCCGGGCTGGCGGCGCTGCTGCTGGCAGCCATACCCCAGAGCTTCTCCAGGTTATAAAAGTCCCGGACCTTCGGCAGCATCACGTGCACCAGCACGTCCTGGAGATCCACCAGTACCCATTCACCCCCGTCAAGGCCCTCGACACCGATCGGCTTTTGCCCCTGCTGCTTACACTGGTCGATCACGTTCTCGGCCAGGGAGCGAACATGCCGATCCGAGGTGCCGCTGGCGATGACCATGGTGTCGGTGATCGAGGTCATTGACGCAACATCAAGGACCGCAATGTCCCTGGCTTTCATGTCTTCGAGCGCGTTTATTATGGTGTTGGTGATCTCTGGGCTGCTCATTAAGTCCTCTCGGTGTGGCGGGCATAACAGCCCGAATCAAGGATCGTCTTCCTGACCCCGTCAGGCATCAAAAAGCGCGGGTCGCCACCGTTGAACACGAACTCTCTGATGGCGGTGGATGAAATCTCCAGCTGGGTCACGGCATGGATATAGATACGGCCGGCGCGCGATTCATGCAGGTCTCCGGCGCGACCGGTCCCGCGATCGACCAACAGCTCGCTGAGCGGACCCATGTCAGGAACCCGCCAGCCAGGCCGGTGCGCGACGACCACATGGGCCAGCTGCAATATCTCGCGCCAGTGGTACCACTTCGGCAGATCCAGGAACGCGTCCATACCGACGACCAGACAGATGGATCGATGCGCGTATTCCGCGCGCAGATCGAGCAAGGTGTCCACCGAATACGACGGACCCTCCCGGTGCAATTCGCGGTCATCGACGACAAAACCCGGCTGGCCGCTGATCGCCGCCCGCACCATCTCCAGACGGACCTGGGCATCCGCCACCGGGCGTTCGCGATGCGGCGGCGTACCCGCCGGCAGGAACCGCACCTCCGGCAGGTGCAGGGACTCCATCAACTCGAACGCGGTCCGCAGATGACCGTAATGGATCGGGTCGAAGGTACCGCCAAAGATCGCCATCGGATCCAGCTGACTGAACCCGGCCATCAGGCGGCGCGACCTCGTCGTTGTCTGTCGCTACCCGCCATGGCCGATACCAGATCGGTCAACGCCTGCCATGGGCGCCCTGGCAGCGAGCCCTTGATCACCCGGTCGACGCGCGCGGTCTGGCGCAACAATCCATGCAGGGCCGGCAACGGTTGCCGCGCGAGGATGCGGCGAGCCAGCGGCTGACGCCGTGGCCAGATCCCGGCACGGCGCATGGCGTCACCCTCGACCCCACCCTGCCCCAGCTTCCAGGCCACCCCGGCAAGCGCGCGGATCTCCCGCGTCAGCGCCCATAACACCAGAACCGGTTCCACCCCCTCTCCACGCAGTCCGGCGAGGATGCGCTGGCTCCGTCCCAGGTCTCCGGCATCGACGGCATCGACCAGTGCAAAGACGTCGAACCGGGCGCTGTCGGTCACCGCTCGGGCGACGTCTTCCGCGCTGACATTGCCCTGCCCCAACAGCAATGCCAGCTTGCGGATCTCCTGGTCCGCAGCCAGCAGATTGCCCTCCACCCGATCCGCGATCAGGTCTGCCGCACCGGGCGCAGGCCGTAGTCCTTCCTCGGCCATCCGCCCGGCGATCCAGCGTGGCAGCTGGCGCCGGTCAAGCGGCCACACCTGAACCACTACGCCGGCCTTGTCCAGCGCGCGTACCCAGCTCGATTGCAGGGCTTTCTTGTCGATGCGGGGCGCAAGGATGAGAAGCAGATTGTCCTCCGGTGGGGCTCCGGCATAGGCGCTCAGGGCTTTGGCGCCGACGGTCCCGGGCTTGGCCGAGGACATGCGCAACTCGAGCAGGCGACGTTCGGCAAACAAAGACATGTTCGCACTCGCCGCCGCCAGTTCCTGCCAGTCGAATCCACGTTCAACGCTGAATACGGTGCGATCCTGGAACCCGGCCTGGCGGGCCGCGGCGCGGATACGATCGGCAGCTTCGATGGTGAGGAGCGGATCGTCCCCGGTGATGAGATAGACCGGGGCGAGTGCCCGGGCAAGCTCTGCGCCGAGCTTATCGGCGGCGACGATCACAGAACACAGATTTGGGCGAAGCCATGTTGAATTGAGTGTATCACGGCCGCTGCAGTGCGGAAGCCGATTGCCGGGGGACTCACGGTGTGGCCGGAACCGGCTTTTCCGCGGGCATCGGGCCGACCACCAGAGCCGGATCCAGCCGCGTCTCGAACAGGTTCATGCGCCAGTCCAGATGGGGCCCGGTGGCCCGTCCGGTGGCGCCGACCTCGGCCACTGGCTGACCCTGTCTGACCACCTGACCTTCCACTACCAGGATCTTGCTCAGATGGATAAACGTGGAGGTCAGGCCGTGACCATGATCCATAATCAGGGTTCCTCCGGAGAAATACATGTCGGGGTCCACAAGCGTGACGACCGCGTCTGCCGGCGCTGCCACCGACCTGCCAACCGGCGCCGCCACGTCGACGCCATAATGTGGCCGGCGCGGCTGACCGTTGAGGATGCGCTGGCTGCCGTAGACGCCGGTCACGGGTCCGTGGAGCGGCCAGACAAAACCGCTTTCGAAGTCGGCCCGCGGATCATCCTGGCTGCGCGCCTCGCGGATCCGCGCCGCCTCCTCCTGAATCCGTCGACTGACCTCCGCCGGTGGCGTGACCCTTGACTGCGGCAGTCCGTCCACCCGCTGGACCCGATAGGAACGAGCCCGGACCGTAAGTTCTCGCGTCAGCCGGCCACCTTGAGTCGTGATCGTCAGGGTCAACGGCTCCGCCTCGTCGCGGCCAAAACCGATCAGGAAGGCGCCGTTGGCGGACACCCGAAGCGGGCGCTCATCCAGCAGAACCCTGGCTTCGGGATCGGTATGACCGATCAGCAATCCGCCCTGGACCGCGTCACCCTCCACCGTCAGGGACGGCGGGTGACCATCGGCATGGACGAAAAGGCCACCGGCGGCGAGGCTGGCGAAAAAAACGACGTTGCGGATCATGCGCTGCATAGCAGAATGTTATAACATAACAGTCCGTATCCGATAATGAGAATCAGGAAAAATCATGGACCCCTCTAGCACGGCCAGCGCGTTTGCCGCCCCCGGCCACGATCACTCGGTCTGTGTCAGCCGCGCGCTGGCAGATGCCGAAGCGCATTGTCGCGCCCATGGGTTGCAGCTGACAGCAACCCGGCGGCGAGTGCTGGAGATCATCTGCCAGGGTCACGAGCCCGCCAAGGCCTATGACATTCTTGACCAGCTCGGCCGCGCCGGGCGCCGCGCCGCACCGCCCACCGTCTACAGGGCTCTGGAATTCCTGCTCGACGCGCGTCTGATACATCGCATCGATTCGCTCAACGCTTATGTGGCATGCATCCATCCGACCCGGCAGCACAGGGCCCAACTGCTGGTTTGCAGCAGCTGCGAGCAGGTCGCCGAAATCGATGATCCGCTGATCCAGGCGGTGCTCGACCGGGGCGCGTCAAGACATGGATTCCAGGTGGATTCACAAACTGTGGAAATCCACGGCCGCTGTCCGCGCTGCCGTGCCGCCCAGGGAGCAGACCACGATGGCGCATGAGCCACTGGCATCGCAGGGGTCCGTCCGCGCGGACCGTCCGGGAACGGATATCTGATGTCGCACGTGGATAAATCCGGCGAATCACTGGACGCGGTCGCCATGGGTATCTCGGCCCTGTGCGTGATCCATTGTCTGGCCACGCCCGTGCTGGTCGTGCTATTTCCGATTTTCGGTGGGACCCTGTTTGCGGATCATGACTTTCACGCGCTGCTGCTGTTGCTGGTGCTGCCCACCAGCACGCTGGCCTTGTACCTGGGTTATCGGCGGCACCACGCACCGCGCGCGCTCCGGCTCGGCGTCCTCGGCATGGCGATCCTGATCCTGGCCGCAGTGCTCGGTCCGGACGTGTTGGGCTCGGTCGCAGAGCGTGTGACCACCAGCGTCGGTGGTGGCGTACTGGCGCTGGCGCATTTCATCAATCTCCGCCACTGCCGGAAGGCCGGCAGCGCCTACGGTAACGGCGCGGAGCCGGGCGACGTGTCGACCCCCTGATCGATGCCACGCCGGGTCACCAGATAGGTGGCGAAGCTACCAAGCCAGTGACCGCCCTCATAGTGCTCGCCGGTCACCGACGCCAGACCCGTACGCGCGTGGTCCGCTGCGCTGGCCAGGATCGCCGGCCGGCGCGCATCCCCTGCCGGCAAACCGAAAGCGATGCCCTGCAGCATCCAGGCGCGGCTCAGGTTCAACCCGTCCAGATGCGCCAGCTTGCCGTCGGTGGGGTCGGTGACACGCTCCGGACCGATCCAGTCTCCATCCCCATCGTCGGGTATGCCCGGGAGGAAGGCTCCCAGCCACGTGCCGAATGCGTCCGCATCGAGCACACGCCGCATAAGATCGGCCTCGGCCAGGCATGGCGAGAGGAAATCCTGTCCCGAGGGCTCATAGTCGAGCGGGCAGGAACGGTCGCCAAGGTAATAGGCGCGGCTGCGCTCGAGCAG
>CAJHYD010000017.1_pt1 | contig 30325 bp, 28 predicted proteins | sample 9198701 | NCBI WGS metagenome assembly CAJHYD01 (sample SAMEA7708365, study PRJEB35096) | sediment metagenome | biome: marine neritic benthic zone biome [ENVO:01000025]; feature: sediment [ENVO:00002007]; material: shallow marine sediment [ENVO:03000034] sea grass bed [ENVO_01000059] ...
TCGCTGGGCAGGAACTCGTGGATCGGCGGATCCAGCAGGCGGATGGTCACCGGTTTTCCGGCCATGTTCTTCAACAGGCCGCTGAAATCCTCGCGCTGCACCGGCAACAGCCGATCCAGCGCCTTCTGACGCTCCTCGGTGGTATTGGCCAGGATCATCTCGACCACCAGCGGCAAACGATCGGGGGCGTTGAACATCCGCTCGGTGCGGCACAGGCCGATCCCCATGGCCCCGTAGTCCGCCGCCTTCTCGGCGCCCTCCGGCGTATCGGCATTGGACAGTACCTGGATCTCCGCGATTTCGTCGGCCCAGCCGAGCAGCGCCCTCAGCTCCTCGGAAAACTCCGGCGGCACCGTGGGGATCTGCCCGAGATAGACGTTGCCGTTGCCGCCGTCAATGGTGATCACATCACCCTCGTGCAGCACATGCTCGCCGACTTTGGCCTGACGGTTCTCGGTCCTGACCTCGATGCCTTCGGCACCGGCGACGCACGGTTTGCCCATGCCGCGGGCGACTACGGCGGCATGAGAGGTCTTGCCACCACGGCTGGTGAGGATGCCCTCGGACGCGAAGAAGCCATGGATGTCTTCCGGCTTGGTTTCCTCGCGGACCAGCAGCACCTTCTCTCCGGACCGACCCATCAGCTCGGCCCGGTCGGCGTCGAACACGATCTTGCCGGATGCCGCGCCTGGGGACGCGGGCAGGCCCTGAGCCACAGGTTCAGCCTCATAGCCAGGATCGAGCCGCGGATGCAGCAGTTGCTCGAGCAACTCGGGATCGATCCGCATCAGCGCCTCTTCCCGGCTCAGCAGCCCTGCTTCCGCCATCTCCAGCGAAGTCCGCACCATGGCGGTGGCGTTCATCTTGCCGTTGCGGGTCTGCAGACAGTAGAGCGTGCCGTTCTCGATGGTGTATTCGTAGTCCTGGACCTCCCGGTAATGAGACTCCAGCTTGTCACGGAGCTCTACCAGCTGCCGGTACATCTCCGGCATGTCCTGGGCCAGTTCCTTGACCGGTTTCGGCGTGCGGATACCAGCCACGACGTCCTCGCCTTGTGCATTGACCAGGTACTCGCCGAACATCTCGTTCTCGCCGGTACCCGGATTACGGGTGAAGCCGACGCCGGTTGCACAGTCGTCGCCCATGTTGCCGAACACCATGGTGACGATATTGACCGCGGTGCCGTTGGCCATCGCCGTCGTGATGTTGAACTCGCGCCGGTAATCGACAGCCCGCTTACCCCCCCAGGACTTGAATACCGCCTTGATGGCCAGTTCGAGCAGCTCGTTGACGTCCTCCGGGAAAGGCTTGCCGGTCTGTTCGTGGACCACGGCAAGGAAACGCTCGCTGATCTCTCTCAGGTTGGCGGCAGTCAGACCTACGTCGGCCTTCACACCGGCCCGCTGTTTGATCTCCTCGAACGGCCGGTCGAATTCCTCGTCCGGGATCCCCATCGCAACCTTGCCGAACAGCTGGATAAAGCGCCGGTAGGCGTCATAGCAGAAGCGCTCGTTGCCGGTCTGTTTGATCAGACCCTTGAGCGTCTCCTGGTTGAGACCGAGGTTGAGGATGGTATCCATCATGCCGGGCATCGAAAGCGCGGATCCGGAACGTACCGAGACCAGCAACGGGTTGTCGCCGTCGCCGAATCCCTTTCCAGTCTCCTCTTCCAGCGCCTTCATCTCGGCCGCGACGCCCTCTCTCAGCCCCGCCGGCAGCTCACCGTCAGGGGAATCCAGGAACGCGAGACAGGCCTCGGTGCTGATGACGAATCCCGGCGGCACATTGAGCCCGATCTGGGTCATCTCGCACAGGTTGGCGCCCTTGCCGCCTAGCAGTTGTTTGTTCTTGCCGTCGCCGGCTTCGAATGAAAAGACATAGGGTTGACGGGTTTTTTCGTCCATGGTGATGACTACCGTTGGGTCAATGTTGAGAAGAACAATCCTGTATCGCGAGAACGCACCCGGAATCCCGGACCATCCGCCCTCTGACTATATTGATATAGCACGAGCGGCGGGAACCGGCGATGACATGAATCAAGGACCCCCGTCGGAGCGGCCATAAACCCTTGTCTGTTGCAGGCCAATAGCGACCGCCGTACCGACCTTGTACACTTTCTGGACATTAGATCCGCTTTGTCCCCGCCCGGAGCTTCACCATGGTATCTCCCAACCCCGCTGGCCCCGATGCTGATTTCGCCCCTGCCCGCAGCGCCACGACGATTTTGTTCAACCCCGCCCACCATGACCGCTTCTATCCGGATGCCAAATCCCGGGATCTGATGCGCAAAGTCATCGAGTTTTTCGAGACCCGGGGCAACGATCAGTTGCAGCGCGACTACTACGCCCATGAGTGGTATGGGGAATTCCTCGACTTCGTGGGCCGCGAACAGGTTTTCGCGACCATCTCGACACCGGCCGGCTACGGCGCTGAGGACTCGCGCTGGGATACCTGGCGGATCTGTGAGTTTGCCGAAATCCTGGGCTTTTACGGCTTGCCATACTGGTATGCGTGGCAGGTCAGCGTGTTGGGCCTCGGGCCGATCTGGATGAGCGACAACGAGGCGATCAAATCACGCACGGCTGAGTTGCTGAAGGATGGGGCGATCTTCGCATTCGGCCTGTCCGAGAAGACGCATGGCGCCGACATCTACTCCACCGACATGATCGTCTCGCCGGCCGGCGAGGGCCGCTACACCGCCAGCGGCAGCAAGTACTACATTGGCAATGGCAACAAGGCCGCGATCGCCTCGACCTTCGGCAAGTTTGCTGACAGCGATGAGTATCTGTTTTTCGCTGCCGAATCCGATCATCCGCGTTACGAACTGGTCAAGAACGTCGTCGCCAGTCAAAACTACGTCTCCGAGTTCCGGCTCAAGGAATATCCGCTCACCGACGCTGAGATCCTCCATCGCGGCAAAGACGCGTGGCATGCGGCCCTGAACACGGTCAACATCGGCAAATACAACCTCGGCTGGGCCTCTGTCGGGATCTGCACCCATGCCTTTTACGAGGCGATACAACACGCATCAGGGCGCCGGCTTTACAACATGTCGGTCACCGACTTCCCCCATGTCAGACGACTGTTCACCGATGCGTATGCGCGGCTGGTCGCGATGAAACTGTTCGCGTTGCGGGCGGCCGACTACATGCGCACGGCTTCGCTCGAGGACCGGCGTTATCTGTTGTTCAACCCGATGACCAAGATGAAGGTGACGACCCAGGGCGAGGACGTGATCAACCTGATGTGGGACGTGATCGCCGCCAAGGGTTTCGAGAAAGACATGTACTTTACCCAGGCGGCCGTCGATATCCGCGCGTTACCGAAGCTGGAAGGCACCGTGCATGTCAATATCGCACTGATCGTGAAGTTCATGCCGAACTACTTTTTCAACCACGCCGACTACGCCGAAGTCCCGACACAGAACGAAGCGCGTGACGATACGTTCCTGTTTGACCAGGGACCGACCGGCGGCCTGAGCAAGATCCGTTTCAACGACTGGCAGGCTGCTTTTGAGGGATTCGATCTGCCCAACGTCGCCGTTTTCCGTGAGCAGGCCCTGGCCTATCGCGACCTGTTGGCCGGCGCACCACCCACCCCGGAACAGATGAAGGATGTCGATTTCCTGCTGACCGGCGGCGAGTTGTTTGCAACGATCGTCTATGCGCAATTGATCCTGGAGAACGCGCGCCTGTGTGAGATTGACGACGATCTCGTCGATCAGATCTTCGACTGCCTGGTGCGGGACATGTCTGGCTATGCGTTGGATCTCTATGGCAAACCCACGAGTACCGAGCAACAGATGGCGCACTGCCTGAAGATCATCCGCAAACCGGTACCCGACGCTGCGCGCGCCGGCCGCGTGTGGGAACAGCACGTCTACGCCCAGCGCGATGCGTACACCATGCGGCGTTAATTGCTGCCTGAGGGAAATCGGGGGCGGTTACAGCATAATCTCCTGCACCGCGGCGCCTGGAGCACCTCATGACATTGGATAGCATTCAGCACATCATCGCTGGTACTGCTGTTCTTATCCGTCGCCAGGGATTCGTAACAAGTAAACAAGTGAACACTGGCACCCCTCATTGCGTCCTGTCGGGCCCGAGTGACCGGGATTGCGGACGGTGATCTCCGGCGATATCTGCATTGGCGGCCACCGGCCAGCGCAACGCGCCAAGAATGAGGCAACGACCCTCTTTATATTGAGCATCGGATCGGCTCGATACCCGTGCCATAGGGAAAAACCCTTAGGCCCTCGCTACGGTCGCCGTAGGTCGCGCCAGCAGACCGGCACTGAACTGCTAAGTTAGGGATGACACGCAGTCGGAGATGCTCATGCCCGAATCCAGCCCCCTTGCCCCATCAGAGCGCGACGCGCTGATCGTGGTCGACGTTCAAAATGACTTCCTACCAGGCGGCGCGCTCGGCGTGCCTGAGGGCGATGCGGTCATCGAGCCGCTCAACAGGGCCATCGCCGAATTCCGAGCGAGCGACCGGCCGGTGTTCTACTCTCGCGATTGGCACCCCGCCGAACATTGCTCGTTCGAAGCCAGGGGGGGACCATGGCCGCCGCATTGCGTCGCCGACACTTCGGGAGCGCAGTTCGCGGCGGCACTCGATGTAGCCGCCGACGCCGAGGTCTTCAGCAAAGCCACGCGACCTGATAGGGACGCCTACTCGGCGCTGGACGGCACCGGTCTCGCCGACCGGCTGCTGGCCCAGGGGGTACACCGCTTGTTCGTGGGTGGCCTGGCCACGGACTACTGCGTCAAAGCAACGGTGCTGGACGCGATCGCCGAGGGATTCGAGGTCATCCTGCTCGTCGACGCAATCCGCGCCGTCAACGTGGATCCGGACGACGGCCAGCACGCTATCCGGGCTATGACCGCTGCCGGCGCCTGCACCAGGCGCATCTCCGCTCTCGGTCATGCCGGTGCGACGCCGGCATGATCGATGCCCAACGCAGCCCGCTGCTGACGGATCTGTACCAGCTGACCATGCTGGAAGCCTACTTTCAGATCGGTGTCGAAGACACCGCCGTGTTCGAGTTCTTCGTCCGGCAGCTGCCGGAAACGCGCAATTTCCTGGTGGCGGCCGGGCTCGAACAGACGCTGAGCTTCCTCGAGGGCCTGTGCTTCGATCAGGAAGAGCTCGCTTGGCTGGCGGCGAGCGGCAAGTTCAAACCGGACCTCATCGACCGGCTGGCCGACCTGCGCTTCACCGGGGACGTCGATGCGATGGCCGAGGGCACGGTGTTCTTCGCCGACGAGCCCATCCTGAGAGTGATAGCACCGATGCCCGAAGCCCAGCTGGTGGAGAGCCGGCTGGTGAATCTGTTGCATCTGCAGACCCTGGTCGCGTCCAAGGCCGCGCGCTGCGTGCTCACCGCACCGGACAAGCAGCTGGTCGATTTCGGCATGCGCCGGGCCCATGGTGCAGAGGCGGCGATGGCCGCTGCCCGGGCCAGCTATCTGGCAGGTTTCGCCGCCACCGCCACGGTACTCGCGGAACAGCACTTCGGCATCCCTACCGTCGGCACGATGGCCCACTCCTTCGTCCAGGCCCACGATCGGGAGGAGGACGCTTTCGAGAATTTCGCCCGCTGTCATCCTGACAATGCGGTGCTGCTGATCGACACCTACGACACTTTGCGCGGGGCCCGCCGGGTGGTGGAACTAGCGTCGCGCCTGGCCACCGAGGGCATCGTGCTGCGCGGCGTGCGCATCGACAGCGGCGACCTGGGCGAACTCAGCCGGGAGGTGCGGAAGATCCTCGACGCGGGCGGCTGCGCCGAGCTGAAGATCTTTCTCAGCGGCAGTCTAGACGAATATCGGCTGGATGAACTGCTGCGCGCACAGACGCCAGCGGATGGCTTTGGCATCGGCACCCACCTCGACGTGTCCGAGGACGCGCCCTCGCTGGACTGCGTCTACAAGCTGCAGGAATACGCGGGAACGCCCCGCCGCAAACGCTCGTCAGGCAAGGCGACCTGGCCCGGCCGCAAACAGGTGTTCCGCCAACTGGACGGAGCGGGCAGACTGAGTGGCGACTTGCTGGGTCTGCTCGACGAGGAGATTCCCGGACACAAGCTCCTGCACCCGGTGATGCGGGGCGGCGAGAGGCGGAGCGCAGCGCCGACGCTGCTACAGAGTCGCGAATATTGCGCGCGTCAGCTGGCCAGCCTGCCGGAACCGCTGCGCGGCCTGCACTCTGGCGGGACCCCGTATCCGGTCGGCGTATCCGACGCCCTGTCCGCCCTCGCCACCCGGGTCGACGCAGCGTTCGCCTGATTCCCTGTCGTCAAAGGATCCGAGACCATCCTTCGCTAATCTGGAGACAGTGGATCTCTGACCACCTTCTGAGCGGCCTCATCGAGGTGCTGCGACTTCCACTGCATCGCCATCTGCACGCGCGTGTGGCCGCTGGGATGGTGGTTGAAGATCAGTTCCTCCAACGGGCCGGGTTCGATCTTGCGGTAGTCGGAGGTGCGCATGGCGACGCGCGCGAACCCGTCCGGCTGCCGCGACGCATTGAGCGCGAACAGATCGGCCTCGGTCTCGCCGCTGCGGATAATCGCATTGGTCACCGGCGTCATGAGGAAGAAGTAGACCGAGAACAGCGCGAGCAACAGCGGCAGGCCCGCGGTATCCGATACTCCGCTTACACCCCATCGCTGACCCCAGCGGGTCAGGGTCTTGTCGAAGGTCCATTTCACAAAGCCGAATCCGCCGACGAGCAGAAGCGAGAAATAGATGATCGTCTCCCAGGCATGATTCAGCACGTAATGACCCATCTCATGGGCCATCACCGCCTCGATCTCCTCCGGCGACGTCTCTTTCAGCAGATTGTCGTTGAGTGACACGCGCATGGTGCCGAGCAGCCCGCTGACGTTGGCGCTTATCCGGGTGGTCTGTCGGGATGCGTCGAACCAGTAGACGTCGTCGGCCGGGATGCCGTTGGCGTGGGCCGTCGACAGGATGCCGTCACGGGTCGGGCCGGCATCCAGCGTCTGATAATCGTTGAACAACGGCGAGATATACACCGGCGCGATGGTATTGACGACGACAAAAAAGAACATGGCTGCGACGGCGCCGCCAATCCACCAGCGCCTGGGCATCCGCCGGATCGCCGCGTAGACCAGCATCATCGCCACTGCGCTGAGGATGACGTTGACGAGCAGTCCTATCCCCTGTTCGCCGAGCCATGGTCCAAGTGTCTGGGTCGCGAAATCGTATTGATGCTCACGGACAAAGTCCTGATAAAGCGTCAGCGGGAACACGAGCAAGGTCGTCAGGACCACATACTGCACTGCGTAGAGCGCGGTCTGCAGCGGCAACCGGCGGGTGATGCGGATGCTCAGGTCGCGCATCCTGGCCGATAGCCGTGTGCCGAGCAACAGCCACGCAATACCCAGCCCGTACAGGAAGCCCCACAGTTGCAGCCAGTAGCCACCCTCGCTGTAGGCATCGGATTTGTCGCGCTCTTCCGGCGAGATCAGATCAGTATAGGCGCGGGTCGCGGCTTCGACATCGAAATCAGGCCCTGCCTGCGCGCCGGCCGGGACTTCGAGCACGACGCTCGGCTCCGGGCTCGCGGCGACCAGATCGGCGGCCGGCATGGCGAAAAACAACACGGTTGCCGCCACCCGTACCGCAAGGATCATCTGATGTGACATTAGCACTTGCTCTCATCGATCTGAATAATCCCGGCATTCTACATGCACCGGCTGATCGCGCTGCACCAGAATCTGCGCCGGGTCCGTGCGCGACACGGATACGTTTTAACGACTAGACTGGGAAAAGCCAGTCATCGCTGCGTCACGCGGCTTCATGACAAAGGGGAGAGCACCGATGAGTCAACAGTCACTTTATGATCGTCTTGGTGGTTACGACGGCATCACCGCCTTCGCCGACGACCTCCTGCCCCGTCTGCGCGGAGACGCCCAATTGGGTCGATTCTGGGAGCATCGGGGAGACGACGGCATCGCACGGGAAAAACAACTGCTCATTGATTATCTATGTGCAAATGCCGGTGGTCCCGTCTACTACACCGGGCGGGATATGAAATTGTCTCACGAGGGCATGCGGATCAGTGAAAGCGACTGGTCCGTATTCCTCCAGCATGCAGGCGCGACCATGGAGTCGTTGCAGGTTCCCAAACGGGAATGCGATGAGGTCGTGACGTTCGTGTTGAGTCTCAAAGACGACATGGTCGAGGCCTAGGTAGACCAGTCTTTCAGGACGTGCAGTCAGGCGGCGCCAGGTCTGTTTTGCTGGTCGACGCGAGAATGGGACTGACCCTGCCCGGGGCAAGGAAAATGCCGCTACACAGATGGTAGTCGAATCCGGCATCCTCGCCTCGATCGGGGCAACACCGGTCGTGGAGCTGCGGCGCGTGGTCCCCGCCGGCTGCGCCCGCGTGCTGGTCAAGCTGGAGAGCCACAACCCGACCGGGAGCATGAAAGATCGTATGGCGCTTGCCGTGGTCCGCGGTGGTGTGTCGTCGGGGCGCCTGACGCCCTCCGGCACCGTGGTCGAATACACCGGCGGCAGCACCGGTACCTCGCTGGCGTTTGTCTGCGCCGCGATGGGCTACGCAATCACGGTCGTCACGTCGGACGCGTTCAGCCGCGAGAAACGCGACCACATGCGCGCGCTGGGCGCGACTGTCATCGAACTGCCGAGCGACGGTGGAAAAACCACCAGGGAATTGATCAAGCGGATGATGGCGAAGGCCGCGGAACTCAGCGCCTTGCCGGGCGCGTTCTATGCAGATCAGTTCAACAATCCCGATGCCGCAGCCGGATACGCGCCGTTGGCGGAAGAACTATGGGTCCAGTCAGATCGACAGCTCGACGCATTCGTCCAATCGGTCGGAACGGCGCAGTGCATCACCGGGGTCGCCGGCGTTCTGCGCCGACTGAATCCGGGGATCCGGATTGCGGCGGTCGAACCCGCCGAGTCGCCGGTGCTCGGCGGCGGTGCGCCCGGTGCGCACAAGATCGAGGGGGTCGGTCCTGGCTTCGTGCCCCCGCTATGGAGAGACGATCTTGCCGATGAGATCCTCCGCGTTTCTACCGCTGAGGCAAAGGATATGGCCAGACGATTGGCGAGAGAGGAAGCAATCTTTGCGGGGACCTCCTCCGGGGCCAATGTTGTGGCGGCCATTCGAGTGGCGCAACGTCTTGGACCGGGACGGGCCGTCGGCACGCCGGCTTGCGATACAGGCCTCAAATATCTGTCTACCGATCTATACTCGGTAGTCTAGGTGGGCTATTCGCCGCGGCCAGGCTCATCGTCATGGGCGGCGATTCTCAGCGTTTTCGTGCCGCGGCACCGATCGCTTTCCTCGAACGTACCGCCCCTCGGCAGACCCCACTGGCCGGAGGGACAAAAGAGACAGGAGTCAGGACCTGACGTCGTTCCTGACCACTCATTCGAACAACGAACGTGATGACATGCCTATCCCGGCGACACGCAAAGATCTGACCGACTCGGTCCTTACAAGCTTCGAGAAGCTGCAGATCGAACTTGACGCGGCAGGTCCAAGGGCGGGTAACGTTCCCTGCGTTGACGACTGGAGCATAAGAGACCTCTTGGCGGTCCGCGCATGGTGGACTGAGTCGGTCATCGACTGGGTCGAAGCAGGTAAGCGCGGTGAAAAACCGGTCACACCTGCGCCGGGGTACCGCTGGAAAGATACGCCGCGCCTCAATGCCGATGTGGTCAAGGAGTACCGACCAGCGTCCTATCGTTCGGTCCGCGGCCGATTGGAGCGAGGTTTCGCCCGCGTACTACCTGCCGTCGACTCGCTGGACGACCACGAATTGCTCGACGTCGGTGCCTTCGCGTGGGCCGGCAATTACCCAATCTCGCGATGGATCTCGATCAATACGACCCGGCAATATACAACTGCCCGTACCTTTATCCGGCGCGCATTACGTGAACGTCGTAAATAACCGATAAGACCTGCTCCATCATCCTGTTTTGCTTTGGTCGTCGGGTTTGAGCATGATCGGCCAACGCGTTCAATGGCTATCGGGAAACCCTATATGTCAACAATTGTTGTTCTTTGGTTCCTCTACTTGCCCGTATTTTTTGCGCTGGCGTGGCTCGTCGCGCGGGAAGACAGATAGTGGTTGCCGGTCATTATGCGACGGCTCTCGTACCATACGAGCTGACCAGGAAGACTCAAGGTACCGGGTTTTGGGTATTCCTGCTGGCCGCGCAATTCCTTGATTTCCTGATGCTCGCGCTGCTGGCAGTGGGTGTCGAGACCTTCACTCCCGCTGATTTCCTCGACGTCTCGTTCGTTTCAATGCGCACGAATATGTTCGTGAGCCACGACATACTGCCTGTCATCGGATGGGCCGCCCTGTTTGGATTCAGTGTGTGGGCAATAAGCAAAAAGCCCGTCGTTGCGTTTTGGTGCGCAGGATTGATTTTGTTCCATGAGATTTGCGACCTGGTCGTCGGCTTTAGACATTATCTCCTGGGCGATAACACCGCGGCCCTTGGCCTCGCGTTGTACAATAAGGCGCCGATTGCAGCCATGATTATCGAAGCCCTGATGTGTGCGGCCATCGTGTTCTGGTTCTGCCGGAAAAGAGCCCGGCAAGATGACGCTGTTTCACCCATACTGATGTGGGGTCTATATGGTCTCCTCGTTGGCGGCGCATTGGCAACCTTGCCGATAGCAACCCGATCACTAAATTCGATGTTCGGCATTTAGCATTTGAACATGGATGATGTCAGTCTTTGCCGCGAGCCTATCAGGCACCGATCATGAATCAATGCGGTCACAGCGTTCTCCTCATACTGCTGGCAATATGTGGATGGCAGCCTGCGCTGTGCGCGGAAGAATGGCCGGCGCATGATGCACTGGATGCAAGCTATCAGACGCTCCTGCAACAGCAAGGCGTGGTGGGCTTCAATGTGGGCGTCGTGGTCGACGGCGTGTCGGTGTTCGCAGAAGCGTACGGCGTAGCGGAGCTCGGAACGAACAAGAGGCTTGCGCCCGCCTCTGTTTTTCATTGGGCGTCAGTGTCCAAACCGCTGGTGGCCGTCGCCATTCTGCAGCTGGCAGAAAATGGGCAGCTGTCGCTAGACGACCCGGTGACAGAACATGTGCCCTACTTCTCGATGGCCGATCCCCGGGCAAAGGACATCACCCTGCGGCAATTGTTGACCCATACCGCCGGGATGCCGGATGTCGAGGACTATCAATGGGACCAACCTCAACATGACCCCGAGGCGCTGTGGCGCTGGATTAAGGAACAGACGGATCGCGAACTCCTGTTCGCACCCGGAACGGATCGTCAGTACAGCAATATCGGCTTCGAGTTGCTCGGACTGGTGATCGAGATGGTCGCCGAGGAGTCTTTCGAGGACTATATGGCGGCGCATCTGTTTGTACCCATGCAGATGCGGACCAGCTCCTTTATCGCGTCCGAAATCCCGTCGGAACTGCGGGTGAAGGGGCATGTCGGCGCACCCGAACGGCAGCTCGCCGCGCACTATCCTTACAATCGGCGGCATGCCCCGAGTTCCACTCTGAACAGCAGCATTGTCGATATGGCAAATTTCGCCATGGCGATGCTCAATGGCGGTGCCTTCGGTAGCGCGAGAATCCTGTCGCCCGAGTCGATGAAGGAGATGTGGTCGTCGGCGTGGAGTTGGCCGGAGGATCCGAAGCGCTTGAGTGGCCTTGGATGGAACCTCGGTATTCCCTGGGGCGGGATCTTCGCCGCCAGCCATGGCGGGCAGGATGATGGCTTCCGTTCCTTCCTCTATCTCGCCCCGGCGCGGGGTGTCGGGATCTTTATGGTCTCCAACGACGAGAATGCGCCGGTTCAGCTGATCATGCGAGCGGCGCTGGAAGCGGCATTCCCGGTCGAGGCCCAGATGCTGTCAGACGGATCAGCGCAAGCGGGTGGCGGCTAGGTGTTTCGCAAGAGCGCCCTGGCATCAGGCAGCCGTTTGGCTGGGCCATTAGCGCAGGTCACCAAACCCGCCGGCTGATCTTGCCGATTGCCGGACTGCTTGCACGCACTTATCACCAGGTCCGATGTCGTTCGTACAAAGTTTTCCGCCGATCTCGGCTCGCGATGCCAGAATCCTCATCCTGGGCTCCATGCCGGGCAAGGCGTCGCTGCGCGCGCAGCAGTATTACGCCCACCCGCGCAACACGTTCTGGCGCATCATGGAAGGGCTGTTCGGCATCGATGCCGGCCTGCCCTACGCGGCAAGGTGCTCAGGTCTGATCGAGCACCGGATCGCGTTGTGGGACGTGCTGGAGGCCTGCACCCGATCGAGCAGCCTGGATTCGGATATCGTCGAATCCTCGATCGTGCCGAACAATTTCGCCTCGTTCTTCGCTCGCCATGGACAGATTGGTGCGATCTATTTCAACGGGGCCAAGGCCGAAGCGTCCTATCTGAAACATGTACTGCCCCAACTGTCGGCTACGCATTCCAGCCTGCCCAACGCCCGGTTGCCGTCGACGAGTCCGGCCCACGCCTCATTGAGTTTCGGGGACAAGCTGGAGCAGTGGAGGAGGATTCTCGCATGAGGTCGCCTGGCGGCAGGCCCGCAACTATGTTCGCCCCCACAGCGCCCTGCGCCGGAGGGTCCGGATCGAGGCATTAATCCGACGGAGACGCTCACACGGAATACGCCGGCTAGCGGGACTCAGATCACTGACGATATCTGGCCTGCAGACAGAAACGGGGCGAAGCCGACAACGGCTCCGCCCCGCAAACTAGTCCTGTGAAAATCCGCGTCTGGCTAGAACGTGTATTGCGCGCTGAGAATGAGCTGGAGCGAGTCCGGATCATCGCCACCGCCATCGGTACTGCTGTTGAAGCTCGCCAGCTCGGCGCCGATCAGAATCGGCTTGCCGCCGGTGACCGCACTCTTCAACTTCCACTGCGCGCCGCCGAAAAACGCATAGGTATCGTCGATATCACCTGAATTGGTGTCATCGACGGTCTCGACTGCACCGCCGATCCACCAGTTCCAGTCGGCGCCCGAGTAGACGAACTGACCCCAGGCAGAGACCGATTCCTGTTCGTCTTCCGTCAGCGGGTTGACCTTGGCTCGGCTGAGGAACACGCCGAGATCCTCGCCAGTGGCCACCTCACCCTTGAATGAGATCTCCGCGGTGACAGGGATCATAGCGTCCACACTGAGGCCCCAGATGTCAGCGTCCGTGCCGGACACCGTGGTCTCGTCCTTGCCATAGGTGCCGGAGAGGCCGAACTTCGCGCCTGACCAGTCGTAACCCACACGGCCCTCGAGCAACGGCGAGTCGACATCTGAGGTGCCGCCTCCGGTGCTGGGGTCATTGATGCTGCCGGCAAAATTCCAGGCTTCTCCCTGGTAGGTGTAGCGTGCCTGCGCACGACGGAATCCCAGATTACCCGTCTGCCACAGATAACCGTTTGTCATCAGCGTCGTCGGACCCAGCGGCGAAAACACATCCCAGTGCTGCCCAAACAGCCAGGTCGACGTGCCGTTGGAGAGCGTAAAGGCAGCGAGTCGGGTGCGAAGATCCATCTGGTTGTTCGACGAGCCGTCGAACAGATCGATCTCGAAAACGCCACCGACCTTGTAACCATACTCCATCTGCGGGCCGGCCCACTTCAGGCCGAAACGGCTGTGCATCGCGGTCAGATTGGTCCCTTCATCGCCGCTCTCGACGGCGAAGCGCGGCGCGACCTTGCTGTTCATGTCGTCGTCCTGATACGTCGCGTCCAGTTTCAGCCAGCCGTACATGCTCAGGTCATTGTTGGTCCCGCTGACAAGCGGAATTTCCGCCTGGGCGAGGCTGCTGAAGATCAGGGCCTGAGCCACCACTGCGAGTCTTGGTAGATATGATTTCTTCACAACGTCATTCTCCTTTCCGTCATACGGACTTAAATCAGTAAGTGCGAAACATCTGTCTGAACTTCCACTTGTTCTTGTTCTTGCCCGAACGAACTATAAAGGAGCTTGTCGTCTTTTTGCAAAAGAAATATGCCGATGTCACACTCGAATGCAGGACTATTCATTGATTTATCGAGATTTTATGCGCCTGTTTGGAACAGAAACACGGCAAATCAAACTGTGGTATTGATGCAACAATCGGTCACGACGCCGACGGAACCCGCTCACCGACCGCCGTCGGCCGTATCCGCCTACCCTGCCCCGTCTCCCGGGGCGGTCACGTTCTCTCAATCCAGGCCGCTCAGCGGCGTCAAACCTGGAGCCGGAGACCCTTTTCTTCTATCTTGGGAATCATGTGTGCTGCAGTTTAGAGCCACAAAGTCGCCGCTTCCCTTTGTCCTGGTAAGTCACTCGTGCTTATTGTCGCCGCCGGCCTTGCTCTTGGTATTGGCCTTGCCCACTCCTTGCTGGGCGAGAAATACATCCTGATCCGGCTCTTTCGACAACCGCTTCCCAGACTATTCGGGAGTGATCGTTTCACCCGGCGAACGCTTCGCTTTGCATGGCACCTGACGACCATCGCCTGGTGCGGACTGGCTGCAATCATGATCCTGGTGCAGCTCGGAGACGCATCGAGACCGAATCTGCTGAACGTCGTCGGCGCGACTTTCGGCGTTACCGCGGTGACTGCCCTTATCGCGAGTCACGGAAAGCATCTGTCCTGGATTGTGTTTGGGACGATTTCTTTCATATGCTTTGTTGCCGCACCGCTCACATGACAAGACCCCGGGGGGCCAGAGAGATGACAGGTCTCTGATCTCACTCTCTCGAGATACCGATGAAAAAATTGAAGAACGAGAAAGAACTGGTCAAGAAGGCGATCGCCATCGGCTGCGAGTACGGCGAGAAACGTGGCGCTGTCGAGTGGGAACCTACAGACTCGGCCACCGAAAAACTCGAATACATCTATCGCCTGCTTGTCCACGACAAATTGCTCACCCCGATTCCGGAAGACCAGGTCTCGCAGCAATCAATACGTCACAAGCTGGCGATCTGGGCATCAAAACAACCTTGATAGCAAGGTTCATGGGACCACTCCTTGGCTACTGGAAGGCAACTATCGTGAGCAACCAAGGCGCATGGCAATGACCGACCCAGCAGTGACACCCGACAAGAAAGAACGAGATGCAGTGCTCTGGGGATACATCCTGTAATGGGTCATGTTTGTGATGCCACTCGCGCTGGAAGCGTCCCCGATTTATCTGCTCGCGGTGCGGAAGACAGTCACCACTCCATGGCTGGCTGATCTATCGCTTCCTGCGCGGCAGAGTTACGCAAAAGGCCTGCCGATGGAAGGCACACCCTGACTGTGACTTGCCCGAGTGTTAATGAAAACGGGGTGCCATATTGTTAGTTTTGTCAATACGTTATGGGTGACTCCTCCCTTGATCTCTTATCCCGACATGCCGGCCGCGGACGGCAAAAACGGGCAGCCAATGGAATCACGAATTTATGAAGACAGCACTTCTTGTCATCGACGTCCAACAGGGTCTGTGCGCAGGCGAACACGATGCCTTCGAGTCGCAAAAGGTCATCGCGCGGATCAACACGGTTACCGAGAAGGCACGTGCCGCAGGGGCCGTGGTCGTCTTTGTCCAGCATGAATCGGAATCCGGGTTTATGGAGTTCGGATCCCGTGCATGGCAATTCGCTGATGGCCTCCACCTCGAGCCGACGGATGTGCGTATCCGCAAGACGACACCAGACTCATTCAATCGCACCGAGTTGCATGAGGTACTCAAAGAACATGGCATTACCGATCTTGTTATATGCGGGATGCAGACCGAGTTCTGTGTCGACACCACGACTCGCCGAGCGCTGGCGCTCGGTTACCCGGTCGTGCTGGTTGAGGACGCGCATACGACCGAGAACAACGCCCATCTGTCCGCGGCGCAGATCATCCAGCACCACAATGACACGCTCACCAACATCGATAGCTTTGGCGTCAGAGTCCGTGCTGTCTCTGCTGAAGACTTGCGCGTTGGGACCTGACCGTTCGATTAAACTGACGGATGTCGGCGACGCCGGCCTCGTCGCTCTGCGATAATGTCTGACGGCACCCAGAGCGAACCAGAGAGGTGACGACCTTGTCGAAGTTGATCGTCCATCAGATCCCGGGTGGCTGGGGACTGCCGTCGGTCGGCCCGTTCTCCCTGAAGCTCGAGGCTTACCTCCGCATCACGGGGATCCCCTACGAAGCCGTCGTTGACGCGACACCGTTCAAGGGCCCAAAGAGGAAGCTCCCATGGATCGAACATGAGGGCAAAGAGATCGGGGACTCCGGCTTTATCATCGAATACCTCGAGCAGCGCTTTGGCTGCGATCCGAATGCTGGCCTGTCCGCAGAGGAGCGGGCTGTCGCTCTCTCGATGCGGCGTCTGATCGAGGAGAGCCTTTATTGGACCCTGGTCTACGACCGCTGGATGGTCGAAGAAAACTGGCCAATGACCCGCGATACGGTTCTCGGAGAACTCCCCGCCGTGTACCGCCTGGGGATCGCGCCGATCGCGAGGCGGGGCGTAAAGCGGCAGCTCGATGCGCAGGGCCTCGGCCGGCATTCACCGGAAGAGATCCACGCAATCGGTATCCAGGACATCGCTGCCATCGCCGATTTCCTGGGACACAAGCAATTCTTGATGGGCGAAACCGCCACCGAGATCGACGCGGTGGCATACGGCATGCTCGCCAACATCATGCAGGTCCCTGTCACAAGCCCGATCAAGGACGACGCGCTGCGGCGCAAAAATCTCGTCGACTACATCGCGCGAATCCAGTGGCGTTACTTTGCCTAGCCTCGTGCGCCATTCCGTGGGCAAAAATGACCCGTGGTCTGCCCGGGAACCAGCGCTCGAGGAGCAGGCTTCCGGCACTCAAAACGCATTACGCCCTGTCCCGGCTTGGTCGGCTGATCGGCGTCTGTCAGCAACGTAATGCCTATGTCCTCAGACTGGTACGTTTACATCCTCCGCTGCTCGGACCAGAGCCTTTACACGGGCATCGCAAAGGATGTGGAGGCGCGTCTCCTGCAGCATAATGCAGGCAACGGGGCCCGCTACACGCGATCCCGACTGCCCGTCGAGCTGGTCTATCGCGAAGAGGCTGACGGCCGCAGCGCTGCGTTAAGACGAGAGTATGCGATCAAGCAGATGCGATCGGCCGACAAGCGCAGGCTGATCGACGGATGACCGCTCATGGCCTGCGCAAGGATATGGCTGTCACTGGGACAGCGAGGGCCGCCGGGTCACGGCCAGGAAAAATCGCGTCTGCGCTGGCCATCAGAATGCCTGTCAGCCCGGTGATGCTCCAACATCCTCTCGCCCGAGGACGCGCTGCCCCGCTGGAACCGAACACACAGACTGAAACCTTGACTGGGAGGCACGCAACTTTGCACCCTGTCGTCCATTCCCGTTTTGCATATGCTTATCTGACATGCAGCTGACCAAAACCGAATTAGCGATACTCGACCGGGCATACACGACGCTCGAGAACCCGTCGTGGTGGGTGCAATTGAGTTCCGCCGCAGGCATGCCGGTGGAAGCGGTCACCCGGCAGTTGAGCAGGAAGGCGCCGGAATCTCTGGTCAACATGGTGAGCCAATCGAGCCAAAGGGCGATCGAACTGGTCATGCAGAGTTCGGTATGGAGCATACAGGGGCAGGAGAAGACCCCGGCCAGCCCCGGATTGCACAAGGCAGCGGCGCTTACAACCGGGGCCGTCGCCGGCTTTTTTGGCCTGCAGACGCTGGTGGTGGAGCTGCCGTTGACCACCGGGATAATGTTCCGATCCATCGCCGATATCGCTCGGGCCGAAGGCGAGTCGCCGCAGGATCCCGAAACCGTGATGAATTGTATGCAGGTCTTTGCGATGGGCAGTCGTGTCTCGGGCCAAGATGATGCGGCCGAGACCTCGTACTATGGCGTGCGTGTAGCCCTGAGCAAGGCTGTCACGGACGCGTTGCAGTATGTCGCGTCGCATGGCGTGGGCCAGGCGGGCGCGCCGGCGTTGGTGCGCCTTGTTTCAGCCATAGCAGCGCGCTTTGGGGTAGTGGTGACGCAAAAGGCGATGGCGCAGACGATACCGGTTTTGGGCGCGGTCGGTGGCGGACTTGTAAATACGATCTTCATATCCCACTTCCAGGATATGGCTCGCGGGCACTTTGCGATCCGCAGGCTCGAGCGCAAATATGGTGACGATGTGGTGAAGGCCGCTTATCTGCAACTGAGGAGCAGAGAAATCGTCGCTAAGGAGTCGAGTATTGAATGAGGCCCGTGTTCGATGCCAGCGCGCTGCAACAGACCGGCCGATAAGTATCGAGTGACAGGCTAATGACGGACGAGGGTGCGCGGAGCAACGATGACAGGCTATGAATGGGGTCAGGCGCTGCCCACCTTGTCCGCAAGCAGGCTGGATCTGCGCTGGCTCACCCGGGAAGATGCGCCAGCGTTGCTGACGATCTTTGGCGACGACGAGGTGACAAAGTTCTGGAGTTCGCCATCGCTCCCGGATCTGGCCGCCGCGACGGCGCTGCTGGACGACATCCATCGCCTGTTTGCCACCAGAGCACTGTTTCAATGGGGCATCTGCGCGCGCGAGACAAGCCAGGTGATCGGCACCTGTACTCTGCTCAATATCGATCTGACTCATCGACGCGCCGAACTGGGTATCGCGCTGGCGCGATCCGCATGGGGCTCCGGGTACGCCACGCAAGCCCTCGAACTGCTGATCGGGTTCGCGTTCGGGACTCTGGACTTGCACCGGCTCGAAGCTGACATAGACCCGGGCAATCAACCGTCATTGCGGCTGTTCGAGCACCAGGGATTTGTCCGGGAGGGCCTGATGAGAGAGCGCTGGCATCAGTTGGGTCAGATGCACGATACGATCTTTCTGGGTCTGCTGCGCAGAGAGTGGCCTGGTCCCAGCACGACGTGATCGCGCCCAGGCGCAGGTCTCTCGCGAACTTTGCTTGCGAGCCTTACGCCCGGTTTCGAAGCTATCCGCGCGCCGACAAAGATTGCGTATACTCGTCCCGACCATCCTGCCGGGGATCCCCATGCCGAGAATAGTGACCGTCCTCATGATCAGCCTGATGCTCCAGGGTTGTATGACCGCAATGGTCGTCGGCACCGTGGTGGGCACCGCCGCGACCGTGGCCGTGGAGGCAGCGAAGGTCCCGGTCAAGGCCGGCGGCGCGGTCGTCGATGCGGTAACGGACGATGAAGAAGAAAAGGATAAGGACTAAAAAGCTCCTGGTTCTGCTGGCACTCCTTCACGTCCCGACTGTCTTTGCGGACCTCGCTCCGTTTACCTCGGATGGCTGCAGTGCATTCCCGGACGGCACGCCCAGGCAAAAGACCTTATGGCTTGACTGCTGCTATCAGCACGACCGCGCCTACTGGCAAGGCGGGATCCGCGAACAACGCGCCGAAGCCGACCAGGCCTTGCGCGCGTGCGTGGCCGCGGTCGGCGAGCCGGAAATTGCCGCGCTGATGCTGGCCGGGGTTCGAGTCGGCGGCACGCCTTATCTGCCGACCCGGTTCCGCTGGGGCTACGGCTGGCCCTTTTTCCGTGGATACAAAGCGCTGAGTGCTGATGAGATCAGGCAGGTCGATGCCTTTGTCCAGGAGGATCTCGCGCCGACTTCCGATTAGAATCGAATCATGAACAAACAGACCACCGACCGAGCAATCGTCAAGGACATCGTCATCCGGGCACCCGTCCAGCAGGTCTGGCAGGCATGGACAACAGAACCGGGTCTGGAGTCGTTCTTCGCGCGACGCGCCCACGTCGAGTTGCGTACCGACGGTCGCTATGAACTCCTGTTCTTCCCCGATAACCCAGCCGGCCAGCGTGGCGAAGAAGGGGCGCGATTGCTGGCCATCGAAGAGAGTCAGCGTCTCGCGTTTACCTGGACCGCGCCACCCAAATGGCCGCGGATCCGCGCGATGCGGACCGTCGTCGAGATCACACTCTCGTCGATCGGCGACGATGCGACCGCGCTGCGTCTTCGTCACTCTGTCTGGGGGCATGGACCTGACTGGGACGAAGTCTATGCGTACTTCGACGGCGCCTGGGACATCGTGCTGAAGCGCCTGGACTTGCGTTTCGATCAGGGGCCGGTGGACTGGGACAATCTGGCCGACGAGTATCGCGTCGGGGGTTGAGCGTCGGGCCAGGTCGAATACCTGCATTCCACAGGGGCCCGCGGCATCGGCGACGACACAGGCGTGATCCCGGCAGAGTCTGCCCGGCACACCCCAACGCGCCGCTCGGGGTGGATACTGTTCTGGCGTGAGGTCCCATAAGCGGGCGACTCCTGAAGTTTGGCCGATCCGTCAATATTTCTGAAAATCGCACCCCTGAGCTCTATATTTATAGACATGGGTCAGCCATCCCCATCGGCACAATCCCGGCTATCGCAGAGCGAGGCTGCGGCCCTGTACGACCGGTTGGCCGGGGTTTATGACCTCTGGGGTCATCTGACCGAATCGAACGCACGAAATCGCGCGCTTGAGCTGGCAGATATCCGCCCCGGTCAGCACGTGCTGGAGGTGGCCGTCGGCACCGGGCTCGCCTTCGTTCACATCGTGGAAAAGAACCCTGACGGCCGCAATGTCGGCATCGATATTTCCGCCGGCATGCTCGCGAAGGCGAAGCGGCGTCTCAGTAAGGCAGGGCTGACGAATTATCAACTGTCGATCGGGAGCGCGCTGGCCATTGACGAGCCAGACGCTTCCTTCGATGTGCTGTTGAATAACTACATGTTCGATTTGTTGGACGAGCACCAATGGACTCAGGCCATCACGGAGTTTCGTCGCATCATGAAACCGGACGGAAAGCTGGTCCTGGCGAATATGACCCGAGGCGAGGGGCTGGGCAGTGGGCTCTACGAACGGCTGTATCGGCTATCGCCGTCACTGATGGGTGGATGCCGCGGGGTCCGCATGTCAGAGACACTCGAGCATAACGGCTTCTCAGTCCAACTGAGGGAGTATGTGCAGCAGATGCTGTTCCCTACGGAAGTGATCCTGGCCTTCAAGAGTGGCCAGACAAAGGCCTGAACCGCGATCAGAACCGGCTCGCCAATTGTGGTCGGAGAGCCGTCCTTGCAAGCGCAGAAATGACAGCTCCGTGACCCACGTCTTCAACGGGGTGAGTGACCTTGTTCGCTGAATCGGGAGCGACCGGTCTCCGACACCCGTTGCTCTTGTCGTGTTCAGATCAGGTGGATCTTACCGCCTCGGTTTCCGGCACCGGGTCTCTGCCCAGCAATAGATTCTTAAGCGCCCGCATGCGTTTACCGAAGTCGATCTGCAGCATATACAGCGCAGGTATCAGGAACAGCGTGATCACCGTCGCGAAGATGATGCCGAAGGACAACGAGATCGCCATCGGGATCACGAACTGTGCCTGCACGCTCTTCTCCAGCATGATCGGCATCAGGCCGGCCGCGGTGGTCAATGACGTCAGGATGATGGCGCGGAATCGTTGTGTGCCCGATTCGATCACCGCCGTTCTGATCGGCGCGCCGTCGCGTCTGGCCGTGTTGATAAAATCGACCATGACCAGGCTGTCATTGACGACCACACCGGACAGCGCGATCAGGCCGAATAGCGAGAACATGCTTATCGCGCTACCCATCACGACATGACCCACTACTGCGCCGATCAGCCCGAACGGTATTACTGACATGATGATCAGCGGCTGCCAGTAAGAATGCAGCGGGATGGCGATCAATGCATAGATCAGGAACAACGCCGCGATCGAAGCGACGGTCAGGTTACGGACCAGTTCGAGTTCTTCCTGGCTCGCGCCTTCGAGGCCATAGCTGACACCGGGATAACGGCCCAACAGCTCCGGGATATATTGCTCGGATATTTCCTCGATGATCGCGCTGGGCTCGACTTCTTCCGCGTCCACGTCGGCCGATACGGTGACCACGCGTTTGCGACTTTGTCGCTGTATCGAGGAATAGGCCTGGCCGAAGCTGACCTCGGCCACCGACGCAAACGGGACTTCGTCACCGCTGTCGGTGCGGATACGCATGTTCTCGAGATCGGCGATGGAACGCCGCTCGTCGACCGGGTAGCGCACCATCACCTTGAGTTCGTCTTTGCCGCGCTGGATCCGCTGGGCTTCTTCACCATAGAACGCCTGGCGCACCTGACGACCAAGCGAAGACATGGTCAATCCAAGTGCTTCGGCGCCGGGCTTGATCGACAGCTTGATCTCCTCACCGCCGCTGGCGATCGAATTGCGAATATCCAGCACACCGTCATATTCGCCAAGCTTTTTCTCGAGCTCTCTGGCGGCCGCTTCCAACGTCTCATAATTCGAGCCGATCAGATTGAAGCTCAGTGGCGCATCACCGCCGATATTTGTGCCGGAGGAGAAGGTCAACTCCTTGACACCGGCGATCTCGCCGACGCGATCGCGCCACATGATCTCGATGTCCTCGCCGTTCAGCGGACGACCTTCGTCCATCGGCATCTCCGCGAAGATCTGCCCGCCGGTATCGCCCTGGGTGAACACGCCGAGATGGTGGATCGGTGGATCGGCATCCGGGTTCTCGGCCACCCAGGCCTCGTTGAGCTCCAGCGCCGCCAGCTCGAGCCGGTCGAGCGCTGCATTGCGGACCCGCGGCGCGGTTCCGTTTTGCATTGTCATCTGCACCTGGATGAAATCACCCGGCACATCAGGAAACAGCACGGTTCGAACGATGCCACTGTTCATCAGCCCAAATGTCAGCACCAGCACGCCGGCAAACAGACTAAAGGTCACGCCGCGGTTGTCCACGGCCTTCTCGAGCAGCGGCCGATAGCGTTTATCGATGAGGTTGCGTAGCCCGATATGGATATTCCGGTTCAGTCGTTGAAAGAACCTCGGCGCCCATCGATACCACCGGACTTCGCGATAAGGCCGGAATATCTCTGTGTCATCGATCGGCGCGACCCGGGTGTGGACCAGATGCGCGGGGAGGATGAGCTTGGACTCGACCAGCGAAAAAATCAGACACAGGATAACGACCATCGACATGGCTTCGAAAAAGGAGCCCGCGATACCACCGACAAACAACATCGGCGCAAATGCAGCGATCGTGGTCAGCACACCGAAAGTCGCGGGCACCGCCACCCGATGTACGCCTTTGATCACGTTATCCAGCGTGTGTCCGTCCTTGCGGATCTTCGTATAGATGCTCTCGCCGATGATGATCGCATCGTCGACCACGATACCCAGCACCAGGATAAATCCGAACAAGCTGACCATATTGATGGTCACCGGCCACGGGCCCAGCGGCATCAGCCACAAGGTGCCGAGGAACGCGATCGGGATACCGACGATCACCCACATCGCGATCTTTAGACGCAGGAACAGGGACAGGATGATAAACACCAGCGCCGCACCCTGGAGCATGTTCTTCAACATCATGTCGAGCCGACCCTGCAGATAGTGGGACCGGTCGATCCACACGTCCATGCTAATGCCTTCGGGCAGGCTCTCGGCGCGTTGCTCGATGTATTCGCGGACCGCATGGGCGGTCGTCAGCTCGTTCTGCTGGCCGCCGGCGAGCACCCGTAGCAACGCATTCGGCTCACCGTCGAATCGGCCATAGCCGTCGGTTTCTACAAAACCGTCGTTGATAGTGGCGATATCGCCGAGCGTGAGTCGGGTCCCGTCCGGAAAGGTGCGCAATACCAGCTGCGCGAACTCCAGACCGGTATACACCTGTCCTTCGGTGCGCAGCAGGATGTCGCCACCGTCGGTCTTGATGGTGCCGCCGGGCAGATCGACCGAGGAATCCCTGACCGCTTGGGAGACCTCGCTCATCGTCAGCCCGTATTTCCGCAACACATGCTCCGACACCTCGATGCTGATCTCGTAATCGCGGTCACCCAGATACTGCACCTGGTTGACCTCCGGCATGGTCATCAATTCATCCCGGACCTGCTGGGCGAGCGCCTTGCGCGCAAACGCATCCATGTTGCCGTGGATCGAGACAAACACGACATGGATCGGGATCTCCTGTTTGTATATCACCGGCTTCTCGGTCAGACCCGGGAAGGTCGCGATGGCATCGACCTGGGTCTTGATCTCGCCCAGGATCTCGTTGATGTCTTCGCCAGTGGCGACCTCGGCGGTGACGGTGCCGAGACCTTCGGCCGCGGTCGAATTGATCTTGACGATGCCATCGATATCCTGGATCGCCTCTTCGATCTTGATCACCACGCCCTCTTCCACTTCCTGTGGTGCGGCGCCGAGATACGGCACCCGGACCTGGATATTGCGCAGCTCGAAATCGGGCGTGGTCTGCTTGCGGATGGTGAAGCTCGAGACCACGCCAAACGCGACGATCAGCAGCATCAACAGATTGGCGGCGACATGGTTGCTGGCGAACCACGCGATAATGCCCTTGAGACTTGTCACGCCCCGTGGAGTCATCGCGCCGGCTCCGCCTCGATCTCCGACGCGACCCGATGTTCGACCGGATCGTCATCGGTGCGCACACGCATGCCGTTGATCGGGTTCTCGATCACCGTGAGGCTGATACGCTCACCCGGCTCCACGCCGCCGATCAGATAGGCATATTCCGCATCGGCGCGCAGTTTCCTTACGTTGCGGATCTCCAGCCGGTTCTCTGCATCGACGATCACCAGTTGTCCGTTGCCGCGCAGGGCGCTGCGGGGCACCCGCATCACCGCATCCACGGTCGCGCCCTGGATGCGGGCTGACACAAAGGTGCCCATCGGCAACGGCGCGACGCCATCGCCTTGCGTCTGCAGCTGGTAGGGATCTTCGATGCGCGCCACGGCATAGGTCACCCGGGTGTTTTCATCAACGACGCCTTCACTACGCACGATGCGTCCTTCCCAGGTGCGCTCCTGTCCGCGCTGGGTGGCCGACAGCGTTACCGTTGGTCCAGACGTGTTGCCAGCCGCATCAGCCACCGTCGGCAGTTCGACAAAGGCAAGATCCGCGTCAGTCAGCGGCAGACGTATCTCGGCATAATCGGTCGCAAATGCGACACCCAGACGGCTGCCCACATTGACGTATTCGCCGAGATCGGTCTCCTTGGTGCGGACCATGCCGGCATACGGCAACCGGATATAGGTCCGTTCGAGATTACGCTGCGCCCGCACCAGCTCGGCTTTGGCGGATGCCAGTGCAGCTTTGGCCGAGGCCAGTTCCGCCTCGGCGCGATAGCCCTGTTCGCGCAATTTCAGCGCACCGTCATATTCGATCTGGCGCTGCGCCAGCAGCGCCTTGGCCTGATCGACTGCGACCAGGTAATTGGTCGGATCGATCCGCATCAACACCTCGTCCCTGGCGAACACGCCACCCGGGATGAACTCCGGAGAGATGCTGATGATGGCGCCGGAGACCTCCGCGCTGAGCACGGTCTCGGTGCGCGGCCGCACGGTCCCCTGGCTCTGAACCTCGAAGCTGACCGTCTCGGTCGTCAACGGCAGCACGTCGACCAGCAGGTCGACGCTGGCCGATTCCTTTTTCTCCGGCGGCGGCTTCATCTGGCTCAGCATCACCGAGCCACCGATGGCGACGGCGAAGATGCTCGCGATCAACAGGTAGCGTTTGAGATTTCGCGTCATCAGGACTTCTCTTGAGAATTCAGATGGGTGTCTGGGCTATTGGATCAGGCCAGACGCGGATGGTTCGGTCAGAACGCGAATTATGGGTTCTCGGGCCGGACCGGCGCAACTTTATGACTTTACAGGGATTGTGAGCCGAGGAAGGAAGCCGGCGGCTGCTTGACCGGGCAAAACCCGTTCTGGACGTTTCTCGCAGAGAAGGCTCATGGTCTCCCGGGCGACCCAGCAAAACCTGAGTCAGACAGCGCGGATCGCTGATCCTCGACCAGCAATTCGCCGGGACGGTCTCGACCTGGCGTCCACCCCGCCCATACTGCTTCCGGTCCAATCGAGCCTGACGGCCGGCGTGTGCTCTAACTGCCCATACGCCAGATCTCGCCCTGGTCGACAGACCGATCACGGTGCATCAGCAGCCACTCCGCGTGTTCGTCCAGCGCGGACCCGCCCAGCGCCCGCAGGATCAGTCGTTGCTCTACCGGATCGTCGGTCTTATCGAGTCGCAGTCGAGCGTTCCGAAAAATACGGTGCATAAACTGATATTGCTTGATCAGGTCTTTCTCGGCGGTGGCGTATCCGTAGCCCTGGCGTATTCCGTACAGCAGCAGCAGCGTTCCCATGGCCACCGTCAGCGGGCTGATCCAGGCCTCCGGCATCCCCGAGCCCATCACCACAAAGGACAACACCACCGCGACGCTGGTCAGCAGGCTCAGCCGGCCCAGTCGCTCTGTCAGCCGATTACGCGCGATCCTCTCGACAGCTTTCTTGGCGAAATAACCCAGCTGGCCGCTGTCCTCGTCGCCGATCCACTCGCCAAGTACGAAATCGAGACCAGCCTGGGCCTTGTTCGGTTGGACATCGCAGCGCGTCCCGGCAACACGCATCACATTGCGTATCCAGCCGAGCTCTGAATCCTGCGTTTGCAGGAAATTGTCATGGGCGAACTTGGAGACATTCTCGTTCGCGACGCCGGCGACGGCCCAATAGAACTGGACACGAAGCCCCTCAGCGAGCGTACGGTAGTCCAGATACTTGCGGTGCCAGCCACGGCGCTGGCCGAGCGTCTGCAGCCCTGCCGCGACGAGAAAGAAAACCAGGAACGCGACCATGAAGTATGGCCAGGTCTCGATATCCATATACAGGATGAACATCAGACCCATCAGGAACGCGAGTATGTGGCTCACGCGCAGCGCGAACAGCGTTTTCTTCTGATACCGTATCGCCAGCCCATCGGCGACGCAAAACAATCGATTGATGTCATCGACGCCGGGTGGCAGATCAGCGCGTTGCTGTCCATCGAAGAGCGGATACTTGTTGGCTTCGATCTCGTCGGCAAAACGAATCGCATCGCGGCTGAACTCAGCGCTGCGCTGGAAGATCAGCTGATGTTGTGCCGGGATCTCGCGGCTGCGCGAGTGGTCGCGATCATTGGTGAACCAGAAGCTCTGCAGGGGTTCGAGGCCTTGCAGCGGCGCACCACCCGGTCGATCCCGCGAGCAGACGATGTGATAGACCAGATCGCTCTCATCGTCCACCAGCATCTGCTGGGTCGCTACATTCCTGGAGGTGTAGCCGGGCATGATATCGTCGTGATGAAACTTGACCACCTGTCCGGTGCCACCCAGATCGTCGGTCACCTTGCCATCCCAGACCGCGAGCAGGATATGACAATGGGCGCAAAGAAAGACGCCGAGTTGGGCATATTGGCGGCTACGTGCCGGACCCGGCGACGTGATCTGGCGCTCAGTCACGCCGCGGATGAGCGGCAGTTCGAAGACTTCGCTTGCCCGTGCACACATCGTCTCGAACTGACCTCGCGACTGCTCGGTGGCAAAATCATCCAGATACATCGCCTTGGGCATCGGCAGCGGCACGCCCAGCTCGATCCCAAGATCCAGTGCGCACTCTGCGACCAGGCGATCTGCGCCCTCGGCAAGCGGCGACATCACCCTCAGCCGCCGGTCCGGATAGCGGTCCCGCAGCATCTGCAGCAATGACAGAACTTCCGCGCGGATCCCGGGCACCTCTGATGGCACCAAATCGCGGTGTCCGGTGACCGCAATGACCAGAGGGATCGCCTGAGACTCTGGTGAGTTCACTGATTACACCGTGCGCCATGCAGCTCAGCATTTGCGACTGGATGGCCCGTCAGGACAGGAGTCGAAACTGTCTGTGAAAAATCCATGCTGGACGCTAGATTACCCAAAAAAAGGGCCCTTGCGGGCCCCTTGTCAGATCAGGAGGCCAGGGGTGACGGCTGCGACCGGCACCCCCGCCGGTCCATAACTGGACAGGTCACGGGAAATTGACAGACGGGATGATCTTGTCCGCATACATAAACTCGATTGCCAGGCGCTACCACCGTCGTCGGCTATTCAGCCGCCTGAATATTCTCTGCCAGACCGCGCCGCAGATACTCAAGCGCTTCATCGGTGCGGCCAGCGTCCTTCAATGTGTCACCGAGCAGCATAAAGGCGGCGTTGCGGATGGCCGGATTGCTGCTCCGGTCCAGGATTTCCTGCAACACCTCGACCGAACGGACCTTCTCGCCCCGGTCCTCATAGACTTCCTTGATCTTCTGCATCTGCATGATGGCCGCCTTCTCGGGACTCGAGGCGACATCGTAGGTCGACTCGATAATCTCGAAATAGTCGGTCATGATCGACAGAAAGGTCTGCATCAAACGCAGGTCGTCCTGCGTTTGCGCATTGGCGCCGGGAGCGGCGGCCAACAACAGCGTGGCGGTGATACTGACCGCAATAGTCTTAAACGTGCGCATGGTTCTTCTCCTCCAGGTAGGCATCCTCGATAAAAATACGGGATTGTGGTTTATCGGTTCTTGGTTGAGATTTCGGTTGAGACTCCGGTTGTCGTTGCAGATAGGGCCTGGCTGACAGGGCCGGCATCGTAACGCTGCGTAGCTGAGACAGACCCGGTGTCTTGACCGACGGTGTAGCGGGTCGTAGCGCCGTCAGCGTTGAGAACGATGGGGTGCTCGCTCCAGCTGATACCGGCGGCGGCTGCTGCGACAGATTCGGCACCAGCCAGACCACCGCGACGATGGCCGTGGCGGCAGCGGTGACCGGAATCCACCAGCGCGAACCGGCGCTCCGTCCGGCGACCTCAGCGCCGATACGGGTCGCCAGATATGCCGGGGCGCGGAGGTTCCGATAGTCCCGCTTTAACTGCTCCAATCCTCTAGTCACGCTCGACTCCCGTCTGTCTTATGTTCAGCTTCAGCTGGCTGACTGCCTTGTGCAGCAGCGCCTTGACCGTTCCCTCACGGCAACCCATCGCCTGTGCCGTCTCCCTGACCGAGAGGTCTTCGAAGATCCGCAACATCACGACCTCCTGTTGTCGCTTCGGCAACACCGCCACCAGCTCCCGGACCCGCCGCGCGCGCTGGTCATCCCCAGCTTGGCGCTCCGGCGTCGCATTCGAGTCCACGGGTTCATGATCGAGCGACTCGGACCGCCGTATGCGATTGAACTCCCGGCAAACATTCCTCGTGGTCCGATAGAGCCAGGTAAACGGCGCTGAACGGAAACGGAATGAGCGCAGTCCCTTGTAGCCGCGGACAAACACCTCCTGGGCCACATCGGCCGCCAGCTGCTCGTCGTAGAGCCAGACGCAGGCCAGTCGGAATACGCGGTCCTGAAAGCGCAGCACGATGGCATCAAACGCAGCGGAATCGCCGGATTTGAACAGCCTGACCAGTTCGGTATCGGATTTCTCATCCCAGTTCATTACGAATCGTGTTGCCCGTTAGTGCAGCAGGACTGCGATCGGTTTACTCCGATCTGGGTCCCGTTTTGATGTGAAACGTCCGCGCACAAACTGTAATCTCTCCCCTTACTCCCGGATGATCCCAAGAGCCAGATCCTTTGGCGTTAGTGCGGATAAACGCTAATCGGTTTACAGGCCCCTGCGTGATTTGAGAATAGACAGTGTCCCGGCGCTATCATTGGGGTTCTGGTCGTCCGGGTGACGCTATCACTGATAGCCGGCCTGAAAAACGAGCCTCAATCGGAGCTTCGTCTGTCACGTGAAAAGACCACTCAGTCGTCGTGGATTGCTAGACGCTGTTGGCGCATTGACCCACCAGGACGAGGATCTGGCAAGGATCGCGTCGACCTATGGTCCACCGCCGCTATGGGAAAGGGAACAGGGTTTTCACACCCTGGTCCATATCATCCTTGAGCAACAGGTCTCTCTGGCATCCGCGAAAGCAGCCTACGATCGTCTGATCGCCGCGGTCGATACGCTGACGCCGGCAAATTTTCTCCGACTGGGCGACACGCAATTGAAACGGGTTGGATTCAGCCGGCAGAAGACCCGCTATGGCCGCGAACTGGCCATGGCGGTGGCAGAGAACAGACTCGATCTCGCTGGCCTCGACCGGCTCGACGATAAAGACGCCCGCGCACAGTTGACGCAGGTGAAGGGGATCGGAACCTGGACCGCCGATATCTATCTGTTGATGGTGCTGCGGCGACCGGATATCTGGCCGCGGGGTGATCTGGCGCTCGAGGTCGCGATCCAGCGAGTCAAGTCCCTGTCGAGGCGTCCGACCCCGGACGAGGCGCGCGAGATCAGCGAGTCATGGCGCCCGTGGCGCGCGGTGGCTGCAAGACTGCTGTGGCACTTCTATCTGAGCGAGCGGAAATCGCAAGTCTAGAGAGATCCGGCCGACCGGACCCTTGCCGGGAACCGGTGCTCAGCGCCCCGTTTTGTTGCCGA